>Ga0302191_10001996_pt1 | contig 12914 bp, 11 predicted proteins | sample II_Bog_E3_1_FD_198775 | JGI IMG/M metagenome (GOLD analysis project Ga0302191, IMG submission 198775) | Peat permafrost microbial communities from Stordalen Mire near Abisko, Sweden - II_Bog_E3_1 | ecosystem: Environmental > Terrestrial > Soil > Wetlands > Peat | place: Sweden: Abisko...
TAACTTCCAGCAAAATATGTTTGTGCTTCTTGACTGCCAGGAATAATATCTTCAGGTGTACTATAAGTCCACCCAAAATCAGCGTAGCTCACATAATCTACATTACACGACCATCTTAGAGAAATATCATCCCAGTGACCTTCTGGTCGACCTCCAAAACTGATATATTGATCTGAATGTAAGATACAATTTGCAGTTTTATTACGTTGATGATGGACTGTACCTTTTGTTAAACTAAAGATAAAAGCGTCGTGGTCTGGAAGATAGCCAGCTGATTGGTTTTTGATGCCCTAAGAAACAAATCCACCGAATAGATATCCCTCTGGTGTTTTAATAATCACCAATGCACTTCCCCGATAGTCACAGTGCTCATGCATATTATCCCAATCAAAATTGTGTTCAGTTCCTCTCCAAAGCATGGCTGTTTTGGCATCCCGATAGTCAATCCACTTATAGAGCATTTACCGATGTTGAGATGAGATAAGTTTTGAACCTTGCAAAAAGTCATCAGGAATTTAATTTCCTTGTTAATTGATTAAAATTGCGGAGCTGAAGTAAAGAAGGAAGCTTAAAATCATGAGTGCGTAAATTTTCATTTTTATTTAATGATCTTATGATATGAATTATAATCTATTTTTTTATTAAAGATTAAATCTTATGTTTTTTGAAATATTTAAAATATGTTTTGTTATCCTGGAAGAGAATTTTTCATTGTAGTATTGGTATGATCCCCAAAGAAGGTATTTATAATAAATATTTCGCAATGCAAATAGGACAATTTTGTGGGGTCCAACTCTTTTCTACAATTCAATAAATATATTTCTAAGCCAAAAATTAACTAATAAGATAAGATGTAAAATTGAACCTTTATTTATTTAAACTTTTCACTTCATGCTGAACATTTTGAGAGTTTCTTTTATATTAAGTTTATAACATTGTAGGACTTATGTAATCTTCAAATTACAAAAAAATATATAAATCGAAGTAAAGAGGAACTCACTTCGTGGCAATCCTCAATGGATTCAAAAATAAATATAATAATTTAAGATCATATACATCATTATTATCCACTATAGAGTCCAATCGTAGTAAATAATATGTTATTATTTTTAAAATACTGACAAATCATCATATATTATGTTTTTAACTTCGTAATCATTGAGGATAAAAGTAATTAACTAATATATTTCAGTCAATTATTGTGATGTTTGTCAATCTTATTAGAAAGCTCGTTATCCAACTGTCAAGCTAAATTTGCCAACCAAATAAATAATTTTTTTTCTCTCTATATTTTCTTCTTACTTTTTAAAAAGCTAAAATTGTGTTTTTATTAATTGTTGTTTTTATTTTGATAGCAGCAGATGTTTTAGCAAATAAAAAGAGTTGAATCATTATTTTAAGATTAGCATGCTAATAATAATATTGCTATTATGCACCGACCCAAATACTAACTTGTTAACCGACATTAATCCATTAAAAACCCAGAAAACTTTCCCAAAATATCAGTAAAAAAGGCTGTTAATATGCGTAAGAGGATAATTGGAGGACAACAATCCGCACAACAGGCTAATCGAAATCCTCCGCGATCATTGATTCATCGAGAATCTGAACTATCCCCTCCCAGCCTTCAGCAAATTCAAAACTCAGCAATATACCGTTTGTTAGAGGAATAAATGCGCGTAATGTCAAGTCGTCATGAGGTAGAATTGTCCAAAATGCGAGAAGTACTACAATACTAATTTAGATAAAGTAGTAAAGAGCACGACAACTTGGTCAGCTCAAGAAAGAACAATTCAGCACGAAGATGCAGATATGGTAACTCAAAAACTAGGTCATGGAACTTAAAGAGTCCATTAAAGAGGAGAATGATTAGACTATACGACTTAGAGATTAACTTAATTTGGATGGAGAAGCAGAGGATGAACAGAGTTCACTCTCACCGATGCGCTTATGACATACTACTACTCATTTTAATAGTACCATACTATCAATCATACTATCTATCATACTACATCTATCAAGGGCTGCGGTACAGGAAAGCCCAAAAGGAGTCCCCCACATAGTGGATCACCTCCACTGCCATACCTTATTTTAATTCTTTAATTTTAGCTGTTGACATACGCGCGATACCTACTGCCTACATTACAAGCAAATTACAACACAATGCTCGTGCCCGAAGATATAGATAGATACTACTGCGCCTTCCTCAACATCATCCATGCTAGCATGTTAGTTAATCAAGCCAGGACACATTAGGTTTGCTCCTTTTAGCATAAATTTGAGCGCTCCTTCATCAGCAGTAAAACGAGGATACATCGTGGGATAAGAATGCACGGTTTTCAATACAGGAATGCAATATTCGCTTATAAAGACAAAATGTGATTCTTTGTCCACGACAACATGCTCGCCACGATGGTCCTATCCTGCCTTCAACTTGTAACTCACCACCTTTGCCTTTTTTGGAAAGAGAATTTCGATCTGTGCCTCAGGGAACTTGGACCATTTAATTAAGCTGGCTCGCAGCTCCTTGATGGCGGATTTGCTTGCAACTGACTCATGTCCTGTGCGTTAAATTTTCTTTAGCATTTGATGAAATAATTAATAAAGGATTTTGACAATGAAATGAATCTAAATGTTGGTTAATCTTTTTAATTTTTTTAATTTTTCAAATGATAATGATATGCAATGCTAAACTAAGGAATGGACAATTTGTTATTATATTTGAGATTAAATGAAGTCAGAAGGACTACAAAGACTAAACATCGAAGTATGTATCAACTAAAATTTAAAATAATTTTGTTTGCCCCTTTAATAATTGAATTATTTATCATTTATTTGAATCATTTAATTTTAGCATGGCTCTCCTTCAGATTGAATAATGCCATTTTAAAAAGCAATACCAACAGGCTTTACCACTGCCATCTCCTACAAGTGAGTTCCAAGAACTCATTATTACGACTTTAGCCTCACGAAGTAGCATCTATAAGTTGCTCGCCTCAAAAGAATAGGGATGGAGCGAAATGGTCGAGAAAGAAAAAGATAAATATCAATCGATTCTAGAGACTAAAACCAATTCAGTAGGCAAACAAATAATTGTTATTTTCAGCATTACAATGGAATATTTCGTGTTTGAGATTGTCAACTCATCCGAGGTGGCCATCGAGGAGGAAAAAAGGTTATTGAAGTTATTGGACAAACTGCCCATTACAATCTAGTATAGTAATCAACCAGACATATGGAAGATGATTTTAAGCAGTCTCATATTGTGTACGTCCTTTATGGAGTTACAGCTCAAGCGTATCATTGCCCTGAAGCGAGTAGCTAATTTATCAGATCTGCATGAGTTAAAGTTAAAATTAAGAGAGATAGCTTATGCTCACCCGGTTGCATACCAGTACTGCAAGAAGGCATTTACAATATTGTCCCACCTAAAGTTGTATAACTTAAACGTGACGGCCAAACAAACTTAACGTTTAATTGCAATAATCAAGATCATCCTTCATGATGGTTCGCACCCCAAAACACTCTTCAGCCAGGATACTAAAATAGTCTTGCTCTATAATTGCCTCAAAACTCTGCTTGGCGCGAAACAGCTATCTGATTCGCAGGAAGATATGATGCAGCAGCTCTATAAAACTTTGCAAATTAAGCCAGTACACAGATATGAAGAGCATTTGCTACATCTGTTTTTTTGTAGTTAAGGGGCTCATATTCACAAAAGGAAAAGTCATGGAGGGAGATGGAGAGGATTCTGACGAGGAAGTAGGTGAACAGGATCGCATTATGACAGAAAAATTTTCTACTTGGGTAAGTATCAATCTTGATGAAACAATGTTGAGTCTTTAGGAGGTGAGCCGGAACATAATTCGTCATCGTGTAGCTTCACTTGCTACTTTGATCAGTATGAAACTGAACCTTCCTCGATTTTGCCTAAATTTTTTGGAACTAATGCATGATGGACCCTTCAACAACGATGCCCAAACTATCAAGCTTTGCTTTTAACTTTTCTAAGCTCGATAATTTCCAAAATTGCATAACCCTCTACAGATTGTGCTATCTGCGGCATCTTGTAAGAACTTGCGGTAGAGGTAAGTCTTATTGAGTATGTGCGGCATTTTCACTGGATTGTATCTTTAGAACAGAGAAGAAGCTTTACTTTATGCCAAATTGAATCATTCATAGAATAAGAAGCATATTTTACGTTAATAAACGCTGTTACAACAAATCGGCTTTGCATACTACAACTTGGCTATTCATGAGATATACCTTTGCAACAGAGAGACGTTTCTTCTGCAAGCCACTAGTAATCTCTGCAAAAGTATCCAACTTAATCCTGACAATTATCTGGTGCACTATTGTTTGGCCAACATATATACTCGGCAGTTTGAATACGATCTAGCATACAAACATATTATGGAATGTTGTAAAAGTGGGCGTGGGGAGTGGGTGCCCTTCAGTCTGTTGGCTTGCATCTACTTTTGTCAGAGAAGAGTCACGAAGGCAACCCTTATAATTGAAGAACTTCTCAAAAAATACACAAATACCAAGTTATTACACTATTTTCGTGCTTATCTAGAGGTCAATAGACTATTGCTGGAGGTGTAATATGATGAAGAGGTGGAAGCAGCGAAAGTAATGGGCTAGGATATATATGAACTTTGTAAAGATCGCATCCTGAAAGCTAAAACTCCTACGAATCTGCTGAAATATTGTCAGTAATATCACCAACTAAGCTTGGGAATGTTTACCACATAATATGATGAAAATTATTTCATGCAACCAATGATACTCAATCCGGATGTAAACATGGAGACGCTGAGATAGGGAGCAGGCTATGAGGAAGGATAAGGTGAACAGTCAATTCTCCAAATTATACCTCTTTTGCTAGAGGCGGGGCAAACTACTATTACTGAAAATCTCATTAAAGGGCTGCCAGCATCTCCTCTCAAAATTTACTATGTATTTTTTATTCGATTCAGAAAGCAATGCTGCATTAGAGTAAAAAATAAAAAGCCCAAGCCATACTATAGTATAAATCAGTATTAATGCAACAGCCATATCATACACCAACATTAATAAATCTTTCAATGATAGATGAAGACATATGTGATGCGCTCCATTACATTGATGTGGCAGAAAAATTCACGAAATAGGGCAAGTTATGGTTAGCAAAAGGTTTATTAATGAGCAACTTGGGTAAGGTAACAGAGGCCAATGAGTTATTTCTACGGTAAGGCTAATAAGGATGGTTATAAATGCAGCCAGATTTAATCTACTACTATTGATATTGATTGATATTTTATAATTTGAGCAGATGATGTCTTTGAGATCACATCCATAAGATCTCAATAAAATAGCTAATTATGTAAATCTATTGCAATTTTGACATTTTTCCCCACCAATAATGAAAAAAAAAAATCTCATACCTTCAAAATTATGAAGGGTGTTGACAAAAAATATTCCCATGCGTCTGCCTTTTTTTACAAAAAAATTAGAAATAAAAAGAAGATAATTTTCTGGTAAATTTAGAATACAAGGATGTTTTTAAAGCTTAGTACTCATATTTTAATATTAAAAATTAAATGTGATTTAAAACTGAGGTCAATCATATTTTTAATTACATCGTAATTTTTGCCTGTAAAAAACTCAAAATAATATATTCAACATTTTGTTGCACCTGAAAACAGTTCTTTAAGTTTAGAGTTCAAGAATTGTATAGTTAATTTGTTTCAAAATGGTAAAGTTTTACCGAGATCATATTATACAGGTAAAAATATTAGGCAGGAAAAATAAAATTGTGATCAATTCAATCATGAAAACTAACGAATCAATCGGTTTCATCCATACATAAAAAAGGCAAAGAAAACCTTAAAATATTGTCTAAAGTTAAAGGCGATTGATTTGATTTATTTTGAAGTGTTTGAGTATATGCCACATTATCAATGTTGCAAAAATATTATCTTTGACTTGACTATATTGAAGGTATCAAACAGTTTATTAACACTAACGATAAAGTTTTATGTTGGTATTTGATTTCAATTCGAGGCCAAAAATCAGCAACGATTTTTTTAAAAGTAAAGGATTTGTCAAAGAGTAGGAGGAGATATCGATGAAAAAAGTTATTTATGCAGCTTCTGAGAGAGTTTATACTAATAAAAGATTGATAATGTGACTTGGCTTTATGGGAGCTTAGGCATTCTGAAATCACTCTAAAATTCAATTTGAATAAATAGCTAAATATCACTATAAACTCTATCGTGCATATAATTAAAGGATTTAAATTGATGGGAAAGCTTGAAAGACCTAAACCAATGCAAATAGTGCTGAAATGAGTGAAGGATTCAAGAGAATAATGGACGTATAACAAAAAAATGTGGATATAATGAATAATTGTATTAGTAAAGAACAAGAGAGGTAGACCAAATGGGAATGCGCAGGACAGTCTGAATTTAAAGTTGGGGCCAATACAATCCAATTTGCAGTCAATAAAAGTTTCCAATTTTTATTGTTTGATATTGTTGGTTTGATTTGATATATTAATTCTAATCGATTAAAAATGACATATTATTATTCTCAATTATTCTAAATAATAACGTCATTACATTTGTGCGTGATTAAAAACCCCATTCCCTGATTAGTTTCATACTAATATCATAATCTGAACTCAACCTACTCATGGAAATCATGTCAAACTAATGCCATTTTACTCTTACTTGTTCTCCAACACTAGGGCAAAAGAAGAAATACAGCAAAGTTAATGAAGAGATTAGACAACAATTCCTTCAATGCATCATCCAGAAGAACATGTCTATCAAATAGGTACTTCTATTCTTATTCCAGGCTTCTCAAAACTTAAATATCAACTACAGCAGTGCCAAGGCCATCCTGGCGAATCATAGAAGAACTTTGATCTCATCTCACCGCTCAACGCTTAAGGGAAGCCAACAGGCCAATTTCCGCACATTGAGCCCTCTTGAAAGCTACCTTGTTTCTGTCAAAGAGCTTGTCTGCAGTACTGGAGGAAAGGAAGTCAGCCGTTCCAGCGGTTGCCCAAAAACAAAACCCATCCACAAGGCAACATTTATTCTAATGGGAGCAGGGAAGGAGCACGATAGCAATGACAATACTGAGAACAGTCGAGATCAATAAGCTTGATATTAATATACTGAGTGCTTTTTCTATAATTTTTAAATTAGAAACTATTACTAGAATTTTTTAAGAAGTCATGAACACCACTTCCTACATCGTGGATTCCCCATTAAACTATAAATCCAATTCATATTTAAATGTTTTTTATAAAAAAGGTCTTGAAGACGATTTTTAAAATTTGGAGCATTACAAAAATAGGCGGGAATTTTAAGGATAATTAAAAACCTTTCCATCACTAAGGGGAGCCTTCATGAAAATATAAATTCCCGATGAGGCAAATGAAATTTAGAGGATAAAATATTGCCGTTTATTTATCGTTCTATGAATGTACAATTTTTAAAAATAGTCATGCAAGATGATCAATCAATTCAATAAAATAATTTTGCTACTTAATCAGCAAACTAAAATATCCTTTTTTGAAACATCTTGTAAAGAGAGGTTGCGAGGAGGTTAGTACCATCTTTTTAGTCTCAATTTTACACTATAACTTTAAAGATCAAAGTAGCTTAATTTAGATAAGCAAATATTCCATATTGGATTACCATTAACAAAAAATGAGTTATTTCAGTGAAATCAGCTGATCAATGCTAGAGTTATACGTTTTAGTAGTCGAACTCCATCTCTATCGGTGCATGTTTTGTGATGTACTTGAATTTATGAGGTTTAGCTATTTTTTCGCTGAGTAATTCCACCAGAACACACCAAGTAATCCAGGAATAACTAATTTCACCTCCCGAATTACAGCCTTCATTAATCTTAAGGAGCTGCTCCACTACTTTGCGCATGCGAAACACTGCTATCTCTTGCGAACGTCCCTCTTTGATTAGTTGAATCATCAGCTCCTAGTATATATTCACCAAATCATCCGCGCAGCTACAGACCTTACTCGTCTCGCGATAGAAAATCACCACTTTTTTCAGATACTTTTGAGGATTACGTTCACCACACAATGTCTTCATTACCTGCAACAGATAGTCTTTCTTTACTGCTGGTATTTTAGTGCGGTTTGGTATTTATTAATTTTAATACAAACTTTAAAGTTTTTTTTACTCATACTAACAGCCTCTATCACCTACCCATTCAACATATTTCCATACGGATTTGAGGACTATGCCGTAAAGTGTATCAATGTTGATAAGTTTTCCCAATTTTGACTCACTGATTTCATACAGTTCCAGATATTTCCAAACAAATTACGTGTAAGCATCAGTAAAATCTCGTATCTCCTCAAGAATCATAGAATTGTTGATGCCTCTTTTAAGTCGATATTTTCTACCCTCCTCATCTTCTTTGAAAAGTAACTATGAAATAGTACTCCGATTTGCCATTTTATCTTGACCCATAGCGAATTTATTAACGATGTTCTTGCGTTTCAGGGTCTATTTAAATATATACAGGAAGTGTTTAAAGGGAACAGAGATCAAATTCACACTGAAAAACAATTGTTGAAGACCATTAGCCCATTAGCGATAGAATTTTACCAGATCACTAGCCTCTGCCTTTGATTGCAAAGACATACGATCAAGAAAGACAGTTTCAGGGATCAACAGACTTGAGTTTTGTATCCTAGCGCTTTTTAAAACTTCTCCTTTTTTAGAACCCAATTTATTCTTGGGTTAAGTAATGCTATTATTGTTGGTTATGAAAAGTGGTAAAAAGTCTGAGTCAGCTTCGAACTCCTCTATCATATTTTCCCGATTAATTGAGGCATTTTTCTCCCTTTAGTATTAGTCATTGAGGATACTGGAATTAATAGCATTGAGATGAAACTGCCTTTGATCTTCCTCATTCTGATTCTTAATTTGTTTCCAAACACTATCTTATTCAGGACCACCAAGTGGCAGTTTATTTTTTATTTTTTATGTTTCTACATCATAAAAGTAGCGTTGATAACTCATGCGTGATGGGGTGTCCTCAATGTTCATACCTAGAGCTAGATGCTTAATTTATTGTTGAAAGTCAGGAGTATCAAATTTACATTTTTTTAGTACAATCTAATAGAATTCTTCTTTATTGATCGGCCAAATCTCTTAGAAACAGTATAAGAAGTGAGCTTTAAAACGTTCTTAGATCTGTCTACCCCAAATATAGTTTGATTTTTCGCCAAATGATTAGAGTAATTGGTCCAGCACTGACTATAAATTGCTTATTTTGGATATTTTACTACGGTTATTTGCTTTTTAGCCTCTTAGACTACTTTATTTAATCTTTATTTTCGAATTCCTGACGACCACGTCGATGGTCTGATCAAACATGGCATATATATCTTCGATTTCTTGAATATTTCGCTGCTTAATTTGCTGTTTGATTAACCTCATCCGCTCAGCCTTCTGTTCTTTTTAATTCATTGGCCCCATATATATAAAGTTAATGTAATATTATCATCCAAAAGAAGCACAAATTAGTACCACTTTGATCGAATTATCTTTTTTAAGCTTTATCATCTCTGTTGATAATGACTTGTCCTTTAAATATTTTATTTTTTCAATATCCTAATATTTATCCTATCTGTTGAATATTTAAAAGCATTTATTAAGTTACAAAATTCATAGGGATACTCTATACATTCAAAGAACAATATGCTAGAATATCAATTTTTAACCTCCACCTTGCGTCGAACCGCATTGGAATTGGCTGTGTATGTACGATCCAGATATTTAACTTACTTCTCAGTCGTGTAAAAACTTTTGCTGCTTTAAGTGATAGTTTGTGGCTTTTGTGTTGGCTTGATCCACCCTTTTTCCTTGCTGTGTTGTGCCTCGCGGCTCTGATGATAGTAAGTATTTTCCTTACTTTGCCCCTCACGTCTCTTGTAGGAATCTCTTCTGTTTTGGCGTAGTTCCTCAATTCTCTTAAACTATTCCTGCTGTCGTTTCAACTCCTATTGCTGTTTTTTAATCTCCTTTTGCTTTTCTTCCTCTTTCCGTTGCTCTTCTTTTCGTCGCTGTTGTTGTACCGAAGAACTCATATTAATAAATTGACTATCATCGGCCAACCCTCCTTTAATATCTCTTGGTTTCTTCTTTTGCATCTCCTTGTACAAAGCCTATCGATACTACTTGATAGAGAATTTGGTATTTTCATCGATGGATATCTGAATCACACCATTATATGAAATTTATTACTGAGGATTGTGAAAATCTTTAAAATAAGGATGTGTGAGAGCATCATCCACTGTAATACGATTTTTTGGGTTAAAGATTAACATTTTTTTCAATAAATCGAGACCCTGTTCATCCATGTTTGGAAAGAAGTTTGCGAAAGAACGCTTTTTTATAAAAGAAATTTGATTAAGACATTAATGGGCCATCACCGATTATATTGAATCGATCTACTCCCGAGTGGGTTTACCTAAAAGTTACATGATTCTTTCCACTTGGTTGAGAGTCGAGTTACCTGGAAATACCGCTTTACCGAATGACATTTAACCCAAAATGCACCCAACTGACCACATATCCACGGCTTTTGTGTATTTCGAAGATCCAAGCAAAATTTATGGAGCACGGTACCAACGAGTTGCGACGTATTCAGTCATGATAGGCTCAGTTACTGATTGATTGACAGTCGCAATAGAGCGTGCAAGACCGAAGTCAGCTAGTTTTGCAAGACAATCAGAGTCAAGCAGGATATTAGATGGCTTAAGATCACGATGAATAAGCTATCCTGAATGCATATATTTGATGCCTTTGAGCACTCTATGTAAACTAATAGTTACTGGTAAAGAACATATTTTTTATGAACTTGCTCCATGATGTTTGCGCGAATAACTGCGTGTAGGTCAGTCTCCATGAAGTCAAAAACAAGGTAAATATCTTTGTTGTTCTCGGCCTTGAGAATGTTGAAGAGGGTCACAATATTTGGGTGGCCGTTTAGTTCCTGCAGAAATATGACCTCGCGATAAGTTCGCTGAGCGTCAGTGGCATTCTGAAAGGCGTCAAATACTTTCTTAAGGGCCACTACCTGTTTAGTTTGCTTATCGATGGCTTTCCAGACAACTCCATACGCTCCCTTTCCCAACTTCTGCAGAATTTAAAACTTTCGAAGGATGTGAGGTTCCAGTTCTTAGGCCATAACGGTTATAGTATAATACTAATATTATAAGTCTAAAAAAACATATAAATCTGAAAAGGCACAGACTTTTTATAGCTAATCCTTTTATTCTTGATGGAGAGTGAGTCATACTGACAAAAATATTTTAGGAAACAAATATAATGTCAGTCGATAACTAATGAAGAAACTCCAGAGGAGCAGATTATTCAATTATCTACATTCATATTTAATTGAGTCAATAAAACATTAATTTGCTATCATGATCAAAACAGAAAGGGAAGGATGTTTTATTATTTGTTGTCTCAGAATTTGCTTAGAGAAGGCAATTCTCTCACAAAATACTCAAATAAACTTGTAAACAAAAAATATAAAATGCCCATCCGTAGATAATTTCCACGAAGCTATAATCGCCTCCAAAGAATTGATATGATGTTCCAAATGATGGAAGAATTTATAATATCGATATGTTAGCATTAAAAAAAGCCCGAAGTAATCCTCAGACAGTTGGATTTTTAGATAAAAGCGGCCCTCACACCTCTAAACCCAGAAAACGGTACCTTCAATAATTGGAGGGTGAGGTTAACAAGTCACGCATAGCAATTGTATATTTTCCTATAACTCAGGATAACATGAGTCATACGTGCGCCATTGAAAACAGCCTTGTCAAAAAAGTCGAGGAGTTACAGAAAGAGCTTCACCTCTGCATTATGAATATTAACCAAGAATCGTAAAGGCAAGTAAGCAAAATACAATTTAGAGAACATTAGTGGAATTGACTGCTGTTTTAAGGGGACAAATGAATGAAGTACAGGCCGTGCAACGCAATGAGGAAGAGTATGAAAGTAATACTTTCTAAAAGAAAAGCAAAAAAGTGGAGTACGACATTAAACAGATACTGCACAAATACAACTAGGAAGTGGCCAAAATTAACAGTCTCAAAGAGGAGGCCAATGCAGCACGTGATGAGAGGGTTGTCTACTCCAATCTTTTCAACAAGATAGAGAAAGAAATCAAGCATTATGAACAAGTCTATAAACAAACAGTCATTAAAAACGAAATATGTATTGATAAAAAACGTGCTGGGACCACCAATAACACAAATTCGGACAACTATCAGCCCTCTCTTGAGTCACTCACTCCTAAAGGCTTTGATAGCCCACCATCAATTAGAAATGCAACTTCTCGTCAAGGAGTAACAACGATTAATGAGTTGTCAAAGGCAAAGGAAGTTCGATCTAGGTAACCCAAGCGTAGCATCAAAATTGATGCTGATCCTTTCTTAACAAATATAAAAGATAGTAAATCAGTGAAAGATGATACTATTAAGCCTACGTAAAAAGAGATGATGTCTAATCGCAGCAATGACAGCAACATCAGCACAAATATTGAAGCATTGATTCGGGGAAAATAAGCTGATATTGATAAAATCATCATGGCTGCGGAGTGCAACAGTATGACTGAAGTCCTATAACTTTATGAAACTGTCTAACAGAAGAACGATGAAATAAAAGCAGATGTATAATTAGTTGATGAGCGAATTGCTCTTGTTGAGGAGGAAATTGAGCGCATAAAACTACACAAGAGAACTCGCGACATCGAAGAAAAGGTACAAGTCAGACAGGAGATTGAAAGAAACAGCATCAATTTAACTATACAGAAATAATAAAATGAAATGGAGAATGAACCCAACGCAGAGACAGTATTAATGTCTATCC
>Ga0302191_10002017_pt1 | contig 12844 bp, 16 predicted proteins | sample II_Bog_E3_1_FD_198775 | JGI IMG/M metagenome (GOLD analysis project Ga0302191, IMG submission 198775) | Peat permafrost microbial communities from Stordalen Mire near Abisko, Sweden - II_Bog_E3_1 | ecosystem: Environmental > Terrestrial > Soil > Wetlands > Peat | place: Sweden: Abisko...
TAAGATCAATTTGTGTTCATCATTCAAAAGAGATTGATAATGAAATAATCAAAGAAATAAAAGGACTTGGAATAATAAAGACAGTACAAATGAGTTCTCCTCCATTGGCATATGCTCATTGTACATATCAAACAAAGGATTGGTGTGATTATCAAGAACTTGGACCATGCATGTTAACACGTACATCATTTTGGCTTTACAGTAAATCCATTTCTTTAAGTAAAAGAATGATTGGATTAAAAAATAATAGAGATGATAATTCATTTCATTATTTTATTAGAAAGGATTTTTCTGTGAAATGGTGTCATCCTGTACCACCTAAAGTAAAAACAGATGAGAAGAATGTAATTCATTATTTACGAGAATGTTTAGGGTATGATATCATTTCATTATTAGATGCATGTAAAGGACGTCTATGGGTTAGTGGTACAACAATATTAGATTATCTATATTTTGGTAATACAACAAGTAGAATAAAATTACTAACGACGAATTATAAAGACACGTCAGATGTATGTGATGCAATGATGAACAGCAGAACAAGACAATCATTTAATGAAATTTGTAGTCTTGAAGTCTGTCTTGATAACATGGACATCAATTTATGTTCATTTTCATTATTATGTTCTAGATTTAATGGAAAAGAATTTCAATCATTGTTTAGTTGGAGTGAATTAACAAATGGAATTGCTTATGTACCACATCAATCAAATTCATCAAAACATTGTATGCCAGATGAACGTTATTTTGAAGCTGGTATTATATTTAAAAAATCACCAAAAGATAGTAATTACATATGTGATTGTGGATGCAACAACGATGACGAGTAGGGGTAAGACCACACACACACACACACGCAATAGGATATGAGTAAGATATATTTTACTTTTACGATTTTATATATTATTAATTATTCTCTACTTGATGGTTATCTATTACTATATATAATTAGTGAATGTGGTATGATTATTAGTTATACAGTAATGCTAGAACTAATTCGACCAATAGGAGAGGTAGGTCCTAAAACATTATATACATCCATAGCAATTCATGCGTTGGTGTTTGGACATCATCCTAGCGCATCGTATGTGAGTTACCCGGTACCGTGTTAGCGCACTTGACTTCTGGCTGAGAAATGAAATTATTTTTTGTTTTTTTGGAATATGCGCTACGGCTTATACGATATAAAAGGATTGTATCCTATCACTTCATCCTCACCGCCGTTATCACATGGTGATATCAATCGATCCAGTTAGATGGTTACCAATCAAAAGCGTATCACCAGTCCACCCTTTCGCGGATTTTACCACTCGTTAGTTAAAGTACTAGTGATTCTTACGGATTTTACCCGGCGCTAAGAAAGATATGAAACGCCATTTTCGATCACTCATGATACTATGAGTAATTATAAAGAAAAATAATCACGAGAAAATTCTTCACATTTCTTCATTCCAACAAACAACAATTCATTCAAACGTGGACGATTCTTCGTTGTATTACGAGCATTCCAATTTTCTTCAATATCATTTACCATAGGATTGAATATTGTTGGTGATAACGGATAAAGATATTTTACAACCAAATCGAAATAAAGATCAATGAAATCATCATCTTTTATCAATTGTCCTACAGTATATTTATTAGCGGTCACATAACAACCTAAATCTTTTAAATGACCATACACCCTATCCCATTTCACCATTTCTTTTGCTAATGAATCAACCATTTCAAATTCATCAAAATATCTATTAATTGCTTTACAAATAACGTCACTCATATCTTTCCATCCGGATAATGGTTGAACACCAACATCTGGTCGACATTTAATGTAAAATTCAACTCGACCACTACTATATTGGTTTACAGTTAATCCTAATGATTTGAAATGTTCACGCCAATTGTCAGCATTATTTTCAGAATGATCATTATAAACTTCATGTAGAATATATTCCTTTCCTCGACTATATTTATGATGATGATAGAGTCTGATTTTCATTTTTGAAATCAATTCATCTACTTTTTCAGGAATAAGTCTAGTCAATACTTGCATAAATCCATTTATTTCATCATCATAATCGTCATCGCTATCATCACTATCGTCGTCCATTGTTTTAATCACTTCTCTTAACTCCGATCGTATAGTATCTCCATCTGCAACAGTATTCACGATATTAGTCAATGCAAGTTTTGTTTTTTTCATTATATGGTGTGTGAGGACACGTGTGTGAGGACACGTGTGTGAGGACACGCATGTGAACGTGTCCACACATCCGGGTCGACACAATGAAGACAACAGTAATACAACAGCGCCGTCAATTACCGTTACGCCGACGATTGCCATTAACACATCGATTATCTATAAGACGATTACCATTACGTCGACGATTACAACTCATACAACGGAACAAGACAGTCGAGGTCATAACCTCATGAAAATTTCTCTTATAAGATTTTTTGATATAATATTAAAGATATGATGTCCACGGTGTCTACTCTCTGCCAACAGATATACAACGATCTTAGTCTTTATTGAATGAGATATACGAATTACTTTCGCTATTTCATGCATACCAAACCAACCAGGACGATAGACAATTGATTCAATAGATAATAATTGAGGAATCATTTTAATCAACGGACACATATCATCGTATGTTATCTGGTTACCGGCCAATATAATCTTTTTTAGATGTACACATTTTGGTAACACATCAATAAACAATTGAATACCTTTACCCGTAATACAATTATTAGATAAATACAATTCAACGATAGATTCTAATGATAATACATCAGTTAAAAGAATATGAAATATTTTATCTGTAATTCCACAATTTTCTAATTCTATTATCTTAATATTAGGTCGACGAAGATTTAAACATCGAATAGTACTAGTAGTAAATTTAGTACTATCAAAATCTATCCGTTGTATTGTATCATTCCTTGCCAGAGAATTACTTAATCGTCTAAATCCATCGTTTGTGAACCGCACACGTATTAAGTTGAAATGCTTTATATCAGCATCCCAATTCTCTAAGCAACTGTCGTCGAATTTGTCGATATCATGTAATGTAAACATGGAATGAGTGGTGTGGCCAGTCACGTCACACGTGTCCTCACAAAAAATGGATGTCACAGATACACACGACCCAATGACACAATGTGGGGTTGCGTTAATACGTCAAGCAAACAAGGATTTGATTTGGAAGACAGAAATCGATCAGAAGACAGAAATCGATCAGAAGACAGAAATCGATCAGAAGACGGGAATCAATATGAGTCCACCTGTTGTTATACGTGTTATCAGTTTCAGACTAGATTAGTGTGCGTAGCGCGTCTTAGTACCCGGTAGAATTCTTAGCGCACCACGGGCCAAGCTGAGAAATGAAATTATTTTTTGTTTTTTTGGAATATGCGCTACGGCTTAAATGATATAAAACGATTGTATCCTATCAACACATCCTCTACACCATTATCGCAAATGGATCGTAATCGATACCGATTGATAGTTACCAATCAAAAACGTATCACCAGTCCACCCTTTCGCGGATTTTACCACTCGTTAGTTAAAGTACTAGTGATTCTTACGGATTTTACCCGGCGATAAGAAAGATATGAAACGCCAAATTCGATACTCACACACAAGACACTGGATACCCCATCACACTCGCGATACTCACACTCACTCGTCACGAATAACATCGATGGGATGAGTTAATACATAACCAATTGATTTCCAATGTTTATCCATCAGTTTATCCACTTTAAAGCGAGTTGCCTGAACTCGCATCAGGCCTTCAAGTGCATTAAAAGGAATCGTTTTAAGTATTATAAATATACACCAAATTATACAATTGATATGTATGTCTATGTTTTGTTTTCCATTTTTTGTGGATTTATCATCCTCTTCCTTTTCCTCTATGGTAAAACATTCCTTCATGTAGCCACAGATATACATGAATATTCTTACTTGAACAGGTATTGGAAAGTCCGTTTCACGTAAAATATATTTAACAGCACCTAAAAGATAATCAACATCAACAACTGTTTTTTTTTCCTCCTTCTTCTGTTTATTTGGGTTTCTCCCAATACATATAATTTCATATTGGTTCACGATGATCACACAGTTATGTTGATATAATCGATCGACCGATTCACAACCAATGAAAGATCTTGGGTGAATTATTATATTCGTCTCCAAACCAGATGGTCTATGAATAACTCTGTGTACACGATCAGCTTCTTGTTGTGCATCATCACCATTAGATTCACCTTGTTGTGCATCATCATGCCCTTGCCATATTCTTTTAAATTGATATCGATCAACAGTATTACGTATAGACCATACACGTTGATTGTTTGATATCAAATTAAAACGACATGACACCATAGTACATTTACTTACAATTTCTTCGTCTTTCAAAAACATAAATATATGCGATAATAGATCATCTGGTAACATCAACATGTTTGTGGACGTGACGTGACTCGCACACACAATGACGTTAGTGTTCAAAAATATTATCACTGCTCAAGAAATATTTAAAGTTATAATACGTGAAGGTGAAGATGTAAATACATGTCGTGCGTGGATGAAAATGTACCCAATGGATATGAAAGAATTTTGTGATCGTGATGATTTGTTATATTTTGCATTTATTAATTCAACTGTTGATGTATTAAAATTACTATTGGATACTGGTGCAAATCCAAATCTGTGTTATATTAGTTCACACAATGATCGGGGATGTAGATCGGTCTTACATCGATTTTGCGAGTATCGAACAGATTGTGATTGGATTGATAAGATTGCAGTATTATTAGAAGCGGGTGCGGATCCAAACATTCCTGATACGGATCCATACACAGAGTCGAGTATGCCACTCTGTGAATTAATTAGATTGGGCACGAGGTTAATTGAGAAACATCATGCGATTGAAATGTTATTGAAAGCAGGGGCTAATCCAAACGCAGCATGTGATTTTATGGGTAGATCAATGTTAGATATGGCATGTTCTACTGATGTAGGGTTACGTTGTTCTAATGATATAGTATTTTTACTCCTTAGATATGGTGCCACGAGTAAACACTATCCGAATAGCATGATTAATAATATTTTTATTATATGTGATATAATGTTACACATGAAATCTGATTGGTGTAGAGAAATTAAGGAGTATATATACTAATTAACATTAACAGTCAAACCAATCTAAACATTCTCTTATTTCATGTAATCTTTTCATTTTTTGTGAGTGAGTCACGTGTGTGTGACACATTAACTCACTCAACGACAGGGGAATGACGACGACTGAATGCGGACTGGCGACTGAATGCGGACTGTTGACTGAACGCAGACTGTTGACTGAACACGACCTGTTCTTTGCATGTTTCAACGGTGAATTTGGTCGCGTAAAAGAAATCATTGAACAGATGTTTTATATTGAATTAACACATTCTCTTGCGAGTGGATATACAGCATTTGATTATTTCGTGATGAAGAACGGACCTGTTGATATCCTAAGGTTAATGATTGATCGGTTGGCCGACAAACAAACAGTATTAGATCAATCCATCTTATTATTTAATATTTCTGATGATATGATCTTATTTCTACTTGATGCTGGTGCAGATCCAAATGCTCGAGAGGATCATACTGATTCCAATTTCACTCGATTATTAAGGCGTGGTGTACTACATCACATGGTAAAAGCATTACTTGATCACGGAGCTGCTCCAAATTCACCTAATAGAAGAGGATCATATGCATTAGATGCTTGTTCTCCGAGTACAGAATTATTATTGATGCAATATGGTGCAACTAAATCAAAGTTTCCATGCAACCTCGCATACCGTGCCGCCTTTATCATTATTGATATGATGTTATACGGTATGGGTTTAAAGAATGATTGGATAATAGGTATTAAAGGATATATTTATTAACAATGGGTCACTAGTCGATCAAGTTCACTAGTCGATCAAGTTCACTAGTCGATCAAATATTAATCTACGTCTCTTATTATCAATCACTACTGATGTATTATTTGTTTTCTTTTGTATTGTGCCTAACATCATATCATCTGATGTTTTATTACATATCATCCAATAACAATTTACATCATGTGTTACACCATATCTAAATACTTTATTTTCTGATTGTTCCATCCCAGCACTATCAAATAATAATTCAGCAAATGCAACGTTATATGTACCAGGACAAAGAGTTATACCAAGAGAACTACATCCATAAGATAATATTCCAATTCGTGGTTCAATATCATTACTGGCTAATGAATCAAATATACGTTGTCTTTCTTCTGATTTTGTATCACCATAAACTAATGCGGATAATGGCGAACCAAATGCATCGTGTAATCCTACCAACACATCACGATGATGTGCATATACTGCAATTTTTTTCATTGGATTTCTACTCAACCAATGTTTTAACCATTCAATTACTAGAGGTAATTTTATTGTACCAGATAACATCCAATTATCTATAATAATTCTATTACGTTCAAATTCTTCACATCCTGGTGGAATAGATTGTATTGTCTTACCTGAATCATTTTCTAATTTAATAATATATCTATTTTTTTTTGGTGCTGTTACCGCGACTGGTGCCGCTACCGCGACTGATGCCGCTACCGCGACTGATGCTGCGGCGACGGTGATACTAGACGTCTCTCTAATCATAATTTGATCTAATAATAATCCAATTTCATCTGTATATCGATCCTTACCAATTTCATACCATTTTCTTCTTCCTTTTCCCTGAACTTCAATTGCATTACAATATCGAATAATAAATTTTGTATATGAACCAAGAACTTTTAATCCAACTAATGGTAGTATTTGTTGATATAATTCACTAATTGATTTTAACATTGGTGTTCCACTAATCATTAATCTACATCTAGCCCTTAGGACAATTGGAATAATTACTTGTGATTGTTCCGTGTATGGATCTTTTAATCGATGACTTTCATCACATATTACTGTAGTCCAATTATGTTTTAGGATAAATGAATTCTTTTTAGCTACACCATATGAAGCCAGAATAATATTACCACCAGGATCAAGTAATGGAATGTCTTTGATTTTATGAATAATTACAGCATCTTTCTTTAACCATTTTAATATTTCCTTTTTCCATGGTAAAAGTACGGCAACTGGTCCCATAATTAATATATCACCACCATAATGTTCACTAACTATACATGCTACAAATGATTTTCCTTCCCCTGGTGGTAAAGCTAATAAAGATTTACCATCTTGTTTTTCTACTATACGAAGAATTGCTCTTCTTTGCATGTCTGTACATGGTGGAATGATTGATCGTAATGGACCAAATGAAAATGATAATCGTGTTGTAACAAAAGCAATAAATTCTATAGTAGGTGGTGGTGGATGAAAAACGTCTTGTTCACAAATTTCAATAAATTCTTCGATTGTTTCACACGTTTGCATGTAACCGGAAGAATTCTTTATTATTCCATCTCCAATTGAATTTAAATAAGCTTGTGACATATGATGAGCTGTTGTATTAAAAATTTGTGTTCTTGTTTCGTTCGTATTTGGAATACAATAAAAGCAATTGTTGCTGGAATAAACTTAATCTATCAAATCTTATTTATTGGAATGATTGTAACATTTTTATTCATTGTAACATCATATCTTATGATGCTGCCTATCGACGGAACATGGGTTACTTATGCAATGAATGGAATACATACATTACGAATTCCAGACATACCATGGAAGTAGGATACTCATTGGTTACTGGTCACGTTAACTGAGGCGAGCTCCTTTTTTGGGTGTGAGTGCCTTTTTGGGTGCGAGTTCCTTTTTGGGTATCCTGTTACTGGTCGTGTTGTTACTGGTCGTGTTGTTACTGGTCGTGTTGTTACTGGTCGTGTTGTTACTGGTCGTGTTGTTACTGGTCGATGTTGTTACTGGTCGTGTTGTTACTGGTCGTGTTGTTACTTGATAAATACTGTAAAAATAACACATAATAAAGAACAATAAACACAAATAGTTAGGTAATCTGGATATAACCCATATTGATCATGATCTACATGTAATTCATTTGTTAATATTGAATCTATTCCAATACGAATAAATTTTCCAAATGTTGGTAATGTAATATAATATGCATATGATTTAGCTTCTTCACCAGCCTTTGCATTTGCTGATGATCTTGATGCATACGTAAGCCAAATTAATCCATCTGCCGTCTCATAAAGGATGAAGGTTAATAATAATAAATAAAAATCAATATTTTGAGTTGAATATCCATCCATTACAGTTAATCTACTTACACAAATATATCGACCTAGATGTACTAAGACTAATAATACACTAACAACATAACATATCCATTGAATTTTTGTACCCACATAACGAGGTGCGATGAATGTACAGATAATTGATGTAAAAGCAGTAATTGATTCAATTAATCCAATATCAGCTGCAGTAATCTCTAATGGACCAAACATAAAATAAAATAATGGACTATATCCTAATGGTACAGATGAAAATAAAGTAACAAATAATATTAATGATGTAGATAATGTTGGTTTAATCGGTGAGGATGTGTCCTTATCAACAACATCCTCGATTGTGGATACACCGCCCTCGATTGGGGATACACCGCCCTCGATTGGGGATACACCATCCTCGATCGGGGATACATCATCCTCATCAGTTGTTATGACGACTTCATATGTCACAGAACGATAAGATAATAATAATAAAAAACAAAATAAACCACCAACACATATTGTTTGTAACCAAAATATCAATTTTATTGAACCACTTTTTGATAATATTATTCCACCAAGCCCATTTGCTATCATTTTACCAATTAATTTTGCACGATGACATTTAGCTACAATACTAAGATCATTTTCTCTATTGGATTCAATTACCATAACACTTTCAATGATCGTATTAATTGCTGCGAATGACATTTCAATTGCTAATAAACATAAAATAATACTAATTGAATCAAATCCTATTGCTATGATAACCCATGCAATAAATGGAATGACAGATACAATTAAACATTGTTTATATCTACTATATTTAGATCGATCTGAAAAATAACCAAATTGAACTCTAACAACACCCCATGATAATGAATTCACACCAATAATAATTTGACCAATCAATATAGAAAATGTCTGTAACCAAGTTAATTCACTTGTTTCTGAAAAATCAATTATAAATCCAATAAGAAAAAAGAGTATATATAAGCTAATCATTTGTGTTTATTTAATCGCATCACAGTTTATTTAATCGCATCACAATAACGAATCACTTTATTTCGCATGTTTGTTTTGATCTTTGTTTCCATTGCCATCTCCAATGCTTTGTGATCCATTTCCATTGCTTTGATCTTTGTTTCATATTCTATATCCGATGCTTTGTGATCCATTTCCATTGCTTTGATTGTTGCTTTCATTACCGTGTGTTCCACTTCCATTGTATCGATTGTTGCTTTCATTACCGTGTGTTCCACTTCCATTGTATCGATTGTTGCTTTCATTACCGTGTGTTCCACTTCCATTGCTTTGATCTTTGTTTCATATTCCATATCCGATGCTCTATGATCCATTTCCATTGCCATGTGTTCCGCTTCCATTTTGTCGATCTTTGCTTTCCATTCCATTTCCATTGTCTTATCACTTGCATTTTTAGAAGTTAAACCTTTTACGACGAGTGATAAGGTGGATTGTAATTCAACTTCTTTTGCTTCCATCTCTACTCGCATGGTTTCCTTAAGCACACGTTCTTTTGCTTCCATCTCTGCTCGCATGGTTACTTCCAGCTCTGCTCGTAGTCTAGATTCCTTTTCTGTTAATTTTGTTTCAAATAACCATTCTAATTCAGATCTTCTTGTATTAAACTCATTCATCAATAATATTTCTTTTCGATTATATTCATCTACCAATGATGTTTCCTTAAGATTAAATTCATATCCTAATTTAGAATGAACATCTCGTTGAATTGATTCAATGATAGATTGTAATTTAACTTCAGATTTTAATTTATTTACTTCAGCAAGTAACCTTGCATTTTCTTGTAATTCCGATGCTTTAGATTGTAATTCTGGTGTTTTAGATTGTACTTTAACTATCTTTGTTTGTTGTCCAGTTGGGGTTTTATCCACAATACTACGTTTGCTCATTTTAGTGGTGTCGTGTCCCCAATCACGTCCTAATGCGTTATTGTTCTATCGCCTCGTATACAAGTCCCAAAATATATTGGGTGCACCAGCCAAAATGAAGACCGGGCCAAGGTAAGATGCGCTAAGGACAAGGGTCAAAGGGAGTCTGGTTTGAGTGGACAATCACAAATATTTTGGGACTTGTATACGAGGCGATAGAACAATAACGTGAAACACAAACTTATATAATATATGATCAACCATTACGAATACGATTAGCTAATTGTAAATTTTGTATACGAAGTGTAATAAGAGGTGGTATTACAAGTAGATTTGCATCTTTAAATAATTCAATCATATATGATTCTGTTGCTTCGTGTAATGTCATTAATGCTTTTTTACTCATACCTAATTTACTCGTACCAAACATTTCACGAACAATAGATTGGAATATTGATAATGGTATCGATGACGACGATGGCGCACAAACACGACGGTGAGGAGTACGAACACGAGGAGTTTGTTTTGTTCTTCCCATTTGTGAGTGTTACACCACTGTGAAGGACACCCAGTGCTAACGGTTAAGCTTCAATCACAATTAAAATGGATTATATTGATATGCGAGACGTTTTAACATGTAAATGGTTCAAATTATATTGCTAAAATGAAATTGAAAAATGACAGGGTAATTGAAGGCCAATAAATTATGTGAAATGTGTAAAGCTAATGGACAAGATTTTCATCCCTACTAGTCTACAACATATCACATTACTACGCATAAATCAGGAGGTTCTTGCTTCACCCTTTCTGTTTCGATTATAGCTAGCAAAGTATCCCAAATCATACTAGAGTTTTTAATATCTCTTATATCAGGATCGAAATCAATACGGAGTTTATCCACATCAGCCCTTTTTAGGGTCCCTAGCTTCCCGGTATCAGCGGAGCTTTCCATACAGGCCAAAACAAATGCCAGATTTCCTGGTTGTACGTCTTTTGGTTTATTAAACTTAAGATAACAATAAATCTCTGTCAACCCGTTCAATACCATATTTTTTGCAATATTACAGGATTATTTGGTTCAAGTCACACGACACACAAAAAAAAATATGTCTTCCTTAAATAAACTTATTTCATTAGCCATTCGAAAATTAATTCCAATTGAATATCTTCATGTACGATATTATAAACCAACTGGAACAAATAATTTTATTAGTGATTACTCTACTGATTATCCTAAAGAATATACACTCACCGAGGGCACTGTCGGTGTGGATACACTCACCGAGGGCACTGTCGGTGTGGATACACTCACCGAGGGTACTGTCGGTGTGGATACACCATATCCATTTATTATTTTAAATCAAAATGATACAACAATTTATTTATTAAGAGATAATATTACATATAAAGTAGAGATTCAAAAAGAAGGCAACAAAGTTAAAATTATATCTATTGAAAGCAGAGATGAATCATATAAATGGATATTTAATTATTCAAATCAACGTATTGTTGGTGTAGAAAATCAATCATTACATTCATCATTATTTACGAGTATCCAAACTCCAAAAGTAATTGATCATATTGGTTCAATTGATGTTATTTCAAGAAATCATCCTATCCCTAATAAGTTATCTATTCCTATCTGGCCATGTGATACATTGATAGTTTCTAATTTTAGAGAATGTTATCTTTGGCAAAAGCGTAAATTACCATATAAAGTATTATTTTGGTCAAGTAATAATACATTAGAAAATATGTTTGGTTTAACAGGTTATACTTATATTGTTATTAATAGTGCTTATGGAGGATATAGTATTCCAAAAATTATTAAAGCACGCTATCTTGAATTAAAAGCATCAGGAAACCCACCAATTAGACCAAATGACGACACGTGGGTAGAAGCAATGACATCTAGTCATGGTGCTTCGAGAGAAGAAGACGAAGACGAAGATTGGGATGACGATAATATTGATCGTGAAGATCCATATCTTGTACAGGCTGTTTTAGAATCTACAATAAACGATAGAAAAAGTAGATATTCATGTTTACATGTTGTTCGAGTACATAATAATTATAGTTATGAAATTCATGAATATGATGGGCTAGAAACGATTCGAAAGATTTGGAAGTTTTGACCTCACAATGGAATGCAGATCGTGTACAAGATCACATCAAACACATCATAACAACACTACATAATAACGATACAATTCCACTCATTTCCATATTAAATGCTTGTTGTTTAGATAATTGATGTGTTTTATTATAAATAAGACTACGATTACAAACATCAATACAATAATCACCTTCAGAAAATGTATTACCACCACATGCATTTGCTGGATTTGTACATCCAATTGCGATAAGAATCAGACTACCCAAGAATATAACAACATAAAGAATTGCATATGTTTCTATATATCGTTTTCTACACGAAACAGGACTTCGTATAGGAGTGTCATTACTTACGACCATTATATTTTGTGACACCACACACCAGTCACGCCAGTCACAAAATAGAATGAATTTACAAGAACTTTGGTCAATCACCCAACAACCAAATGAGCGTGATGTTAAGATAGAAGGGGCGATTTTAAAGGATTTAAAATCATCGTCTCTTCGTTTGCCACTTCAACTTAATTATTCTGGTGTAGATGGAGATGTATTGGA
>Ga0302191_10002021_pt1 | contig 12827 bp, 15 predicted proteins | sample II_Bog_E3_1_FD_198775 | JGI IMG/M metagenome (GOLD analysis project Ga0302191, IMG submission 198775) | Peat permafrost microbial communities from Stordalen Mire near Abisko, Sweden - II_Bog_E3_1 | ecosystem: Environmental > Terrestrial > Soil > Wetlands > Peat | place: Sweden: Abisko...
TTTCCAATATAAATTATGGAGCCCCAAACGCTTACCCTGGTGGGGTATCGGTGAGTCCGGATGGCAGTACTGTTTATTTGGAAGGCAATAACGGTGTAAAGGTCATAAATACAGCAACCTGTTCGATAATGGCTACTGTTGAAGCAAATTTAGGTTCTGCATCACTGGTAATTTTATTACCAATGGTGTAAGCTGCACCGGAACACCGCTTACCTTTACCATTACTGTAAATCCTTCGAACAATGCCAACCTTGCAAACCTGGCTATAAGCAATGGCACATTGAGCCCTTATTTTTCGACAGGAACAATCAGCTATACCGATACGGTGAGCCACGCAACCCTATCAATTTTTTTTCGTCAATTTTATTCTATAAAAAACTGTAAATGGGGAGTTCCAAAAACCGGTAACGTGAAAAACGTGAACACCCGCAGATGTGCAGATGTGCAGATGTGCAGATTTCAGATGTGCAGATGAAGCCCAGGTCATCGGGGCTTGCCGAATAAACGAAAAGCCTTAAGGGGCAAAACCCGTCCGCCAGCCCTGGCGGACGGGTTTTATGCTTATTACAAAAGTAAATATTTCCTGAACCGGGATTTCGCGTTAGTGGTTCTGATACAGGTCCCCACTACTGTTGGGGATTACTAAGGCCTGTGCAATATGATCCGCCAATGGACGGAACGGCTGCAGGAAACGCCCAAAACGGTCAGGCCTTATTCTTCTGTAATCAGGGTTTTAATCTGCGCTGCCATTTCAGGGGTTACAGTAGTTCCATGCACGGTGAGTGCATGTTCTGCGGCTATGGCTAATACTTCATCTTCGGTGTTTGCTGTTACAACGGCGTCACAGTTAAAGCCGGCATCGGCACATAATAGTTTTTTCATGATTTTTTCGGTTTTAAATTGTTTAATTATTTATAAACAAAGATATAAACCGCTAATTACCAGAACGGTATCAAAAGATACACAACTATTTTTTAATTATAATAAATCAATGCGGCCTCTGAATAATTTTACTTTTCGCTGCCTTTCATACTCCTTAAGTATGCGGGAGATTACTACCCTGGTAGTACCAAGCTCATGGGCTATCTGCTGGTGCGATAAGTTAACCGACCTGCCCCCTTCGGTTTTTGCCTTTTGTTTTAAATATTCCAGTACCCGAACATCAATATGGTCAAACACAATGCCCTCAAAAGAACTAACCAGTTCATCATATCTTTTGCGGAACATATGCATCACATATTTATTCCATGAGGCATATTTTAATTGCCATTGATCGATAAGTTCAGCCGGAAAAACCAATACTTCAGAAGGTTCAGTCACTACGCCATGTGAAGTGCTTTTATTATTGAAATAGGCCGCCGCGAGTGACATGGTACAGGTTTCTTCGGCCTGTACATAGTAGAGCAAAATTTCGCGGTCTTCTTTCTGCTGATACACCCTGATCGCACCCTTTAATACGATAGGTAAAAATTTCACATATTGGCCCTCGCGCACAATGATGTCGCCTTTGTCAAAATGATGCAATTTGCCAAACTGCAACAATTCGGATTTAAACGCGGGTTCATTAAAAAAAGTGATTTTATTAAGAATGTCGGGTGTAGCGTTCATAAAGGGTATCTGGATAAAGAGGTAAAAAGATAAGTAAATCTAATAAATATCATTAAGAATCACAGAATTCCTTTTTTGAATATATGCCGTTATTCCGTCAAAATTTGCTAAGAAAAATTCTGAAAGTCTTTTAAAATTCTAAAATCGTGTACTGCGAAGCATTTTCCCTCTCAGCGTAAGTATCCGGATTACTATGCCTGTAGTTTAAAACTACAGAATAATCAAAATCAGGCTTTGTTGTTATTGGGCCCAATCACATTTTCAGACAAAATGGACAAATTTATCAAAAAAGGCCAAATTTTGAAGTATCAAAAAAGCGGAACATGCTGGTTATCAAACGCTCCAGCGATTGTTATAAAAAAGATGTTTTTTGGCACACCTGATTATCAAGCAATTACACGATTTTAACGATTGGTAAAAATCAAATCTACTGATAATCAACGTGTTTCACTTTGTTCCGGGTGTTCCACGTGTAAAAATGGAACGCTTTACCTGAACAAGCGTCCGCCCGGTTAAGCGTACTCGCTTAATCGCAATACGAAATGTTGCTAAGAGATCGACTATTTAAAAGTTGACAAAGCTGTTCAAAAAATCCTGAAAGTCTTTTAAAATCCTAAAATCGTGTACTGCGAAGCATTTCACGTTTTCCCGGCGCGCCCGGCACTTTTTCTACTTTGCAGTTCAATGCTTTCAACATGCGTTTAAGGTTGCCGGTTATGGCATAAGTTACAAATACGCCGCCCGGTTTTAAAAATTGCATGGTATGACTTATGGCTTCTTCATTCCACATTTCAGGCTGATACGCTGCTGCGAAGGCATCGAAGTAAACAATATCGTAATGTTCTTTTGATTGAAAATTTAACAGTTCACAATGGGCAATTTGCAGTTTGCAGAAAGGATTTATCTGGGCGGGTTGCAGGAACAAGTTATTATAATTGGCTACGAATTGTTGCCATACACCTTCTGAAATATATTCGTTGTAACCTGTTTGGCCGATCATAACCAAACTCAATGGGTAGGCTTCAATACCGGTATAATCAAGGTTAGTTTGCCGTTCTGTACAAAAATCGGCGCTAAGCAAAAAATTCAGGCCGGTGCCGAAACCTACTTCTAAAATGGAAACAGAGGCTGTTTGATTTTTTTCTGAATAATATTCCAGCCCCATCTTTACAAATACGTGCCTGCTTTCCTGTAACGCGCCATGCTTTGAATGGTAATTTTCGCCAACCTGCGAGTTAAATATGGTATTTGAACCATCGGCGGTTCTTACAATTATATTGGGATTACTCAGATTATTTTGTGATTTCACCGATTAAGCGCTGATTTTACCGATTTTATAAGTTGATAAGCATCGTTTTATATTTCAAACACTGACCGCAGATCTCAGACTTCTGACCTCAGACTTCCTATATCAAAACTCCAGCACCACTTCACCAAGATCATAAACCGGAACGGTCGTTATTTGGCCAGCCAAAATACTGGCACCCGCTGCCGATCGGTAACCTCCTGCACAATGAACAACTATAGGTTTATCAACTGGAATTTCATTGATTTTTTCGCGCAATTCCGGTAATGGCATGTTAATGGCATTTTTAAACTTCGGGCCCTTTTCAGTTTCGATTTGATTACGGATATCAATTATTGAATAACTTTCACGATGTAATTTAAAGTGGGTCAAATCCAGTAGTGGCGATTTTTCTTTTGCGCAATCGGGGGCGAGGAGGGCTGCCTTTATGTTTTGTTCATAACCAATTTTTGCAGCTTTTTTTATCATTTCATCCAAATCAGCGTCGGTGGTTGCAATTAGATAAAATGGTTCACCTGGATTTACAATTGAGCCAAGCCAGGTTTCAAACCTTTCGCCATTCTGTAAATTAACGGCCCCATTTACGTGACCGTTTCTAAATTCCTCTTTCGACCGTGTATCAATAATTAGTGTGACTTTTTCTAAAGGCGAGTTTTTATCAATCCTTGGAACGGATGCTACGCTTTCTTTAAACGCCGGCGCGCCTTTTTTATTCAGTTCAACGTCATAACCAAAATAATGGGGAATAAATGGCTGGTCGTCGATGAGCGTTTTAACAAAAGTCAGTTCATCCATTAACTGGAGGGCATAATTTTCGCGGAGTTCATGGCCAATGGTACTTTGCAAATCGGGGCTGATGCTTTTTCCACATAAAGAACCGGGGCCGTGTGCCGGGTAAACTGTAAGATTATGTGGCAACGTCATTAACTTTTCGCGGGTTGAATGATACATTTGCCTCGCCAAGTCTTCCTTTTGCGCGGTTATATTGCCAACGTTTTCCCTAAGGTCAGGCCGGCCTACATCACCGACAAATAAAGTGTCGCCTGTAAACAATGCTTTTTCATTACCGTTTTCATCGTCAACCAGTACACAAATTGAATCGGGGGAATGGCCGGGGGTATTGATGGCTTTCAGTTTAATATCATCTAATCTGATAACATCGCCATCATCAAAACTTTCATGCGGATATTCTGCACCCAAAAGTTTACTTACATAAATAATTGCGCCGGTAGTTTGATGAATTTCAAGATGTGAACTCACAAAATCGGCATGGGGATGGGTTTCAATCACGCCCACAATGTCTGCTTCATGCAGCGTCGCAAAATCATAATAGGGTTGCGGATCGCGGGCGGGGTCAATTACAATCATTTTCCCGTTCCTGATCACGGCATAAGAACCATGCGCTAAACCCTTGTCGTAAAATTGGTGAATAATCATCGGGGGTAAAGATAACGGAATTGGTTGATTAGGTGAATAGTTGATTAGCTTAAGTAGGTTACATGGTTTTAATATGACCGTTTAATAACCGTTCACTTAATCAATTACTTAACCACTCACCCTTATTCCTCCCTCTTCACCAGTAAAACCTCATCACCTTCTAGTGGTAGATAGCCATATTCATAGCAGAAATGGTAAATTTTGCCATTTTGGGTTTGGTAAGTGCGGGTATGATATTCAAAATCATAACCTTTTAATGCCATTTTTTTGCTGGTTGTTTTTGTTTTCCCGCCCGGGTTTAATTCCTCCATTATGCGGCGGTTTCGGCGAAGGATATTATTGACATTCCGCACAAAGTTATAACTGCTGCTGTTAAGCTGGTTGTTATAATTATTGCGGCACAGATCGTTACAGAATTTTTTATCTGCCCGGCCATGCAACACGGCGCCGCAGTCAAGGCAAACTTTTTCTTCATTCATAGTCTAAAGGTAATTAAATATTATCCGTTTGCAAACGCTTACAAACAGATATTAACGGTTATAACCGATTAATAACCGGGTAAATATTTTCTCCTCCTCAAATTTGTCCTGTCAATAAAAAACAAAACAAATTTTTAAAAAAATGAACACATTAAGAAACAGCGTACGCCTGGTTGGAAACTTAGGCGCAGATCCCGAAGTAAAAAGCTTTGACAGCAACAAAAAGATGGCCCGATTTTCATTAGCCACAAATGAAAGTTACAAAAACGACAAAGGCGAAAAAGTGACAGAAACCCAATGGCATAACATAGTTTTATGGGGAGAGAAAGCACAATATGCCGAAGAATCACTAAAAAAAGGCGACGAAATCGCCGTGGAAGGAAAGCTCACCAACCGTAATTATACTGATAAGGACGGGAATAAACGTTATTTCTGCGAAGTTGTGGTTAATGAATTTTTGAAAATGGGGGGCAGGGGTTAGTGGTTGGGGAATGGTTGATTAAGTTGATTAAGTGAATGGTTGATCGGTAACGGGTCATTAGCCTTAGTCAACCTAATCAACTACTCACTTAATCAACCATTCACTTAATCAACTAATTAAAATTAAACTTATATTTGTTATGTACTTAGAAGCAAAAGAAACAGCGAGGCTGTACAAATTATTATCAGATAAATTGGGTAACGATACAACCGAAGCAATGTTTAAATACATTGATAATAAAACTGAACGATCTGTGGAAGCAACCATTAAAACATTAGCTACTAAAGATGATATTGCAAATCTCCGCAATGACACGGGAAATGAATTTGCAAATCTTCGTAAGGATATAGGAGACGAATTCCCGAGCGTGAGAAACGAGATCGCAAACGTTAGGTATGATCTTAGCAATAAAATCAGTGATTCGGTCAATTGGATGTTTATTTTTTGGATAGGTCAGGTTGCAGCAACATTAGCAATTGTGTTTTTATTTCTAAAAAAATAGTCATTCATCTGTGGAAGCAACTATTAAAACATTAGCTACTAAAGACGATCTTGCGGGCGTTAGAAATGAGATTGGAAATGCCAAATACGATCTTCGAAAGGATATTGGAAAGTATAAAGCCGACACCATTAAATGGATGTTCATTTTTTGGATAGGCCAAGTGGGTGCGACACTTGCCATCGTGTTTTTGTTCCAGGAAAAATAATTGGCTGGCTAATTATTGAGAGGATTTTTTTGACCACTCACCAAAATCACGGCGTAGTCGCCGCAACCGGCAAAACTTTACCATTAAAAAAATGATGTCCGGTTATTGAAAAATCGGCGATGTATTTACCCATTTCAAAGGCCATAACCGGGGATTGATAACCAGGAAAAGCTTTTTCGAGCATTTCGGTTTGTGCTGAACCCAGGGCAAGGCAGTTTACTTTTATGCCCTGATCTGCCAATTCAAGGGCCAGGCATTCTGTTAAATTGTGGAGCGCGGCTTTACCTGCCGAATAGGCAGATAACCCCGGAAACTTTGCGCTCCCCTGGAACCCTCCCATACTGCCAATATTTAATATATGCGACCCATTTGGCATTAAATGAACCATATTTTGTATCATCCGTACGTGCCCAATAAAATTACTTTGCAGCATTTCGACAAAATCCATTTCAAGTAGTTTGGTAAAAGGTTTATTGATTAAAACACCAGCGTTGTTGATCAGTACATCAACCCGGTTATCAAAATTATTGCTGATAAATTGTTGTAAATCGGTATAATCATCATGCACAATATCAAAAGATAAGGCAAATATTTCGGCATCGGGATTCAGGCCATGGGCTATTTCTAATAAACGTTCAAGCTTGTCTTTGGACCTTGCAAGGGCCAATACTTTGTGTTTTCCCGATAAAATCAACTCCAGCGCGGCCTCAAAACCTACTCCGCTGCTTGCGCCTGTAATAATGATGTTCATTTTTCTCCCATCCCCACAAGTTTGCAGGGAGCTTTTTATTGAATTTAATTCCCTAAACTACCAATTTTTGCTCAACAGGGTGCTTTATTAAATAAAATCCATCGTTAATAAGCTTTGAGTATTCGGGTTCGTTGATGGCCTTCTGTTCCAGAAATGCCCTGATCTCTTTGGCTAAGGTAATTTCAATATTTTCATGTTCCAGAATTTCCAATATCTCTAAAGCGCAAAGCCAGTCATCAAAATATTTTTTTTGCAGCATCAACCAAATATTACCTAAAAATCCGAAATCGCCGCAGTTTTGCCGCCGGTTTCGTACCTGCTGGTATAGCTGGTGAAGTTCTTTGGTATTTGAGTCGAATTCGGGATGTCTTGTTTCGTTTGCTGATTTATAAGGGATATCCAAAAAGGCTTCCTTGTCCGCAGCACCGCAAAAAACAGAGACAATCTTTTCGCCCACGGCCACATCATAAACACCCCAGGATGGATCAAACAATAACTTACCATCTTTATCTTTAACCGTACAACCAGTAAAAGTGATCAGCTGGATTTTTTCACTTGCTGCATGTATTTTTTGCACCAGGCCACTAACGGTTATGCCACTTTCGAAATTCAAAACTGCTTCCTTTCCTTCTTCGATGCCAAAATAATTTAGATCCGCTAACGGTAAATCCTCCAAAGGCATAGCATAGCCTTTTAATTTACCTACCAGCGAACTGAAGCCATCATGATGATAGTCTTTTCCATGGCCTTTAATTTGCCGGTTTTTTACAGATAAAGCGGTCGCGCCACCTGTTTTGATATAAACGGGTTCGTTATTTTCACCGGGAATAAAATCGGTAAAGGTGCCTGAAACCTGAAGGCCAGAACTATAAACAATGGTGCAGGTATTTTTGCTTTTGATGGCTTTTTTAAGCCCATAGGAACCACCAACCCTGAATGACATGGTATCAGCAAAAGTTTCGAGTACATCTATCAGGTTTTGAAACGTCGGGGTAACGAATAACTGCGGCTGGGTTTTCGTGATGTCAAAGGGGTAGTTTAAGGCCTCAATACTATAAGGCAACTTCTTGATATCGCTCTTCATACAGCTTACACTTTCGCCAATGGACGACAGTAAACCTGCACCATATATTTTAGGGTTGTCCAATGTACCGATCAGGCCATACTCAACTGTCCACCAGTGAAGACGACTTAACAGAGCCATTTCTGACGGCGCGCCCAAATTTTCCTGACGGAATGCCACTAATTCTTCGGCCTTTCTTATTTCGTTTTCATCAGAATCGGGCATCTCCTTTAAAATTGATAATGCTCGTATAGCCTCATACAATTCAAAATCTTGCGCCGAAAACATGGCTTTTGCCCCGATTGATCCAAAATAACTCAAGTATTCATTGTAGTCTTTATCAGCAATTATCGGGGCGTGCCCGGCTGATTCGTGTATAATATCGGGGGCTGGGGTGTATTCAATATGGTTTAGCTGGCGTATGTCCGCGGCGATAACCAAAACATGGTAAGCCTGGTATTCCATAAAGGCGGCGGGCGGTATAAAGCCATCTACCGTAACGGCCCCCCATCCAATTTTGCCAAGGGCATCATTCATTTCCTGCAGATGGGGGATTTTTTCTATCGTTAATCCGGCCTTTTCGAGTCCAGGGATATAAGGATAATAAGCTACGTCTTTGAGATAGCTGTAGTTTTGACGCATTACATACCGCCAGACAGCGTGGTCGACCGGGGTGTAATGTTCGTAATACTGTTCAACAATAAATCGTTTTAAATGTGCAGGTAACGCGGCAACCTGCGGATTGTTAAAATCATTAACGTCGGGCATTTTTAATCAATTTATCAATAAACGCAAAATTATGGAAATAGATTGCTATTCCTTAATTTCTTCCGCGTTCGGTAGGCCAGCCTGGAGCCTGTCCGGGCGAATTAAATAATAGATTCCTATTAAAGCGACCACCATTGATATTAAGTAAAATGATATACTGATATATATACCAAGCCCTGCATTTATATGAAAAAAACCTGCTGATTTTTGAAACACCAGTTCACGCGCCCCGGCGCCGCCTATGGTAACAGGCACAACGGCCGCTAATGCCGAAACAAGGAAAGCAAGCAAGTATGGTGCGAATTTCCCGTCGAAATCCTGCCCCAAAAGTATCATTATGACAGTCAGTACCTGGAACGTTTGTACCAAAACAGCCTTCGCATGGCCTTTAAAAAAGTGCTCGCTAAACTCGCGAAAAAACTTTTTTATAATAATATAATAAATAACCGATCCAACAAAAAAAACACATGCCGGAATCGCTATATCTATCGGTATTTGGGGGATAAATACTTTTAAACAAACTATGATTAAACCAACCGCCCAGAGTCCGCTCAACCTGTCGAATAGAATAGCCCAGAATACTTTTTTTGCCGGTAATTTATACGTCTTAGTTAAAAGGTAAATTTTGTAACCATCGCCGCCTATGCCACCGGGCAATAAGAAATTATAGAATATTCCCAGCATGTAAAGCCGGAAATTAAAAAGAGGATCGAGCCGTAGGTTTATTGATTTAAAAAAGCTTAGAAGGCGCCAGGAAGAAGCAACCATCGAAGCAAAATAAAAAAACACACCAGCAAGCATCCACCAGTAATTGGCATGTAAAAGCCTTGATTTAACTTCGCTGAAATGAACTTTACTGAATACATAGTAAAGCAAAGCCGAAGTAACGGCTAATTTTAATATAAGCTTGGTGAAGCTCCAAAGTCTGTCTTTCCAGGTTTTGGGTTTTATTTCTTCCTCAACTTCGTTAACAATGGCATCTTCAACTTTTGTCATTGGCTGCAAAAATAAGAAAAAAGGAAGAATTTGTTTAATTGCGCAATTGTTAAATAGCGTTAAAAAGAAAGAGCAACGAGCCAAAAATCCCGAGTCAAGGCTCAGAAAGAAAGATTATTTGAGACTGTAAAATGAACTGTGTCAGTTAAAAATCAAATAAGGATTTTTTAACTTTAAGACGCAGAAAAATGAGACAAGAAGAATCGATTGACTACGAGTCGATCAAGAAACAAGCCCTTGAGCAATTTCGTTCGGGCAAAAGTTTAACAGGCAAAGGCGGCGCATTCGCGCCGTTATTTAAGCAGTTTTTAGAAGCAGCGCTGGAAGCCGAGCTGGAACAGCATCTGTCTGATCAGGAAAGCCCGAACCGAAAAAATGGCAAAGTAAGCAAAACGGTAAAGACGGGAGACGGGCAATTTGAGCTGGTCACTTCCCGCGACCGGAACGGCAGCTTTGAACCGGAAATTGTCAAAAAGCGGGAAACAATACTCGCAGACAGTTTACAGGACCGGATTATTGGGATGTATGGCATTGGCATGAGCCTGCGCGATATATCCAACCACATTAAAGAGATGTACGATATGGACATCTCGCATGATACCCTCAGCAGTATTACCGAACGGATAATGCCGTTGATAAAGGAGTGGCAAAGCAGGCCATTAGATGAACTTTATTGCATCGTATGGATGGATGCCATTCATTACAAGGTCAAAGAACAGGGTAAAGTAAAAAGCCGGGCTGTGTACAATATCCTGGGGATCAACAAACAAGGTAATAAAGATTTGTTGGGCGTGTATGTTTCTGAAAATGAAGGTGCAAACTTTTGGCTAAGCGTACTTACCGATTTAAACAACCGTGGAGTTAAAGATATATTGATAGCCTGTATTGACAACCTTAATGGCTTTGAACAAGCCATTACAAGCATCTTTACTAAAACAGAGGTTCAGAGTTGTATTGTGCATCAGATCCGTAATTCATTGAAATATGTGGCATCAAAAGACCAAAAGATATTCATGTCAGAACTGAAGCCCGTGTATAAAGCTGCTACCAAGGAACTGGCAGAACTTAACCTAGCTGATTTCGCTGATAAATGGGGTAAAAAATATCCGGTGGTCATCAAGTCATGGCAGGACAATTGGCACAAACTCTCCACCTATTTCAAATACACGGAAGACATCAGGCGCATCATTTATACAACCAATACCATCGAGGGCTTTCATCGACAGGTACGTAAGGTTACTAAAAATAAAGGTGTTTTCCCCAGTGATGATGCCCTACTCAAACTGGTGTACCTGGCTTATCGCAATATCAGTAAAAAATGGACCCAGCCACTGCAAAACTGGAGCCTCACCGTATCACAGCTCTCCATCCATTTTGAGGGCCGGCTCAAACTGATGTAAATCCATTCTATCGTTTAAGGTTTTTTAGGCATTTGCCGAATGAATATTATGCTTTACATTTGTAAAAAAGCCAACTCAAGAAAACTTGAATTGGCCCATTCTATCGGGACAGGTTATCCCTTGATCGGTTGCTCCTCAGCAGAGCCGATCTCCGTTTTACCTGACTTGATAAATATATTGAAATTTTTAACTGACACAGTTTAAATTACACTCCCAACATGTCAGGCACATTTGTATTGATTGAGTATTATAAACTCCTTATATCCTAATCGTTTTTCCTCGCCATTGCAGCAAACGTATATATTCGGCGGTTGAAAGTATTTTTGTGAAAACTTATCTGTGAGTTTATCTTTAAAATTTACGATGTCATGGTGGCACTTATCTCCTTTGTCGCTATCGGACTGTATGATTTCTATATTTTGTCCGTTTGCTAATTGAAAGTCGTTTACCAAGTCATTAAATTCAAAACGACAAAAAAAGGCAGGTTGCCCAACAATATGGTTATAGAATTCTGAAAGATGACCACAAACGGAACCTGTGGATTTTATAGAGCACTCGTAATCAAATATGGATATACCACCATTGAGGTTTCTGAAGGAATCGCTGTTGAAACGACCCTTAAGTTCACTGAATTTTCTAACGTGTAGCGCCCTAATAAGAAGCATGACTGAATCGAGAGTAAATTTAAGTATAATTCTATCTCCTCCATAGATACTCCGTCTTTTTGATAAATGGTTTCGAAATTTACGCCAAAACCATGTTCATGAGTTAGGTCTATAGTAAGATTAGGATTTATTGTCAAATCTAAGAAATCTTCGCCAATATTAGCGATGATTTTTACACCACCAGATGACGTTGGACTAACTTCATATTCGAATTCCCGTCTTTCAAAATGATTAAATATGTAGCAGGTGTTTTCAATAACCTCCCTGCTTGGTGCGTATCCACTTCCGAAATCCCAACCGTCTTGCAAATTGGATAAATCTTTTATTCTTGAATAGACATCGAAATCATTATGAACCATAATATTTGCATTATCCATAATTATGCTTTCTTTTTATTAGCTTCCGCAATAGCCTTGCCAAGTTCCTCCGCTGGTTGTATTTTTACATTTACCTGCGATTCATAATTTTTGATAGCTTGCTCACATGCTCTTTGTAAACTTAAAACAGACGGGAAAGGTAGCGTAATAGCAACTTTCGGTACGTTGTTCTGCGTAAAGATAACGAAGCATTCGGTAGCTGTAGTACCGACACTAAACCCATTGGCGTAAAAAGCGGGTCTATTGGGGTCTGCCAAAAGTCTTGTCATTGGGTCTCCTGGCAAGTTTATTTGAACCTGTTGAATAGGTTGTGCTTTTTCTTCTGGCATTGATTTTTTGGGGATTGCCACTAAAGGTAGGAACTTATTTATATATTCAATAAGTGTTCCGATGAAAATTTAGTTAATTTTTGTTAAAATTTATAAATAACTACTTTCCGTTTTTTTCCTTTTCTGCTTTTGGCTTTACAAAAAACACCTTCATTGCCTCGTCAAACGACCCTTTTATTTTCAGATCGCTTTTCTCGTAATGTTCAGGACGTGGTTTTGCCTCTTTTTTCTTAGCCATAATGCAAAGTTAAGAAATTAGTTTAGCATAAGTCAAGCGTTTGCCGTTTACATTTTTGATTGCATCCCCAAAGCGAATAACATCTTTTATCTGACGGCTATTGTAACGGTATCCGAACTCATGGCAATACCTGTGTAAGTGTTTCGGGCTTACTTGGTGATAGTTGCCAATTATACCCCTTTTAAGCAATGACCAAAAACCTTCGATAGTATTTGTGTGGTC
>Ga0302191_10002023_pt1 | contig 12816 bp, 13 predicted proteins | sample II_Bog_E3_1_FD_198775 | JGI IMG/M metagenome (GOLD analysis project Ga0302191, IMG submission 198775) | Peat permafrost microbial communities from Stordalen Mire near Abisko, Sweden - II_Bog_E3_1 | ecosystem: Environmental > Terrestrial > Soil > Wetlands > Peat | place: Sweden: Abisko...
ATGTAATTTATTTAGTGGATGACCCAATCTTCCGCAGCTTTTGGGAGAATGGTAAGCTGTTGTTTAGCAATGCGGTGTTTATGGTGGGGCAATAACCCCCCAGCCCCCTAAAGGGGGAGTAAAAGTTGGCAGTGGCAGTTGCAGTGGCAGTAGCAGTCGGCAGTTAATGAGGCCCGGTTGTCGCAAAATCAATGGTTAATTATGGGAAAAGGAACCTGCTATTTATTTGTATTTGACGGCTTTGCCATTGGGAACCGGCGCACGTTACCACCACGTTTTCAATGTACTCCGATTTTGATATTGCCACGTTTTCAACTGATAGAAATGCTGTTGGCCGAGGCCGCAAAACTAAGGCAAATTGTTCGTTATCGCCTTTCGATACAAACTGTTGACAAGTCAACAACACATTTTTGTATTTACCCTTTTTTAAACCAGGGCACAAATACGCTTACCCTCTTCTGATATTCCCTGAAAGCATCGCCCCTTGACCGTATGGATTGCTCCTCCGTCATGGGTATACCGGTAACCTTCAGCAGCAAATACAAAATAATCGCCGGGCTGATGATGGCCAAATAGCCGTAAGGCGAGCCCAGCGCAAATACAAAATACGACACCCACATCAGCCACTCAAAAAAATAATTGGGATGGCGTGAATAGCCCCAAAGACCGACATCGCATACCTTGCCTTTGTTGGCTGGTATTTTTTTAAACGCCGCCAACTGCGCGTCTGCTGTTGCTTCGCCGATCACGCTGATCGCCCAAAGTGCGGCGCCAACATATTCAAACAGACTTAACTGAGGGGTTGTATTTAAAGCGACAATGAAAAAAGGTACTGCCAACAAAATGTTCGACAGCGTCTGCATCTGGAAAAAGAAGGCCATTTTAACTTCGGCATTTACACCCCATTCCTTGCGTATCTGTGCGTAACGCGGCTCTTCCTGGCGCAGGTGTTTGGTTACCCTGATTAGCAAATGCGTTCCGAGGCGGAAGCCGGCAACAATCACCATGCCGCAGATAAGCAGTTTGCGCCTTTCAAAACCCGGTGCCAGCACCAGCAGGATGATAGCAATGACGGGGAAATTGTACGACCAGAAAATATCAACAACCCCGGCATTTCCAATCCTGTACGACCATAACCATACAAAAAACATGATCACGCAACATGCCAGCAGACTATAGCCCGCCAATGCATAAATTGAAAGATTATCCATTTGGTTTACCGAAAAACTCTTTCAGTCCTTGCCCCCGCTTTAGCCTGAATAATTGTATCAGCACATAGGCGCAGCTGGCAATACTGCCTAAAGTTACCAATAATATCAGCCACAATATCCTCAGCGGTACGCTGTTTTCCTTATAGCAAACCCACAAAAAAATTACGGTAACATTGGCATAAAAATCCCAAAGGGTGGCGCGCATCCAGGGGATAGAGCCTAAGAAATGCCACTGCTTAAATAAATTATTTTCGATGCTGGTGCTGATCACCGTGTAGCACATCCACACAAACAGCAGGCCGAAAAGAATTTTTAAGGCAATGACGATATTGTTCATGCCTTACGCAATTTGATGATGCGCAGCCAGTGCATCAACTTGATCACCGCGTAAGAGGGATCAACTTCAAACCATTTTTTGGCGAAGTTGACATCATTTGGCTTTTGGTGATGGTTATTCTGGAAAAGTTCGCCCATCATAAAAAAGTCAAATGGGAGCATGTTTTTACTGTGGTCGCCGTTATCATAGTTGGCGTAACCATACTTATGGCCGCACCAATTTACGATGGCGCCGTGGATAGGCCCCATCAGGAAATGTACAGGCAGCAACAGGTAAAGCCACCAGTACGGTGCAAAAACGATGTAAAACGCGATATAAAAAGCAATAAAAAAAATCCGGGTTGGCCAGGCGTCAGCAAAAGTGTCAAAGCCGTTCCAGGTAGGGTAACGGTCGCGAAACTCGGGTTCCGGCTCTAGCTTGAATTTGCGGTAATCCAAATAGATGTTTTTCGTTTTTATCATCAGGCCCCAAACGTCTTTGATGAAGTACGGTGAATGCGGATCTTTTTCTGTATCGCTGTAGGCATGGTGCATCCGGTGCATAATGGCATAAGCGCGGGGATTTAAAAAAGAAGAACCCTGGAAAAGGAACGTACAAAAGTAAAAAGTACGGTCCCAAAATTTATTCATTTTAAACATTTTATGGGATGCATACCGGTGCAAAAAAAATGTTTGAAAAAACAGGGATAAAAACCAGTGGCACAGAAAGAAAATTAAAATAATGGTCATTTACTAAAGTATTGTTAAAGAGCGCATAAAATTGCGCGCAAATATATCTTAATCTTTTAAAATTTCGGTTAACTTCTATTCAACCTATTTGGTCTAATGAACACTTACGCATCTTCAGACTTTCCGGACTTTATCGACTTCCGGACTTTCTTATAAAAGCAAGCGCATCATCTGCATGTTTTTTGCCTTGTATCATCGACTCATAAGTAAAAGCAACTTTGCCGTGAAGATCGATCACAAAAGTTTGCCGCCCCGTCATAAACATTTTGTCCTGCACGCCAAATAAATGATAAACCTTATTCCCGGGATCGCTTAATAATATAAACGGCAGTTTATAATGATCGCTGAATTCCTTATGGCTGGCTACTGTGCCGCCGTTTATACCGATCACCTTGGCGCCGGCATTTGCGAAATCATTAAAGTTATCCCGGAATGAGCAGGCCTCTTTGGTACACACCATGCTTTCATCTTTCGGATAAAAATAGATGACCAAAACATTTTTTCCGACATAATCGGCGCTGTTGAATGTTTTGCCGTTTTGGTCGGTTAGCGAAAAAGCGGGCATCTGGTCGCCCACAATCAAAGCTGTTCCCTCATCCGGTGAATTAAAGCGATAAGCGATGGAGGGCAAAAACAGCAAAACTGCAATAAAAGTTGGCAATATAATTTTCATATCAACAGTATCTACGAAAAAACAACCCTGCAGCGATTTATTTGTGTGGAATAATTTTGTTTTCATCGGAAAATATTTTCAACAAAATATTTTCCGATTTGAATTAGGAAAATTATATTTGAAAAATATTTTCCACACCCTTGAAAGAACAGATCGTAGAACAATCCTTAAAGGAATTTTTAGAACATGGCATCCGCAATATGACCATGCAAAAACTGGCTGCTGTATTGGGCATGTCCACCAAAACCCTGTATAAATATTTTGCCGACAAAGAAGCATTACTGGAGGCTTGTTTAATGTTGCATTATGCCGGAATGGACGGGGAAATAAAAAAGATTGTTGATGCCCGGCCCAACCCTGTGGATTTTATTTGGGCAGTTTATGCCAAATCCACCTCGCTTGATTTTGGCGCTAATCATTTATTTTATCACGATCTGAACCATTACTACCCTGATCCCCAGGATAAAGTGATCGGTCATATTGCCGGATTGATCGGCGATATTTTGATCGGTACAATTCAGCTTGGGATTGACGAAGGCTATTTTCTGCCCTATTTGCAGCCAAAAGTGGTGCTAAAGGCACTTACTGTGCTGTACACTTCCGTAACCCGTCATGATAGTTATAAAGAATTTAACCTGCAACCGCAAGAACTGGTAAAACACACCATTGATATTTACTTAAGAGGAATTTGTACCGATAAAGGCATACAGATCATCAACCGGATTAAAGAACCAATACAATAATTATGAAACGAATTGCATTTTTTACACTATTGATTTGCCTGGGCGCAGCGACAACATTCGCTCAATCGCCGGATACCCTAAACCTGTTGCCGCGTCCAAAGTCGGCAACGATCAGCGCCGGCCGGTTTACGTTTAACGCCGATTTCACTATCGGTATCAAAGGCCCCGAAAGCGCGAAATTTATATCGGTCATTAACCGCTTTTACCAGCAGTTGGGCAGGCGGGTGAATATCAATTTTTCGCAGGAATTTATTTCGGCGGCAGATAATAATGCAAGCGCCCGGCTTTTTATCACCTACGGCCAAACCATAGAGGCTGCGATAGGGATGGATGAAAGTTATTCGCTCAAGGTAAATGCAGACAAGATAACCCTCGACGCAGCAACAGATATTGGCGCCGAAAGAGGCCTGGAAACCATTTATCAATTGATATCGCCGGATAAAACCGGGTTTTATTGCCCGCTGATTGAGATAAATGATTCGCCGCGGTTTAAATGGCGGGGTTTAATGATCGACGTTGCCCGGCATTTTATCCCTTTCGAGGTGTTGAAGCGTAATATCGATGCAATGGCCATTGTGAAGCTAAATGTGCTGCACCTGCATTTATCAGATGACGAGGGTTTCCGTGTGGAATCAAAAGTTTTCCCGCTGCTGCAGCAAAAAGGCTCGAATGGCTTTTATTATACCCAGGACCAGATAAAAGAATTGGTCAGCTACGCACACGACAGAGGGATCATTGTGGTACCCGAATTCGATCTGCCCGGGCATTGTTCCAGTATCCTGGCCGCTTATCCTTTCCTGGCCAGCTACCCATCAGATTACAAGCCCTCGCGGCGTTACAAGATGGATACCATCAAAAATCTGAATTTGGGGAAAGTGATGCAAATGATCGCCCAGATGCCTACGCCTACCATCGATCCCACAAAAGAAACCACTTATGCCTTTTTTGACAAGTTCATTAAGGAAATGGGCAGGCTTTTTCCCGACGCTTATTTTCATGTCGGCGCTGACGAAAATAATGGCGTAGCCTGGAAGCGGAACCCGGATATAGCGGCCTTTATGCAAGCAAAGGGGATGAAAACCACCGATGGGTTGCAGGCTTATTTTGTAAAGCGGATGTATGATATCGCCAAAAAATACAACAAACGACTGATCGGCTGGGAGGAAGCATTTAACCAGGCCATCCCACAAGACGTGATTGTGCAGAAATGGAAACCATCGGGATTAGGGCCAACCCTGAATGCCGCAGAAGTTGTTCAGCATGGCAACCAGCTTGTCATTTCGGCGGGTTATTACCTGGATTTGTTTATGCCCGCTTATATCCACTACCAAATCGGCCCGGTCCCGGCAGATATGGGGCAGGCAGATGCCGACAAAGGTATTTTAGGCGCCGAGGCAGCACAATGGGCCGAACTGATGGATGGCGGAAACGAGGAGATCCGCGTTTGGCCGCGTGCGGCGGCGATTGCCGAAAGGTTTTGGTCGCCGGCAAACGTAAAAGATGTGGATGATATGTACCGTCGTTTGTGGGCGCTTGACTTTGAACTGAACGACCGGGCCCTCGACGAAAACGAAAATTATTTAAAAATATTGGCCCGCTGGGTAAATGATGAAGACTTGACGCCGTTGTTTACGCTGGCCAATGTTTATACGCCGGTAAAGGGTTACAAACGCCTGATGGGCGGCATGCTCGGCACCGGAAAGGTGCAGCCTAACCTCAATTCACCGATGGTTAACATTGCCGACGTGGCCCATTGCGACTCGGAAACGGGCTGGTATTTTCGGCAGTCGGTAGCGGCCTGGCTTAAAGACCATAATGATGCCGACCGGCAGGCGATAAAATCGCTATTAACGAAGTGGCAAAATAATAAAGCCCGCTTTGATGGCGTCGCCGATATCACCCCATACCTGCAGCAAATCAAAGACCTTTCGGATAACCTGTCTGCGGCGGCAACCATCGGGCTGCAGGCTTTAAACAACGAGGGCAATAAGGCTGACCAGCTAAAGCAATTGCAGCAATTGGGGCAGCCATCGCACGAAGTGGTATTGGCCATTTTGCCGGAGATTGAAGCGCTGGTAACAGGAACACTTAAACCTTTGCCGGCTTCGTACCCGATGTTTTAATTTTGAAACGATAAGATTTGACAACTTTTTAAAAGTTGTCAAATCTGTCCCCAAACAAAAAAGCCAGACTTCCATATTGAAAGCCCGGCCAGTTGATTGATTGAATTGAAAGACCTTTTAAACCAAATTGCCTTTTATATAATTAACGCTTTTGGTAATGCTGTCATACGGATCGCCGGGGCAAACGTCCTGCTCAACAAAGAAGTATTGCAGGCCGGCTTTTTTGGCCCCTTTAAATATGCTTTTAAAGTCGATGATACCGCTGCCCACTTCGGTAAACATTTGGTCGGGTTTGTTGTCCATATCCTTTAAGTGCCAAAGCGGGAAACGGCCCGGGTGCTCATTAAAAATGGCAATGGGGTCTTGCTTTGCTTTAGTCATCCAGTACATATCCATTTCCATTTTTACCAGGTCTTTGTCAGTTGCTGAAAGTAGGGTGTCATAAGGATACTTCCCGTTTTCCTGTATAAACTCAAAATCATGGTTGTGATAGCAAAGCTGGATACCCGCTTTTTTGCAAACCGCACCAGCTGTGTTCAAATCGTCCCCTACTTGTTTGTAATGATCGAGGGTTCCCCGTTCTGCCGGCGATAACCAGGCGCAGATCATATACTTTAAACCCAAAGCAGCGGCATCATCCACTGCCTTGCTCCAGTCGTTTAAAATAGTGCCTTTCATCTCCTTGCCATCCTCGCCAAGACGATAGTGGCTGCTGTACATCACCAGGCCGTTATCTTTCAGCACTTTCGAAAAATCTGCGGGGACCATTCCATAAAATTTCTCATCGCCCGTATAGGTAGCGCCTTCTACGGAGTTATAACCTATTTGCGCAACTTTCGCCAACGTGGCCACAGGGTCCTTCGCCATATGATCGCGTACGGTGTACAATTGCAGCCCGATATACTTTTTATCGTAAGCAAATAATTTGGGGGCTACTAGCAGCCCGGCCGAAAGCACAGCCGAAGTTTTTAGAAATGATCGCCTGGAAGTCATGGTTTGTTTAATTGGTGAGGGTAAATATAGTGTATTATCGACACGAAACAAACACGCAACTAATTTGATACACTATATTTGAGAAAACGCCGCCGGAACAAGCATAGTGGACGTAATGTGAGAAACAAGTTTCGCGTCAGCATAATCGGGAATTGAACTGATCTTTTTCCAATCCGGGTCGCTGCCGAAAGCTTTCCAATGTGCATCATGGGCAGCCATGTCGTCAAATGCGACCATGTAGGTGAGGTTTGGCCTCGCCGGGCCGATCAGCGTTTCGCCAAAAAACACCGGGTTAAAGCCAAGCCGCTTAAATATATCTATCTCGCCGGCATCGTTAAACATTTCCAGCTTCTTTTTACCGGCGCCCTCGGTGGCGTGCTCGTACCGGCGCAGTTCAAAAATGCGCGCTTTTGGCTCCGGGGCCTGCATTTTGGGCATGTGGACAAACGCTTTTAAAAGCGAGCTCTCTATCCGCTCGTATGCCGGGTCGCTCGCCGGTGCGTTCAGGTAAGCATCAGCGGCTTGCTGGTAAAGCTGGTCATTTGCCAGTTTATCCGGCACAGCTAAAAAGCTATCCAACGAACTGTACGGCAGCAAGGCGTAAACCTTTGACTGACCGGTTGGCTTCAACTCGGTAAACACACCCACCGGGCCACTGCCCAGGCGTGCCAAAGCAGGAATGAACGCATCGCTAAAATAATTCAGGACCTGCCGTTGCTGTTCGTAATCCCTTAACGTATATACCCTCAATTCATAAAACTCGCGGCTGCCTTTTGGTGGATTTTCCATGGCCACACTCATTTTAGGGGCCACCGCACCCGCGGCAGCGATTAATGCTGTTGATTTTACAAATGAACGTCTTTTCATATTGATTAGTCCGAAAGTCAGTAAAGTCCGGAAGTCCGAAAGAAGCTGCTACTGACGTTTTGCCAAAAATAACTTAAGTTAAACAATGGGAGCAATTAAAAATGCTTGCCTTACTTCATCTTTCGGACTTTCGGACATTCCGTCTTCCCGACTTTTTTACAAATCAACAACATTCTTTTGTATAAAATTGTAATTAGTTTACAAGTCTTACGTCAAAGCTAAGGGCAGGGCTTTTATATTGTTGATTCCGGGAAGAACTTTTAAGCAGACATTCAATTCTACAATGAACGACCAGTTTTATAGCCAGATATTTGATAAGCACCAGCAGGTTGATGCCGTGCCTTCCAACAAGGAAATCACCACCTGGGCGCTGCAGGTGATCCGTTTGCTTTTTCCCGAACAGCAGCGGCAGGATTTTTTTGATCCGCAGCAGGTAAAAGCAGAATTTCTGCGTTTGGAGCAAGAACTCGCAGTGATCATGAATGCCACAAAAGCCTGCCAGGATTGCGACAACGTACTATTAGCCGCAGAGTTTTTTGAGCAGATACCGGAATTGTATGAGCTGCTGAATACCGATATACAGGCCATATTTAATGGAGACCCGGCGGCCTGCAGCGAGTTTGAGGTGATCAGGACCTATCCCGGTTTTTTTGCCATCTCGTTTTATCGCCTTGCCCATGCGTTGTACCGGCATGAGGTACCCCTTTTGCCGCGTATACTTACGGAATGGGCCCATTCCAAAACCGGTATCGACATACACCCTGCGGCGCAGATCGGCGAATATTTTCATATCGACCATGGCACAGGTATCGTCATCGGCGAAAGCTGTATGATCGGCAACAATGTGAAGTTGTACCAGGGCGTTACGCTGGGTGCGCTTAGTGTTGCAAAAAGCATGGCCTATACCAAAAGGCACCCGACGGTGGAGGATAACGTTATCATTTACGCCGGCGCCACTATTTTGGGCGGGGAAACAGTTATCGGGCACGACAGTATCATTGGCGGGAATGTTTGGCTTACAAAAAGCGTTGAGCCGTATTCAACGGTATTCCACAAACCGGCCATTACGGTATTGAATAAGACTAAAGTTTAAATAAAATTAGCTTGTTTGTTTAACCCGGCGATAGCGGTCAATTGCATTGACAGTTGCGTTGACAACATACAAATACAAAACCCAAATGGCAACCATCCTCGATCTGATAGGCAATACGCCGATGGCGGAGATCAAGAAAATAAACCCCTATCCTAATGTACGCATTTTTGCCAAGCTGGAGGGCAATAATCCCGGCGGCAGTGTGAAGGACCGGCCGGCAAAAAACATGATCGCAAGCGCCGTGGAACGGGGTGATATTAAGCCCGGGATGAAATTGATTGAAGCAACCAGCGGCAATACAGGTATAGCACTGGCGATGATCGCCTGTTTGTATGGCCTCGAAATAGAACTGGTAATGCCCTCCAATTCCACCCGCGAGCGTACGCTCACGATGGAGGCTTTCGGCGCGAAGGTGACACTGCTGGAAGGCATTGAGCTTTGCCGCGATTATGCCGAGGAAAAAGGCGCAAGCGGGGAGTTTTTTTTATTGAACCAGTTTGCCAATCCAGATAACTACCTGGCCCACTATAAAACCACCGGCCCGGAGATATGGAAAGATACGGAAGGGCAGATCACCCATTTTGTAAGTTCGATGGGCACCACAGGCACTATCATGGGCTGTTCCAGGTATTTGAAGGAAGTAAACCCCAAAATACAGATCGTGGGCTGCCAGCCGACTGAAGAATCATCGATCCCCGGCATTCGCCGCTGGCCTGTCGAATACCTGCCAAAAATATTTGAGCCGGAACGGGTGGACAGGGTGATAGATATCTCCGAAGCGGAAGCCACGCAAATGGCCCGGCGCCTGGCAAAAGAAGAGGGTATTTTTGCCGGCATGAGCAGCGGCGGCGCACTGGCCGGCGCCTTAAAACTTGCAAGCGAACTCACCGAAGGCACCATCGTTTTTATTTGCTGCGACCGCGGCGACAGGTATTTGAGCAGTGAGTTGTTTGGGTAAGATAGTCTGTGGCATCAACTTCGCTATTCGTCCGAGGCGACTGACGTTTCTTTCATACTACGCTTTCGTTTTCGTTCAATAAAATTAACAATAGGTCTGCTTGCACCTATCATAAAGATACTAATGAACAGCTTAACCACCTGGACGATTATGAAACTGGTCCGCGAATAATCTGCAAAACGGCCGAGTTCACTCATCTTCTGGTACTGGTAGTAACCGTAAAATTCCTTCAAAACAAGGGGCAAACTATCAACAAATAGCAAAATGCCGGAAAGGAGAATTGTAATAGTCAATACGGTTGATCTATGGACATTCAACTCCAATTTTTCCTCTTTTATACCGCTATCCAGTTTCAGCGCATCAATAAGCCAACCAGTCCTGAACAGAAATGCGATGAACATGAACAAATAAATGCTGATTGAAAAAAACACGAAACCAAATGCCCGTATATTGTCGTCAAACTGCAAGGTGGCCCCCGTACCAAATGCCGGTATTTTGTTACTAAAATGATTGTTGATCACCTCTAAGATTAATGAGATCAATTGGGTAAGCGGATAGTATATCTGCAATACGAGGTAAATTCCAAAAATCTTTAAAATTATTGTCCAAAGGGTTCGCGGCGTCATGATAAGTCAAATGAATTAGTTTTATAAATGTATTGGTTTGGAATGGGATTTCCTATAAGCAAACTCCTGCCGTTTAAATGTTCACGAAAAACTTAAAAAAGGTGACAAGTTGAAGAAAGAACAAACCATAAGCGGCTAAAAACCAGTGTTTTCATTGCTGGTTTAGAGGGTGTATGCGTGCAAAACGGGAACACTTGACACCGGTTTAAAACCATTGGTTATGGGGGAAACAGGCTATCAATTTAAAAAGCGATTACCCCACTGTGAGCTATGAACCATGAACAAAAAAAAGTAAGTTTGCCACCTATGCCCGCAAATATTAAACACCAGGAAACCATCGATTACTTTTTAAAAGTAGTTTGGCAAACGGTTGCCAACAAATACAACCAGTTAGTGACCGAGTTTGGCATAACACAATCCATCGGGTATTTGCTGATCAATATTGACGAGAAAGAAGGCACCACCGTGTCGCAGGCCGCGACGCTGCTTGGCCTGAAATCAACCAGTTTATCGCGTATGCTGCGGCAGCTGGAAAAATCGGGCTTGATCTACCGTGAATCGAATGAAGGTGATAAGCGGTCGGTAAAAATATATCTGACGCCGCTGGGCAAAGAAAAGCGCCACCTGGCGCGGGTGCTGGTACGACAGTTTAACAATTATTTGAACGATCATATCAGCGAGAACGACAAAGAATATTTGATCAAAACGCTGAAGAAGATCAATAAACTCACGCTGAGCTTTAAGCCGGGGGGTGAGTTGTAAGGGTTGCAGAAGCTGTATGTGTTGTTGAATGCCTTTTACCTTTCGCTCTTAACCTTTCGCCTTTAACCTCTCCCCAACACACGTTTTTACAGAAATCCCCGTTTATTTTGTTAAAAAATGTTAAGCCCCTCGTTTTGAAAGATAAAAGAATAACTTTGCCGGTTGAAATTTCAAGGTACATGTGTTGGGGGGCAATGGAAAAGATATCCGGATATTATAGTAAAAATTAAGGAAAAATGGACCGGAGGAAATTGAGGATGCACAGGTTTTTATTAGTGTTAGTGGTAGTGACGGGTTTTCTGGGCGCGTGCTCTAAAGAGAGCAGTACAGCGGATGTTGTTGCGGCGCAGCTGGCAAAGGACGATCAGTTGATCAGTAAATATTTGGCCAACAATAACATAAAAGCCAGTCTGGTGGATTCGGCGGGGGTTTCAACAGGCATTTACTATACAGTAGATTCCGCAGGTGTAGCGAATACGTTATACACCAATTCGACAACTGTAACCGTAAGTTACACCGGGTGGCTTATGCAAACAAATGGGACGCTGGGGCCGGTAATCGGTTCCTCGTACCAGGCCGGCCAATCGACGCAGTTTAACCCGGCATTTGTTTTGGGTAGTGTGATAAGGGGCTGGCAGCTTGGGATACCGGAAGTAGGAATCAATGGCGCAGTGACACTTTTTTTGCCCTCGAAATATGCGTATGGCCCTTTTGACCAACCCAACATTGGCGTACCGGCAAATTCGGTACTGATATTTCATATTATAGTATATAACGTCACTAATTAGCATAAAACAACAAGGCACTGCCAAGGAACTCGAATAAAAAAGATGAAAAAAACCATATATCCCTTCTTCTCCCTGCTCATAATCGGAATTATTTTAGCGACGGGACTGTCGTCGTGCCGGAAAGACAAGATTGAACTCAACATCAAGCAATACGACTCGGTACAAATAGTGAACTATATTTCCTCGCATGGGCTAACCGGCTTTCAAAAGGACCTTACCGGGGGCGATACCAGCGGTATATATTATAAAATAATTGTGCCGGGCTCCGGGGAGCCAATACAATATAACGATAAGCTCGCGATGGTGTACACCGAACAAACTTTCGACGGCACCTATTCGCTAACAGATACTATTAGTCAGCACTTTTGCGATTTCGTGGGCCATATTCAGGCGGATGGTTATCCGCTGGGACTTCAAACCGCAGTTCACAATTTGTTGGTTTACCCTAATGCCACTATGCAGGTACTAATTCCTTCGCACCTGGCTTACGGTACAGCGGGCAAAGGATCAGGCAGTTCGCAGGTAGCCAATAACAGGATTGGCGGTAATGAGTGCCTAAGTATGTATGTGCATGCAATAGCTAAAGATGACCACTCGGATACCAGCGCAATGGCTATTTCCGCATACGACGATTTGGTTATACAAAACTATATGAAGGACAGTAGCTTAACTGCTTATACAAAAACAGCCGATGGCCTTTATTACAAAGTATTGACCCCAGGAACAAATACCGATCAGATAGCTACATACAGTACTATCACAGCAACTTACACCGGCCAGTTACTCAATGGCACTGTTTTCGATGGTAGCTACAACGGCACAAATTTACTCACCGCCCCTGTTAGCGGGTTTATTTCGGGTGTTGAGGAGGGCTTAATAGGTAATGTTGCAGGAACAAAACTCTCCATGCTGAT
>Ga0302191_10002025_pt1 | contig 12811 bp, 8 predicted proteins | sample II_Bog_E3_1_FD_198775 | JGI IMG/M metagenome (GOLD analysis project Ga0302191, IMG submission 198775) | Peat permafrost microbial communities from Stordalen Mire near Abisko, Sweden - II_Bog_E3_1 | ecosystem: Environmental > Terrestrial > Soil > Wetlands > Peat | place: Sweden: Abisko, Stordalen...
GCATCATAAAACAGTTGATAAGTAGCTGATAAAATCAGAATTACCCTAAAATTAAGTGGAGGATCTAAACATAAAAGCCTCACTCCTTCTTGCAATTGAAATCCTGACAATTCCAATGTAATTATTTATTGAAAGGGAGGTAATTAAATAAGTGGTGAAAGAGGTATTAGTTGAAAAGCAAGTTCTTATTTAAAGATAAGTGCCCAAGTAGATAATAAGAGAAGTCATCGTTTAGAAATAAGTTCCAGTTTAGATCCTAAAAGAAGTTCCGAAGATAGTCATTAAATAGGTGCCAAAATAAGTGATTATTGAAAAAATTGTACCAGCATAGGTAATTAAAGAGGTGATTACTGAAATTATAAGAGAAGTGCCTATTTAAGTCAAAATTTAAAAGGTAGTCTAGATAGAAAAACCTATTTTCATTTAAAAGGAAAAAGTTGTTTATAAGCAGGTTTAGATCATTAAAGAAGTCCCCAAGTACATCTAAAAATTGATATACGTGGATAGGCCTGTGAAAGTATAAGTGTAGCGAGTCATTTAACGGGAAGTGATTAAAGTTGTATAAATTGAGCACTTTACTTAGATAGAAATACCAATCTAAATCTATGTTTAAGTAGAGAAGGAAATCATTATTGAAAAGACAATTTATATTGAAAAGATTATAGAAATTGAAAAAACATGTATTAGATAAGTGGAGATTCCGACTGACGTATACATTGAAGTGGAGAAAATAGCGCATACGGTGGAGTACCAAATTGTGGAAGTTCCCACATAGATGTATTTATCATCTAAGACAAAGATAGAACAAGAATAGGTAAAGGCAACTGACAAGGCTCAAACTTAATAGGTAAAGAACCGATATCACATAGTATAAATTCCAACTGAGATTATTGTATAAAATGAAGCTATTAATACGAAGTAATTAACAAAGCCAATAGTTGAAAAGATAGTCGAAGTGTAAAGGATAGTTTATGTTGACCGTCCTTTCGAAAGGATAGTGTAAAAGCTAATTTAGGTTTAAAAGGTAGTTTAAATTTAAAACAAAGTGGAGGTCATTGTCGATAGAATAGTAGAAGTAGAGGTACCCATTGAAATATTCATTGAGGTGGAAAAAACAAATTAGGTTTACATCCATAAAATTGAGAAGGTTTAAGTAGAAAAGATAGTTGTAATTGAAGTACCTGTGGAGGTGCTGATCCAACAGATTATTTAAATAGAAAAAATTGTGGAGGTCTAAAGGATTGTGGAAGTATAGAAGATTGTGGAAGTGTAAAAGATTGTGGAGGTCTAACGGATTGTGGAGGTCTAGAAGATTGTGGAGGTCTAAAGGATTGTGGAGGTCTAAAGGATTGTGGAAGTATAGAAGATTGTGGAAGTCTAGAAGATAGTCGTAGTCTAAAAAATGGTGGAAGTATAAAAAATAGTTGAAATATAAAAACAAATTTAAGTTGTGATTGAAAAGGTCATATAGATCGAGAAGCCTACATATTTTGAGACCGTAAAAATTGAGTACATTTAAAAAGTAGTGGTAGTTGAAGTACCTTTGGAAATAATAGTCTAAAAAGTAGTGGTAGTTGAAGTACCTTTGTAAATAATAGTCTAAAAAATAATTGAAATCTAAAAGCCAATCTATATCAATGTGTAAATATAAAAAATTGTTGAGGTTTAGAAGCCTATTAACGTTTACATCAATCATTAAGTTTAAAAAATTGTATAGGTCTAAATACCCATTGAGATTTTCGTTGATAGAGTCATCGAAGTTGACAAGCCAATAGAAAAAATTGTCTAAAAGATAGTTTAAAGATAGGTACCAGTCTTCGTGGATAAAATACAAGTGGAGATTCGGTAGGTGGAAGTAATTAAAGAGGTGAAAGTCAATGTTATAAAGGAAGTCCGGGTCTAAATCGAAAAACCGATTTAAATCATTAAATAAATCTATATCTAAGTGGAAAAGCCCATCCACATCGTTAAATAAGTTTAGATTGAAGTAGAGAGGCCAGTCTATATCGAAAAATAGGTCATAAGAGAAGTGTACGTCTAAAAACCAATTGAAGTAGTAAAGGAAGTTGTCGTTTAAAAAATTGTAGAAGTGCCTCGCGATGTGATTGTCTACGTGGACCGGCCAATTTAAGTGATAAAAGAAGTGGTTATTGAGGTCTAAAGACCCATTTAAATTATCAAGGAGATAATTGTTTAAAAACCAACTGAAATCATAAAAGAAGTCATCGTCTATCAGAGAGACCCAGAACAACCTCAAACCACCGTAGTAAAAAGTGAATATGCTGTTAATTTCTCCCTCCCTATTGAGTTTAACAAAATTTCAGGCGAGCCTGTTATGTTATCGGATCGTTCCTAAACAAATAGTCGAAATGATGATTACAGATTCCCTCACTCCGAATAGTTCGTGGACCATGACCCAATTATTATTACATAGAAGTAGGATCACGAGAGTTTTCTCGTGAGATATCAGTAAAACTAAAGACGATTGCAAGAAGAAATTAACTATGTCAGGGATTAACTCTATAATGTCAACCAGCAAAAATAGTAAATAACTGCCAATCGGAATGAAATACTCCAGCAGTTGGAGTTGATGAGGCAGGAAGTGGATTAACTGAAGAGAAGCAGCGCCTTCGATAAGAAAGGACAAAAGGAGCGAGTTAAATTACAGAGCATGATTGACGAATAGGTGATCAAGAGAGAAAACGTGTAGATAAAGGTAAAAAGATACGAAAAAGTGTTTGAATCTTTTAATGAGGAGATCAAGAACGGTAAGGAGCAAACCAAATCATTGGAGGAAAAACTCAGCGCATTGGAAAAGATGAAAGAAGAGGAGATATAAGGCTACATCAAGCAACTTGAAGATAAAAATGAACAAATCGAAGATCTGGTGCTGACAGCTCAAAACATTCACGAACAGCTAAGCATCCATCAATAACGGGAGGAGAAGCTTATTATGTAAAAAAGCAATCTGGAGGATGAGCTCTTACAGCTAAAATCAACCATAGAGAACCGAAATATTGAGGAAGGGTAGAACCAAGACGATATTTATATAAAATTTAGTGAAGACATCGAATCAAATGAGAAGATATACAAGAGTCAGATTGAAGAACTCATCATGAAGAACTACCAGAGTATCAACTAGAAAACTATGGAAATTGCGTAACTTGACAGTCAAGTAAGATAATTGGAAAATTCCCTTCAAAAGGCAGAAGAATATATTAATAAATTGGAGAATAACGTGATAGTCTAGCCGGTACAATAAAACCACCTCAAAGAACAGCAGCTCATCAAGGAAAACTAAAGATTATTGGTAGCTATTGATTCTTTAAACTTGGAGATTAAGACTTTGAATCATAGACTTGCTGAAAGTGACCACCAAATCAAAAAGCAATCTTCTATCTCTGTATCTTCTCAAGTGCCTGGCAAGATCTGTGAATTCCATGCCAAATCATATAGCTCCAACCAAAACGAACGTGAATCACACAATGTCAATAAGCATTCTCCCGCAATCCCAAAATCAAGAATCAGGATCGAGTAAATGACGCCCATTCAAGAAGCAGTCGAGTAATAGGACATGTATGTACGCATGAACCGACTTGTCAATAAATACTCCCAATAGTTATAACAAAAAAATGCAGAACTGAAGAAACTTAGAGAGTTGATCTGCTCGTATGAAGACGTTATCGAATAACTACAATGGGAGAAAAATAGTCCTTATCGAGCCAAGAGTCGATACGGTCCCTCAGAGCCTTATTACAGCCCAGTTAAATTAATTGATAACAAAATGCAGCTCGAGACCAATATATACGTCTCCACTCTCTTGAGAAAACTCACTCTTCTTGAAGAGCAGCTCCGATTCTAAAAAAACTAGAAGTTAAAGCAAAACCTGCGAATTCGCTAACTGTAGCGTGCTCTTGACGATTTACACATGAGACAAATGAATCAATCCTACGAAGATGATTCCGAGCTAATCGAGAAGCTTGTTTTCGAACTCGAGAATGAGAAGAATAAGACCAAATAGCTCAGATTAGACAACTAATTTTTGTTTAAAGAATCAGCTCGACTCAGAAGTGAGCTGCAGGTGACCAAAGGCAAAAATAGTCGTGTTCGAACCAGCAATCAAAGACAAGGCATTTCGACTACGTTTGATGAATTAGATAATAAAGGGGAATAGGCAGCCCTCAAATAATTAAATGTTTTAAAAGCCAAGTATTTAAAAATACTGGAGTTAGCCCAGCTAATTAAGAAGTAGTTCGACATCCTGGAGCTGAAATTGGCAGGAAAGGCCAAGGATTAGTTTGATAACATCAAGCGTTTTCTCAAAATCATAGAGAACAACTAAAAGAATAGTTTGGACACTTCTAATCCCAGCAAGCCATCCAAATCCAAAATATAGCCAAAGCCCCAAAAGAGTTAATCCAAGAAACTAGTTGAGTTTAACAGTCATTCTAGATAAATAGAAAAAGGAGTCTTCCGATAAATTAAACAAATCGATGCCAGTATTGAGTGCTCTGAAGAAGATGCCATCCGATTCAATAGCAAAGGTCTTTTCGAAACCAATCATCACCATCATGATCTCACCCTCCAGTAATTATCGAGTCATTTAGAAATGTGATCGAGAAGAATCCGCCAAAAAAAGTTAAATTGCATATAGCCATCAAAGTTGTTGAATTTGGCATCGAACTTCTCTCCAAAGGCAAAATAGAAAACATTTGTCCTGAAATGATATCTGTAACGCATTTCAGTGTTCGAAATGCCGATCGAATGACTCTCTCCCTTGTCAGTCTTCAGCATCCTCGTGACAAAATTCGTCTATATCAAGCTCCTGAAGTTTTGGTGGGGCAACGTGAATCATCAAAATCTCTATGTTGGACCATTGGCATTATAATCGACAAGCTCTTCCGCGGCCGTCTCTTCTACTAAAAATTCGCAGACATCCTCTGTCACAAAGGTAAATCTTTGCCCATTCAGACAACTACTAATTTAGCGACGGTGACCTCCCGTAAATGGGTTAAATAATATCGCAGATGTTGATAAAGAATAGTGAGCAGCGAATAACTCTGGAGGTGTCTTATGAATATTTAATGAGTCTTGCCATTTGATCTGATAGTATGAGTATAATTGATGATAATTATGATTAATGACTTAAATGAATCAACAAAAATAGTCCGTCCGCATGAGTTCCTCAAGAGGAACTGATAGTCTCCTCTAGGTAGATTCAATGTCACCTAATAGCCCGTAACAGCGCACGATCTTCCATGTGATTCGACTAAGTTAAGAGATATGTACTTGTATTTCACCAAATCGCCAACAACGAATTGCTTATCCTATCCGTTGGTATATGTAAAGGGATGTTTCTCGATGATGGAGTTTAGGCAAGACTGGAACTTGTCGATGTTGATTTTATCTTCAGTTTCGATCAAATATGCCATTGATTGCTGGGGGATATTGTATTTGGGTTTTCTCCAGTAATTCAGTTGATTGTACTTGAGTATAGTCGACAAATTCATTCCAATATCTTTGATCCAACTCTTAATATCCTTCAATAGTTTTTTGCCATCTTTCTCCTCGAATTACTCACTGATCTTGTCTCTAAAGACTGCACTGCTAGAACTGATTCTGAATAGGCCAAATATTAGTAGTAGTTCGGCGCGGTAGCCAATAAGTGACTCCCTCATAGCTATTAAATAAATATTGGCAAGTCTTTCCACCTATATCCATACAAATGTACCCTCTTGCTGGTAAACTGGTCTGTGATTTTCGCCAACTGCTCGACAAATATAATAAAAAAGTGGAACATATGCTCATCTTGGAAGCTGCATTCCATTTTGCAAAGATTATCGATCAGAGTCGGCTAGAACTTGGCGAACATGTCCATATCAGTACAGCGACGCGCCATGATAATGGCCAAACTCAGTTGTGTTCTGCTTTTCTTTACCCGCTTCAGTAATAAGTCTAGGTCTTCCAAGTTGAAATTAATTTTAAAGCTTTCAATTGCTTGCAATAAATCGATTTGGTCAAACAGTTGTCTTTCATAAAAAACTGTATTCACTGACCCAAGCTAGTTTTCGTTCTTTTTGGGCTTAATCTCGCTCTGTATCTTCATCTTTGAATCTTTGGTACTTCTCACCTGCTGGTAGATGTACTAGGGTAGCCCAATTTCCTTCATATATCTTTCGCATGATTTATGTTTTGCTGCCAAAGTAAGAACCTTAAAAAGTGGATTCATGTTCCTCTTTCCAATATGGTAAATTAAGAGCTATAAAACAGGTTGCATCAACTCTACAGAGCCATTTTTAAAGGCTGTTAGGATAAGTCCCGTGACAATATATTTAACATCCAGCTCCGCATAGAACACAAACTAATTTAAGAAATTCTAGTTGATTTGATTGAGTTGCCACGCTGCCATTTCCTTACTTTTTTATAGGATGCCATCAGCGCAGTTATAAAAAGCTTAGATGCGTTATTTCTTCTTGGCATTTCGGAGAAAAACCAGATAGAAGTAAATCATGAATGTTTTAGGATCACCCTTGCTGCTGCCCAACTCCAAGATGAAATTTTACATGTTGGGTTCGAAAAGGAGGTTCATCAACTTGTTCCTCATGTTCTATTCGTTTATCTCCTTGAAAATGGCTGAGTCCTTCAAGTCCATGGGAGCAATGGCATTACTCTTCGCTACTTTTTGGTAAAACAGAAGATAGGCATTTTTCTTCTTTTATTAATCATCACCAAAGGGATTCTCCTCAATTCCACCGAAGCATTACAATCCCAGCTACTTACTGTTAAACTCATTTATCTTCTCATCATCAAAATACTGCCAGCCCTGCGTTTCTGTTTGAACATAGGAGGTATAGTGTCCTGCTTAAGAAATACCATAATGAATGACCACTCCCTTCAGTCTGTACTCGTAAAGACGTCCATCAACATCATGATCATTGTCTATGCCATCTCTCGTATAGGGGAGGACATTAATGACCTCTGGGAAGGAACAATAAGTATTAAGTTTTACTTTCTCCATTGTTTAGAAATCAAATTAGAATCTTTTTAAAGTTACTATCAGAATTTCAGGAAGGGTTTTCAGACAGACTCGTTTTACGGCTTTTATCTTGGCATCGCATTTTTAGCAGAAGTAAGCATTGTCTCCCTCCAGAACTTCACCTTTAATAAACTCTTTCAACGCTTCTTCTAATGATTTTTTATCTTTAATTTCCAGTCTAATTGACAAGAATGGTTAAATTCTCTCAGAAGTATGCTCGCACTGCGACCCAGTAATCAAATTGGATAGTTCTCCTCCAAAAATGTTGTTAATAATATCCTTCTTTCCAATTTTGTTTAGATTACGCTATAGTTTATCCATCAATGAGTGGAAAAACTCATCGACGTCAGTTTGAATTCGAGGATCGATAGGCTGTCCATCGAGGATGAATGTTTTACACAGTGAATCCGTCGTATACACTGGACTCTATGAAAATTTTAGATGGCCAAAGATGTTTTGCAACTATAAAGCGATATTTTCCTTCTAGTCGATTTTGGTTGCCTACACATTGATTATTTGACTGCTGAAACTGTCTATAAAAAATAACTGCTGTAACAGGGAGTTTATATAACACGTGGCAGCTAAATTTTTAAGACCAGTGTATTTGTGGGAAACCTGCTTTACCACGGAGATATTCCATTACTACGGCTTACGCCACGATGTGCTGCTTTTCATTGATTTAGCCACCGCATTGCTGAGATATCTTCCTCCAATGCCACCTGCGAACTCTTCTAAAAACTTAAAACCAAGGGATCTAAGCCCTGGAGATTTGAAGCGAAGTTTATTTGGTTCCGAGCTAAAGAGGCAGTCGTTGATGATATGATTGATGAATGATTCTGCTTTCTAATTAAGCCAGCTCTAAATCTAATTGGGAAAGGATTTGTTCAACTTTAATATGAGGCTTATGACTCCCGCCAGCAAGTTGTTTTCAACTTACTCTGACTGCTCCATAATATCAGCTTTCCTGATTGTTTTAAACAAAGCCTTAATAGATTCACTCAGAGACTGTACCATTTTTCGTTCGATTAAAAGAGATACCACATCAAACAAATGTTTGCATTTTAATTGTTTTTATTTGAGGGTATCATAGCGAAGCAGCCGATTTAAAATTAGCAGAAGACAGCTTTAACTTTTTGTTTTAGTTACTATTTCAAGCAACACGTCAGCTATTTTTTCCTTACTGCTGCTGAACAGCACCGCCTCGATAGTTTTATCAATAATTCTGGTTTAGAATAACTTGGAAACTTTTCTTCTATTGATATCATCGGCGGACATGTCCCTGTAGAAAGTTAAACACTTAGCTAAATATTCTTCATATTAATTGCAAGAACCCACCTCCTGATTGACGAGTAGATCGAACATAAACGTGTCACTGAACATGATTGGGTTTTTACATTGCTTCACGAATTTAAGCATTTCAATCAGCATGCTCATCAGAGTAATACATATGGTGTATGATTCAGGAGTATTGATATTCCGTTTGGTCAAGATGATTTTCGCTATGTGGTCGATGAATCCTTTTTCGACCATACTGATGGTTGTTTTTAAACTTTTTTAGCTGTTTAGTATCCTTAGTTGGTAATTCAGCTTGTTTAAACTACTCGAGTCCATTATCTCGTTTATATCCTTAAAAGAGAGTTTAGTTATCTTCTACTGCAGTTTCTTTATGAACGGCAATTTTTCAAGAATTTTTAAAGCCTCGCTGCCTTCGTCTTTGCTGAGCCACTCCAGTAATTCATCTCCCTTGCTGTCAGCAAAAGTTTTGTAGAAGATGTCTAAAGTATCAAGATGAGGATGTCTATTCTTGGTGGGGTTGATGATGACTGCAGGACCATCTTTGTTTGTAGTAATCAAAGCCATTGAGAAATCCTCCTCCTTCTAAAAAGTAGTTTCTTTGTAGGAAGTACCCGAGAGCAAATGCATATCAAAGCTGAGCCCTTCTATTTTGAACTCTTCAGCTATAATATGCCTAAATTTCCATAGGGAAGAGCACCTGGGGACATTCATAAATCTGCTCACTCCAGTCTGCTTGTTCTTAACTATCAATCCAACCAAATCAGGCTCCAAGATGTTCAAGCTTTTCATTCTGCCATTAAGTTCCTCCAATAAAATTCTATATCCTACCAATACGTTTCTCTTTAATTTGCCCAATCTATCAAGAATAAAATTCCAATTATTTATCTTGCTCGTTTAGAGGTTTTTTGTGGGGACATCTGGAGGTCTTAGACAGATTTCAATAAATCTCCTTCCAGCTTTTTCAACCATATCTTTGCTTTTACCATTGTTGAGGATGTTCAAATAGAAGTCAAGCCCGAAAATCCTTTCTGGATAACGCGCCCGTATCGTATGCTTGTAATTATATTAGAAGATGCTGGGGTTGCCGCTGATGTTGTGATTGTAAGACATGATAAGTTCATCAACAGTCTGATACAGATCCGGACCAATGTTTTGGTAGTCTTCCATCTCTTTGAAATCCAAGAAGATCTTTTCAATTAGTTCTTTTATTGTATCGGGGGGTAGTTGCTTCTGTATTATCTTTTGCCTACTTTTGTCATCCTCGTTCTTAAATCTATACTTTCTTAAAAATTTAAAAAAATATTTTTGACATTCTCGAATTTTCCAGAATTACTTCGCTTGGGCAAAACTCAACTTCTTTCTACTAACATAGGTAACTTCCTCCAAAAATTCAAACATACACTCCCACATCTTTTATGATGGTTTCTGTTGTTGCGAAGTCTGCAATCCCTCAATAACACAATCAACAATGTTAACCTCCTTCTCAACAGCCTCAATACTCTTGGCAATCCTCGGTCCCTTTGACAATTTAAGAGTTTCATGGATAATCTTAAAATAAAATTAAAGATTTTTACGATTGGCGATGCTTTTCACGGAGAGAGAGATATACTTATCAATCTAGTTTTTATAGTAAAGATCTCCAAGCAGCACAGCGAAACACTCAATTATTTTATAACGAAGAACTGCAGTAATCTAACTGCTTTAGGATGTGATCTGACCCCAGTAGAACCCAAGTGCCAGCTCTTCGCCCTCCTTACAGAATCCCTGTCTAAAATGCTGATTTTTGGTTAAGGCAACCATTGTATACTCTTTTGCCAATATAATAAGGTACTAGTCCAGAGGTAATGTTTTTACCATTTAGTTAAAGAAACTTATCACAGTCTTAGCATCTAGGAAACAAGCAAACTCCGCTAACGAGGAATAGAACCCCTTAATCTATAATTCATGTTTATCACGATGCAGCCTAAGTCACGTCATCAGTACGTTAAAATTTTCTTGAGAAGATCAAAAGTTAGCATATTGTTGCGATAGCAGTAATCAAAAATAGCCAGCGAACGCTTGAACATTTAAGGATTGAAGTTTTTGTTTTAGATTAGGAAACCTAGCAGGTCTTTGTTTGTTATCTCGGCAATAATAATGTCTTTCTTCCTGAAGACTTGGTATTCCATTAATCTTTTCATCTCGTTCAGTCCACGCAACCGTCCCTCGAAGTTTCCACTAACAATTAAGGAGACAATGAGTTGCAGAGTCTTCTTTTCTTCCTCCTCTCGGCTGAACAATCCCTTGAGACTAAAATAGCTCATATAATCCAGAATCTAAATGTATTCGCGATTGTCAGTGGATATGGGCAGGACATAGCCGTCGCTGATCATAGAATTGAGCAGCAGCACTACTTATTTTTTGATGGACCAGGGCAAACCTCGCCCATTTGCTGATTTAAATTCCATAAATCGATTACAAGCCGGTACTATTTTGTACTCCAGAATACTCTATCTTATTCTTTTGTGCAGATCCATTCCGGGCGTAGTTGAATACCCTTCAAAATGTTTATAAATTTCAGCCCTATTATCTTTATTGCCGGTGAGGGTATTAAGGACAAACAAAAACTCGGTATTGGCGTGAATCAATGCTATTTTGGGGTGGACATTGCTCAAATTACAGTCGTAGCTGGCTTATTTCTCTAACTACATTATCGTATAATTACCTCTTTCAGATATTCCACGCTTTAGTTTAGGATTTTGCTACCTTATTTGATATAGGCTATGATGAAGCCTATTGCCTAATCGCACTCCTTGCTACTGTCGTAGATGCGTCGGGTTATAAGATAATCCACGAACAAGAAAAGCTAGCCGCGCAAGAATTGATTAATCCAATGGACCTTAGTCCGCTCATCCTTGATATTTGCCCACTTGCCGAGTTCTTTCAGCAGAGTTACTGGCTGTTTTTGACTCATTTATTATCTTTTTGGTTAGTAGTTTGGTCCTGTATAGGGGAGCGTATGAGTGCGAAAAGGGGCCAACTTATGGGAGGAGGGGAGGTCGTACTTCTACATAGAGAAGGCAGTACCGAATCATAGCGAATGTTATAGCCATCAAAGTGTACCTCGACGGTTGTTCTTAGTCCGTACTTGGTAATGTCCTTGATCTGCGCAACTTTCCATCTGTGTTAATCGAGTGCATCTAGGTAGTACCCCTTTCTGAAATCCTCATAAAAATTGTAGTTCTTAAGTTATGTGGTGTATTCCCTCAGCATTAACAATTCAATATAAGCAAAGATTTATTCTTGCATTTAATCACAAATACAAATAATATAAAATGACATATCAACTCTCAGTATGGGTTAATCTAAAAACAGCTTGATGTTTAACAGAAAGCTTAGATCAATTACACCATCATCTAGGTGCTAAAAGATTATATGATGATAGATCAAATGGAATTCCAAGTATACTCAAATAATTGGAGAACATTTGTCAATTAGATATGTAATATGAAGTCTTTACATTAAATTCGTATTGATCTATTGTTTGACTAATCATATATTGAAGGGCTGATCGCGTAATCCCCCTTTTTAGTTTTCAAAGCGTTGCAAAATGTTATCATAACCGCCGTAGCCTCCCCTCTTCGAGAGGATTACGTATCTACATGAAGAATGGGGTACTTATATGCTGGGAAATTGACTTTATTAACGTCAGTATCATGGCAATCCGTCGAATAATGGACATAGAAACATCCCACGGTCACTAAAAAGAGGGAGACTAAATTGCTGAACACATGGAAGTTCTTGACCAGAGTGGCATTGTATCCATCTTTTACTAGCTGAATGTAATAGCCAATACCCTGAAGTAAGTGGATGGTCCTTTCATCAACTGTTTGTTGAACTCAAAGTCCAGTGGCACGCGGTGATCTGGAAACTGTCTCGAGTAGTTGATAGTGAACTTTTTCATGTATGAAATATAAATTACAAAAACAATATAGGGAAGGTATTCATTGACCTATTTTGGTAGGCTTGCAAATATTATGAAATGAGTTGTTTCCCATCATTATAAAGATGAAATTGACAGAGGAGAAGGATAATATAGTAATGGTTGTTATGATTTGAATATTATCATGAGCAAAGAAAAGTTAATATCGTTAATCATCCGCAAGGATACGTACAAAGACACCAAACCATTTTTGACAGATATACTCAACCTCAACGAGTAAGTGCAGCCTTATATAGCGAAGCAGTTCGAATCTCAATTCAAGCCATTCAGGAAATACTTACAACGGATTACATTGTAGAAGCCAAACTTTATGCTGTCAGGGTACCGCATCCAATAGAAAGTATCTCAAAGATGCATTTGAAAAGGCCAATCCCAACTTTATCGCGTTTGTGGAAACTAATATATTGCCTATCCTCGCAGCGATTGCCCTCGATTAGAGTGATGAAAAGGCAGTCATTAAGTATGCAGGGAGTTCATATACAAAGAAATAGGAGTTG
>Ga0302191_10002040_pt1 | contig 12769 bp, 15 predicted proteins | sample II_Bog_E3_1_FD_198775 | JGI IMG/M metagenome (GOLD analysis project Ga0302191, IMG submission 198775) | Peat permafrost microbial communities from Stordalen Mire near Abisko, Sweden - II_Bog_E3_1 | ecosystem: Environmental > Terrestrial > Soil > Wetlands > Peat | place: Sweden: Abisko...
TAACAAAGTTGAAGCCTTTTTTGTATCTTTTTTTAATTTCACCTATTAGGTGAAAGATAAAAATCCCTGTAATGCTTGAATTTATTGGCATTACATCGAATTTAATAATTTACGTGAATAATTCAGGTTTAATATTTTACGTCGCAAGTCTTTGGCAATTTCTTGATATTTAATCATCAAGGCATTTCCTCCTTCAGATATATAGTGAATTTTTTTACAGACTTTATAGATGTTGATTGTTTCATTTTTCTTTAGAATTATATAAAACAATAGTCTATCTGTCAATAAAAGATATATCTTTTACTGATAAGAGAGAATTCGTTTTCTATATATACGATCCTTATTAAACTATATTACACGGTGCAAGATAGAGTTCATTGTAGGTTGGCATACATATTTGGCAAGCAAAGATAAATATGGTAAGCTAAATTTAGAATTATCGAAATGAGGTTGATTGTAAATGAAAGCATTTATTTTTGATATGGATGGGGTTATTATTGATAGTGAGCCCTTACATAATGAAATAATTTTAAAAACATTAGCATACTTCAAAATTCCGTTTGCTGCAGAAGATCTCGAGCAGTATGCAGGAACGACTACAGCATTTCTTTTTAATAAAATAGTTGAAGAACGAAACTTATCTTTAGTCGTCGATGAAATGGTAGCCTATAAGGATCAGCATGTTATCCAGGGGATTTGCGAAATGGATTTAGTACCTATTCCGGGAATCATTGATTTGCTGTCAGCTTTGAGGCTGCTTGAAATTCCGTTAGCGATTGCATCATCCTCGGCTTTCCCTGTTATTGATGCGGTTGTAAAAAAATTTCAGCTTACCAATCAATTTGATATAATCATGAGTGGTGAATCTTTGCCGAAAAGTAAGCCAGATCCCGCTATTTATTTACTGACAGCCAAACAGCTTGGTGTAAATCCGGTGGATTGTGTGGTTTTGGAAGATGCTAGTTTAGGTGTACAGGCTGCAAAAGCTGCGGGGATGTTTTGTATTGCTTTTCAAAATAAAAATTCTGGTCAGCAGAATTTATCACAAGCAGATCAAATTGTAGCAAAGATTTCCGATATTGATATAAGCATATTGTAGTCCGAAAATAAAATATTTTGAAATGTACAATAAAAACAGGTCACGTATAAAATATACGTGACCTGTTTTTATTTTTGAAAGCATTTCTTTTGTCAATAAAAGATATATCTTTTATTGACAAAAGAAATGCTTAGAAGTATAATCTTTATAGGAAGAAAGAAAAATAAGCTGAACCAATAAAAATAGGGGGTAGGACTATGAATATCTATTTAGTTTGTAACGCCGGAATGTCAACATCTATTTTAGTCAAAAAAATGCAGGATGCAGCAAAAACTCAACAGATTGATGTGAATATTGAAGTTTTTTCAGTCGAAATATTGGACGAAAAGATAGATAGTGCCGATGTTATTCTGTTGGGACCACAAATTCGCCATATGTTTAATGATGTCAAAAAAATCATTGCGGATAAATGTCCAGTCGAAGTAATTGATATGCGCGACTATGGAATGATTCGTGGTGATAAGGTTCTGGAAAAAGCATTGAAGATGGTTCAAAACAATAAGGGGGAATAAAAATAATGGGTTCTGTAATTTCATCATTTGAAAAAATCATGATGCCGGTCGCAGCAAAGATTTCGAGTAATAAATATTTGTTAGCCATGCGAGACGCATTTTCTATGTTACTGCCATTTATTATTGTTGGTTCGTTTTTTGGTATTATGGAATGGGTTATTCTTGATCCGTGGGGTACGGTCATGGGACCAAATGGTTTGAATCTTGGTCATGCTTTATCCGGTGGTCTTACAGGAGATGCTTACAAGGTTTCTGCTTTTGTCGCAGCAATGCAGTCCTTGCAGGGGCTTTGTAATAATGTTGTAACCGTTGGTTTTGGAATGTTTTCATTTTTGCTGGTAGCGGCATTTTCTTATCGCCTTGCTGGTATATGGGGTGGTGATAAATTTTCAACAGCATTGACAGCAATTGGCGCTTTCATTATTGTTACACCACAGCAAATCATCGGTAAAGCTGGTGACAAGATTGGTGGGTTTAGTCTGGATTATTTTGGTAACCGGGCAGTTCTTTCTGCACTTATTGTAGCTACGGTTGCTTCTTGGATTTTTGTGAAGCTTTCTAAAAATAAGAAAATGTGTATCAAGATGCCGGATACAGTACCACCAGCAGTTTCACAGTCTTTTGCAGTTTTAGTGCCAGTATTTATAACACTCAGTGTTTTCACAATTTTTACTACAACTTTGACCTGGATGGGATTGAAGCCGTTAAACGATCTTATTTATCAGATTATTCAAGCGCCACTGATGGGATTTTCACAGGGAATTGGTTTTTCGCTTTTGTATCAGTTTGTAGTTTGGTTTTTTTGGTGGTTTGGTATTCATGGCCATAATGTTACAGCCGCTGTGCAGAATATGGTTTATATGCCAGCACAATTGGCCAATCAGGATGGGACAGCTGCTTATATTTTTAGTAACGGATTTTTTGAAGCTGGTTTAATGCACATCATGGGCTTGGTTATTGCCATTTTCTTATTTTCCAAGAAAGAAAGTTGGCGAGCTGTTGCCAAACTTGGTGTACCAGCCATGTTATTCAATATTTAGGAACCACTAGCCTTTGGGATTCCAATCGTACTCAATCCAATTTTATTAATTCCATATATTTTGGCACCATTAGTTAATACTGTAATCGGCTGGTTGGTTATTTCAGGTGGATTGGTTCCGATTTTTCGTTTTGTAGTGCCATGGACAATGCCTCTGTTTTTTGGTGGCATGATTGGTACAGGTTCTATCGCAGGTGGTCTCTTACAAGTCGTATGGCTTGTGGTAGATATCATAATCTATGCACCGTTTGTTATGGCTTCGAATAAGATTAAAGATAGTTATGAAGAGACATAAATTGCTTGCTTTACACTTAAAACAAATGTTTATTAAAATGGTTATTTATGGATTTGGAGGAACGATGAATGGATGAAAAAATAGTAGAACAGTCCATGCAGTTGATTTTATATGCGGGTACAGGGCGTTCCATGATTTTGGAAGCAGTAAAAAAACTATTGGAAGATAATGATGCTGCCCAGGCAAAAGCTGCAATCACAGCGGCTGGTAAAGAAATAGGTAAAGCGCATGAAATTCAAACAGCACTTATGGCAGCAGAATGTGATGGGGAACCGGTAGAAAAATCAATTCTCTTGATTCATGCACAAGATCATTTTATGAATGCTTTGACTGTCCGTGATATGGGATTATTAATGATACAAATGTATGAAAAATTAGAAAAATAAGGTCTGGATTTTATTCATAAGGATTACAGTTAAGTGAAGACGGATATATTCGATTAACACAAATCATTAAGTCCGTTTTGCAAAAATAGGTAAAACAATTGTAGTTTATTAGAAAAGATGCATCATTGTATCAAATATCGATAGGCAAAAGAAATAGAGGTGGCAGTTTTGAGTATAAAATACAAGTTCCCAGAAAATTTTTGGTGGGGGGCAGCGACCTCAGGTCCACAGACAGAGGGACGTTTTAATAAAAAGCATGCAAATGTTTTTGATCATTGGTTTGATATTGAAAAAGATGCATTTTTTAATGGGGTTGGACCAAATGTTGCATCCAATTTTTACAACAGTTATAAAGAAGATATAAAAATGATGGCTGATATTGGACTGAATTCCATTCGGACATCAATTCAGTGGACGCGCTTGATTAAAGATTTTGAGATGGCTGAAGTCGATGAAGCGGCAGTTGCTTTTTACAATCAGGTGATTGACGAGTTTCTTAAAAATAAGATTATTCCTGTAATAAATTTGCAACATTTTGATTTGCCAATTGAATTGTATGATAAATATGGCGGCTGGGAATCCAAACATGTGCTTGATCTATTTGTTCTATTCGCCGAAAAATGCTTTGCACTTTTTGGTGACAGGGTAAACCATTGGATTACCTTTAATGAGCCAATGGTTATAGTAGAAGGTCAATATTTGTATAAATTTCACTATCCCAATATTGTGGATGGAAAAAAAGCTGTTCAGGTATTATATAATTTAAATTTGGCTTCGGCTAAAGTAGTCGCCGCATTTAAACAGTCGAAATGTGCAAAACAAGGCGGTGAAATTGGTATTGTTTTGAATTTAACACCATCATATCCACGGTCACAAGCGGAGACGGATGTAAAAGCCGCTGCTTTTGTCGAAGACTTTTTTAATAACTCTTTTCTTGATCCAGCGGTAAAGGGAGAATTTACACCATCCTTAGTTCAAGCATTACAAGCAGATGGGGTATTATGGGAATCTACCGATGAAGAACTGGTACTTATAAAAAATAATACAATTGATTTTTTGGGTGTTAATTATTATCAACCGCGTCGGGCTAAAAGCAAAGAGGTTGTTTGGGATAAGACAAAAAGCTGGATGCCGGATAAACATTTTGATAACTATGAACTCCCGGATCGTAGGATGAACCCTTATCGTGGTTGGGAAATATATCCACAGGCGATGTATGATATTGCAATCAATATTCGTGATAACTATAATAATATCCGTTGGTATATATCTGAAAATGGAATGGGCGTTGACGGGGAGGAAAAGTACCGTAATACCGATGGTTTAATCGAAGATGTATATCGTATTGATTTTTATGAAGAACACTTGCGTTATTTGCATAAAGCGATACAAGATGGGGCAAATTGCTTTGGCTTTCATGCCTGGACTCCGATTGATTGTTGGTCGTGGACGAATGCTTATAAAAATCGTTACGGTTACATCGCAGTTGATTTGGCAACTCAAATAAAAACAATAAAAAAATCGGGCTATTGGATTAAAAATGTTGTGAAGGAAAATGGATTTTAATAAATGAATATAAAACAAGGCTGACTCGTACGTATTTTACCAGTTATGTTTATTCCAAATATAACTAGGAAATGTAGCGGGGAAAGCCTTGTTTTTTCGTATGCAAATTAAGATATGTTTTTTTAAATATAAGAGTAGTTCTAATTCTAAGTTGGGAGAGAACATGATATAATAAGAATATGTAAGAACAAAGGAGAACGTCCGATGATAAAATATCAAGAGATTGCTGGCGATATAAGAAAAAACATTTTAGCAGGAAAATATTTATCGGGAGAGCAGCTTCCACTTGAAAAAGAAATGTGTACACAGTATGATGTAAGTCGTATCACGATAAAAAAAGCAGTAGATGAACTGGTAAAGCTAGGTCTTGTTATTAAACGACGTGGCTCAGGGACTTTTGTTAAGTCAATTGATGACGAAGATGCAAAGGATCTTAGCATGGCCAGACAATTTACTGGCTTTACTGAAACCAATAAAGGGAAAATACTTCGGACTGAAATTATTAAATTTGATGTTATACATCCTGATAAGGAAATTGCGGCTAAGCTGCAAATTGCGACAGATGATTTTGTCTATGATATTATTCGAGTCCGCTTTGCCGATGAGATGCCAATTGTAATCGAATATACAAAAATGCCGATTAATTTAATTCCCGGAATTAAACATGATGTTTTGTTAAAATCCATTTATTTTTATATTCAGCATCAATTGAAGCTCAAAATCCAGTCGGCACATCGTTCAATTCGGGCTATTTCACCGAATGCATTGGAAATGGAGCATTTAAAAGTTAACAATTCATTTCCTCTTTTAGAGGTAGAACAGATTGCTTTTTTAGATGATGGACGAGCTTTTGAATATTCAATTTCACATCATCGTAGTGATCAGATCGTTTTTAAGTCGGTTAGCATTCGGGAGTGAATTTCTCCGAGATCCTTTTTTCGTGCGTTAACTATTTTTATTATAATAAATCACTAGAAAGAAAATATATAATACAGTAAAGGGAGCAATACAGAATGTTATATCCATTAAAACTTATAGCACCACTCAAAGATTATATTTGGGGTGGGACTGCTTTAAAAACAAAATACAATAAAAAATCAGAGCTTGAAAAAGTTGCGGAAAGCTGGGAACTTTCTTGCCATAAAGACGGGCAGAGTTTGATTGCAAATGGTGCAGCTTCTGGTATGACATTAGCTGACTATATTGAGCAGCAAGGTAAAAAAATTTTAGGCAGCAATGCGGATCGTTTTACCTATTTCCCGTTGCTGATTAAATTGATTGATGCAAAAGATGATTTATCGGTGCAAGTACATCCGGAAAATGAATATGCACTTCGCGTTGAAGGTGAATATGGCAAGACTGAAATGTGGTATATTGTTGATTGTGAACCAGGGGCGGAACTTTTATATGGTTTCAAACATGAAATATCAAAAGGCGAATTTAAACAGCGTATTGAAAATAATACATTACTAGAAGTGTGTAACAATGTACCAGTTAAAAAAGGTGATGTATTTTTTATTGATGCCGGCACGCTGCATGCTATAGGAAAAGGTATTTTAATTGCAGAAATACAACAAAATTCGAATACAACTTATCGTATTTATGATTATGGACGTTTGGGGAAAGATGGCAAGCCACGTGATTTACATGTACAAAAAGCACTTGATGTAACAAAGTTGAGCCGTCCAACAAAACCGACGGCTCCTGAAGCAGAAATGCATTTCTTTGCTGATTATGATATAAAATTATTGGCGCAGTGCGAATATTTTACAGTATATTATTTTGATCTTATTCAGCAATGTAATTTAAATGCAGATACAGATACTTTCCATTCTATTCTCGTATTGGAAGGTGAATTGGCTCTTTCGTATGGAGAAGGCAAAATGATATTGAATAAAGGTGAAAGTGCATTTATTCCTGCTGGCATGGGTAAATATAGTTTACACGGTGAAGGCGAATTCATTTTAAGTATGGTGTAAATTTATCAAATAAAAAATAAGGTTATTGCAAATGTGCTTTTGCAGTAACCTTATTTTTCGTAAGCTATTTGAGCATGAAACAAGATATTATATATAGTAGTGTATTTGAAAGTGAGTGGAATTATGGAAAAAATTTTAAACCGCGTGGAGTCTTTGTTAATGTCGTTTTATCAGGATAATCCATTTGTCCAATACTTAGGTATCAAAGTAGAATCTGTTGCATTTGGCAAAGTACAGCTATCAATGCAAATTAACCATGAATGTACAAATGTCTATAAAATAGCTCATGGCGGGGCTTTAATGTCGGTTGCGGATACGGCTATGGGCGCAGCTTGTTTGAGTGTGAATAAAAAAGTTGTGACTCTTGATTTTAATATGAACTTAATGAAAGCTGTCCCAGAAGACCAATTGATCTATGCCGTTGCTCGGATTTTACATAATGGTGCGCGAACGATTGTGGCTGAATGTGATATTGTTGACGTAGCCGATAAACTTTATGGTAAGGCTCGAGGTACCTTTTTTGTTAATGAGAAATTTGTCGAGTAAGACAATGAAATATATGCATGAGGTGATATATTTCATTATAAAGACGCTAAGGTTCATTTGTTATATGTTTTTATTACATAATAAGCATACAAAGTCTTGGTGCTATTCGTATGGTACGTTGTTTGTGCAATTTATATTTTTATACTATAATGAATTTAATAGAATTTTGTGATAAGTGAGGTTTTGGTAAATGATTATTACGTTGGATGGTGCTATGATAGATAATCTTTCCAAGACGGAACGGCAGATTGTACAGTTTATCAATGAGCATGAGACCGATTTATCACATATGTCGATTGTCGATATTGCCTTTGAAACATTTTCTTCCCCGTCTACGGTCTCACGAGCGATTCGCAAATGTGGTATTAATGGCTTTAATGAACTACGTTATAAATTAACAGTGCCAAGTGAAAATAAAGAATTGGTCAGCATTAATGAAATTATGAATAAGTCTTTGATTGAGGCAACTGAAGTTTTACAAAGAATGTCTCTTACGAATATCTTAGATATTGTTAAGGAAATCATATTGGCAAAAAATAAAAAAATCTATGTATTTTCACGTGGATTAACAGAACAAGTAGCTCGTGAGTTTAGTTTAAAGTTGGAATTATTGGATTATAATATAACTGAAACTGGGGACCCGAATATTATGGTGAAATTAACCAAGTCCATTCGCCAAGAGAATCTGATTGTCATATTCTCATTGAATGGTCAAACAAGAGAATTGGTTGAATCTGCACAAAATGCTTATTTGGCAGGGGCAAAAGTTATTATAATTTGTTGCTCCGATAAGAGCCCACTACTACAGTATTCTTCAAAGTATTTGCTTGGTTATAAACATGAAAAAATTGCTATAAAAGAATTTGAGGTCACTTCCAGATTACCTTTGTTTATTATTGCAAGAATTTTAATTGATTATTTAGTAGAGCAAGAAAATTGATTCGTTCGTATTTTATCATAGTTACCTTAATTGAATCTGACTTACAATGAACAGTATGAAAATCTATTTGCAAAATGCGAAAAGATTTTCATGCTGTTTTCTTTTATGATAGAGCTAGATGAAAGAAAACAGACAGGGAGCTAAAATACTATGAATACAATTGTATCGACAAAACAAATGCTAGAGGATGCACAAACAAATCATTATGCGGTACCGGCTTTTAATATTCACAATCTTGAAACATTTCAAGTGGTTGTTGATACAGCAAAAGAAATGTGCTCACCAGTTATTATAGCTGTAACACCATCAACGATTGAATATGCGAGAGGTGAATATGTTGTAGCGATGGGGAAAGTTGCCGCTAGAAGTACAAAAACACCAGTAGCCATACACTTGGATCATTTTGAAGAAATATTAAAAATAAAACAAGCAATTGATATTGGTTTTCGATCCTGCATGATTGATGCTTCGAAAGATATTTTGTCGAAAAATATAACTATAGTAAAAGAGGTTGTAGCTTATGCGCACCGTTATGATACGACGGTAGAGGCGGAACTCGGTAAATTAGTGGGTATGGAAGATGATTTGGTAGTAGCTGAAAAAGATAGTATTTATACGAATCCAGCAGATGCTATGAAATTTGTTGCAGCGACAGGTATTGATTCGTTAGCGGTCGCGATTGGAACAGCACATGGTTTATACAAAGGTGAACCAAAGTTAGATTTTGATCGCTTAAAGGAAATCCGTGCACAAATTGACATACCGCTGGTTTTACATGGAGCATCGGATGTACCGGATGAATTGGTAAAACAAGCCATTGCATTCGGAATTTGTAAAGTAAATGTAGCAACAGATCTTAAAATACCTTTTTCAAATGCAGTTAAGAAGTTTTTTTTGGAAAATCCAAAGGCAAATGATCCAAGAAAATATATGACACCAGGTAAAAAAGCTATGAAAGCAGTGGTAACACATAAAATCGAAGTTTGTGGGAGTCTAAATCGTTATTGAAATCGGAGTGAATGGTATGATTTATACATTGACAACAAATCCAGCGATTGATATGAACTTGATGGGAGCTGCTATCCGTCCTAATCAGGTGAATCGCACAGCAAATACCGTGTATTCACCAAATGGTAAGGGCATTAATGTTACTCTGGTTTTAAAGCATTTTGGCGTAGATTCTGCAGTACTTGGATTTTTTGGCGGATTTACGGGACACTATATTATTGATGAACTTGAAAAGCGTGAAGTTCAAGTATTACCAGTCTGGGTTGAGGATAAAACGAGAATTAATATTTTTATAAATGATGGCAGTGATGAATATAAATTCGTTAACAGTGGTTCTTTTGTGCCAGTTGAGAAACAGGTAGAATTTATCGAAAAATTAAAAGATCTTGCAGACTGTGAGTATCTAGTGATCAGCGGTAGTTTACCATCTGGTGTTGGCGAAGATTATTACGAAAAAATTTTAGATATATGTCAGGAGAAAAGTATAGAGATTATTTTAGATATTAGTTCAAGTAAATTAAAAGATTTATTGAAATATAAACCATTACTGATAAAACCAAACGATGAAGAAGTTCGAAAAATTTTTGGTATTACGGTTCAATCAAAAGGCGATATTAGTAGAGTAATGAGTTTTTTTAAAGCAGAAGGAGTTAAAAATGTACTTTTGACATTAGGCGAGAAAGGTTCTTATTTTAGTGATGGACATATGTTTTATGAGTGCAGTGCACAGCCAGTACAATTGATTAGTTCTGCTTGTGCTGGTGATGCTGCTTTAGGTGCATTTTTGAGTGAGTGGTTAATAACGAAGGATGTAGTGAAAGCACTAAAAAAATCTGCAGCAGTGGGAGCAAATGTGGCAGAAAGTGATGCTCTGGGGGATTTTAAAAAAGTAGATTCGTATATAAATAATATACAAGTGCGAAAGGTAGGGACTTTATCATGAAAAAAATTTTAGGCGTAACAGGATGTCCAACTGGAATAGCGCATACTTTTATGGCAGCCGAAGCTTTAAAAATCGCAGCAAAAGAATTAAATGTTGAAATTAAAGTTGAGACAAATGGTGCGATTGGCGTAGAAGATGCTTTGACATGGGATGATATTGAGCAAGCCGAGTGCATTATAGTTGCTTGTGATAAAAAAGTTGATATGGAACGCTTTAATGGTAAACCTGTTATTGAAGTGTCGGTAGCACAGGGGATTCAACGAGCTAAAGAGTTGGTTTTGGAAGCTGTAAGCGGTAATGTTACGGTGCGCGGCGGAACAGCAGTGCACCATCACATCGGTTCTTTTGATGAAAAGCCGAGTATGGGGCATGTGATTTACAAACATCTGATGAATGGTGTTTCACATATGATTCCTTTTGTTGTAGCCGGCGGTGTATTGATAGCAATTTCTTTTTTATGGGGTATTTATTCTTTTGATCCAAATTCGGAACAATATAATCCAACGGCAGCTCTTTTGAAGCAGGTAGGTGGATACTCAATGGGGCTTATGGTTCCGATACTTACTGCATATATTGCACAGTCCATAGCGGATCGACCAGGGCTTATTGCCGGATTTGTGGCAGGTACGATTGCAGCAGCTACGGGGTCCGGTTTTTTGGGTGGCATTATCGGAGGATTTTTAGCCGGATATGTTGCGCTTGGGCTGGTGAAAGCTTTAGCTGGCTTGCCAAAACAATTTGAAGGATTAAAGTCTATTTTTATCGTGCCACTGATTAGTGTTGCATTTGTCGGTGTAATAATGTGCTTTCTGTCTGGACCAGTTGCAGCGCTTAATGAATATATGATGGTGTTCTTATCAAATTTGCAAAATTCAAGTCCAATTTTACTTGGCATTGTAATTGGTTGTATGTGTGCTTTTGATATGGGCGGTCCAGTCAACAAAGCAGCCTATGTGACAGGCACGTTACTTTTAGGTCAAGGTAATTATTATTTTATGGCAGGTGTATCGGCTGCTTGTATTGCTCCACCAATTTTAATTGCGATAGCAACAACCGTATTTAAAAATAGATTTACAAAAGATGAACGTGCGGCTGGCTTGGTAAATTATATTCTTGGATTTACGCATATTACCGAAGGTGCTATTCCTTTTGCAGCGAAATCACCGCTTAAAGTTATTCCAATTCTAATGTTAGGGTCGTCGATTGCAGCTGTTTTAACATATTTACTTAAAATACAAGTACCAGCACCACATGGTGGATTTTTAATTCTTGCACTGGTTGATCAGCCGGTTGCCTGGGTTTTAAGCATTTTTATCGGTGCAGGTATCGGTGCGGTTTTATATGGATTTAGTAGAGACAAGCTCATTGACAGTGAAGGAGACGAACGTCATGGGACTATTTCATGAAGCTACGATTTATCTCGATTTTAAAGCACAATCGAAACATGAGACCATTGCAAAAATGCTGGCGCAGTTATCACGTAAACTAATTGATCCAGTTTTTCGCAATCGGTTGATAGCATGTACAAACAAAAAGACTGCCTTACAAATTTTGCAGGAAATAAAATAAAAATAGAGTGTATATTCAAGCATTTTACTTGTCTATACACTCTATTTTTATTAAAACCCTAAAGCTGAAAACGTTACAATGAGAATTGCTGATTTTAAGTGCAGGTAATTATGTGATGTATAGCATTGCGCGTGTAAATTGGTTTGGAAGGCTAAGATACCTTGACGATTTACATTGCTGAGATGTTTGATGCAGAATCTGGCAATGAACCCTACTAATAAAGCCGAGATTATAGTTCCTTCCCGAAGTCCCTTTATGCTAGAAAAATAAAAAAGTGATAATATTCCACAGAGTAGAACCATAGATATATCAAAGCAGGTTTTAACTTTACCAAAATCGAATTTCCAATGGGTAGCGATTGCATTTACAGTTGCTTCACCTGGCAGCATGACGACATTACCGATGATTTGTAGTGCAACTCCAAAACCGAGTGCGCTGCAGCCAAACAGCAAGGTTAAAAATTTCAGCATATAAATTTCGGGGACATAGGCATTGAGTACGAACATAATTAGATCAATGAATGCACTGAATATAAAACTCATAGGAATTTGTAATATCTGGATGTAGGAAAAATTTCGTTTTAGAATAAGAAGCTGTATACTCATGAGAATAATATTTAAGATAAACATTAAGGTACCTAAGGACAGATGATATTCGAGATTTAAAATATAGGGAAGACTCGAGATTGGTGAAGTACCAAGGCCGCCTTTTATGATTAGACAGAGTCCCAATGAGGTAAGAAAAAGACCAAAAATAAATAACTCAAACTTCGCACACGAAAAATATACTGTGAGCCTTGAAAACTCAATATAAATCGGTCAGTAGATTCCAATATTATGAACATTTCGGCAGACTTTCAGCCCATAAGGATGGTAGTTCCTGTAGAA
>Ga0302191_10002051_pt1 | contig 12739 bp, 11 predicted proteins | sample II_Bog_E3_1_FD_198775 | JGI IMG/M metagenome (GOLD analysis project Ga0302191, IMG submission 198775) | Peat permafrost microbial communities from Stordalen Mire near Abisko, Sweden - II_Bog_E3_1 | ecosystem: Environmental > Terrestrial > Soil > Wetlands > Peat | place: Sweden: Abisko...
CGCAACTAGATTGGCTTCAAGATTATCAACGGGTACTCTTGGTCCAAAAAAGCCTTGAATTTGCCCTGAGTGAACATCCACTAATATGACTCTATCAACTCCAACAGTTTCCAATAAGCGGGCTACATCAGCTGCAGAGATAGGCACTCTTGGTGCAGTTTTTCGATCTTGTCGTGCATATCCATAGTAAGGAATGACAACATTAATTTTTTTGGCGCTTGCTCTACGCATGGTTGAAACCATCAGTAACAATTCAACCAAATTTTCGTTGACAGGAGGGGAAGTAGATTGAATAATAAAAACATCCTTTGAACGGACGCTATCTTTCACTTCAATGCTTACCTCCCCATCATTAAACCGACCAACTTTTATGGATCCTAATTGTATTTTTAAAATTTCAGCAATCTCTTAAGCAAGAGCTTTGTTGGAATTGCCAGTGAAGATAACCATGTTTTGCCTAAGTCATATAAATAGGTACCTGAACTCATCAGTTAATTAGAAAGAGATATCCTTACGGTTGTGAAATTTTTAATTAAGTTTTCTCTTCAGTTTTTGATTGATGCGCTCATTCTCCTCACTAGTGGCAAAGAATGGAGAGAACCGCATTAATGAAAAAGTGGCTAAAAGGCCCAAATGCCTTGGGCCAAATAACCTAAAGAAAGATTTGAACATTATATTATGACTCAATCCAATATAAAATATAAGCCTATTAAAATCTAATTAATTCTGGCGGAGAAGAATAAATGATTCAATACAATAAATAGGAAAATAAATTACAGAGGAACGAATTAAAACATATTTTTTTTAAGTATTTTAAAAAAATAAGCAATAAAATTTGCGTTAAATTAACAGTAAAAGCTATGAGAATATTATTTAAATTTGAGATGGAATAACCCCATTCTTTGTTATAATTATTTTATTATCATTATATGAGGCATTTTGGTCAGGACTACAAAGTAGCTAAAATAAATATTTCTCCTTTCATCTTGCTCTCATCAAGTTCAACATCTCCAGAAGGGCAGCATACTTAAGAAAGTGATGGAATTTCAATGAAAAAAAGAGTAAGATACAAACATCAAAACGGTCTTCTCAAAATGCAAGAAAGCTATCGACAGAAAAGTCGCGAGAATGAAGAGACTTTCTTTTAAGATAATTAGTAGGCGTTCAAACGAAGGAAAAACAAATTGATAAATTAAAAAATGTAACTTTTAAAAAATAGAATACCAAAAACTACTCCAAATTTTATTATGGTTAAACAAAAGAATAAATCCCAAAAGCAATCGATCAAAATTGATACTACTCATGCAAATAATATTGCTAATAATTTACCAATGTCCACAAATATATAAAGGACTCATTTTTCGGAAAGGCTGAGATCAATAGTAAGAAAAAATATAATTTCGGATGTTAAAAATAGGAAAGTATTTAATGCACCTATTAAAATTTTTGGAACTCAACAATAAAGGCGCTAAACATACGAATCATCATTCAGTCAATAGATTGACAGCAATGAAATTGAAAGTGGTCCAATAAATCCATATACAAAGGAACCTTATCTTCATAATCGATATTAGAATATGGATGAAATGGTGAAACAGCGCACACAGCAAAAATTTCATTATCATACGAGCATGTATATAGTTTGATAAATTAGAGATTAATCATATAAAATAACGATGATAAAATTAAGTAATTCACTAGCTAAATATCGTAAGTCGACTGTTTAAAACAATGTTCCAGAGGATGACTACAATGTTGAAACTTAGAAAATGTAGAAGAATAACTTAACAATTCATATTGGACAAATAGAATTAGCTAAAGTCAACAGACACAGACGAGCAACCACTGAAAGTTATTATCCTCAACAAGCAAACAAAATCCAAAACATATCAAAAGTGAGTCAGCCGCTAAAAAATGCATGGATATAAGATTAACCTTCTCCCTGGCAACCGGAATTAACAATAAATGACCCTATATAGTTTGGGGAAAATGCCTTCTGAATTTCTCTCATAATTTCTATCTATCATATGTTCTCGTATCTTGCAATACTGAGTTGCGTTTAAATAATTCATAAAACTAACTGAAATAACATATTTTTTTAACTCATAATAACATTCAATCAAGCCTAGACTTCTCAAAAGGTTCGAATTTTATATTTTTTTAGCATGATTTATAGAATTCCTAAATCAGCTTTCCAATGTCTTTCCATTCTCTATTTTCTATCTTGCTCCAAAGTCTTTTAGCCTGCATGAATCTTTACTAGGGGAGAAAATCGAGTCAGCACATCTTCCAGCTCCAATTATTTTTCTTTAAGTCTACCAGTCGATTTCTAAATGGTCAATTTATAATATTAAAGCTGCATCTAATGGCTTTTCTTTAGTTAATCAATGACGGAATCATAATGATATATAGCTCTGGCTAGTTAGTCTTATGCTTAATCCTACATAATATTTGATTCACCTCCCAATTCGCTGAAATTTTTTCGATCAGGTGAGCCTTCTTCCTTAACCATCGGAAGAAAACTGATCATTTTAGAGCCAAGTGCTTAGGCCTCAGGCTGAGGAGACTAAAGCACCCCACTTTATTTCATACTTGATCCTAACGATCTGCTAGATCCCAAATTTGATTTGCTTGATTTTTTTCTCCTCTCCTTCATCAAATTGTTAATCTCATGGTTATGATCTTCTCTTATTTTTTAGATTTGTAATTTCAGTCCAATTGTTTAATCAGATTTAGATTTAATGATTACATCTTTATTATCTATATCCTTCTTCAGCGAAGATGCTATGACTTTGAGGTCATCGTTTTCATTCAATAATCTGATTTATTTTTATTTGTATTATAAGATTTCAACTTTGAGAATGTTTTCGATTTTAGATGAATGTTCATCCTTTTATTTAAGCTGACCTTAATAATCTTCCACGAGGCTCTATATTTTTTTAGTCATTTATTTCGTGGTTTATGCATGTCTTTTTTTTTATTTAGCTAAATCTCTACTTAAACTTTCTATTCCTATGGTCTTTTACAGTACCTACTAGTTTAACTTCCTCAACTGCTTCTCGATGTATTGAGTTGACTCCTTACGACTGTTAAACATTTCGCTGGTCCTTGATTTCTATAATTATCGCCTGTTTGTTAAATCTTTAATTTCCTTAAGTTTATCATCCTACAACTGCATTATCTTTTTGTTTAAGGTATTGATTTCACTTGCATTCATACTGAGTTCTCTCTCATAACTTTATCTGATTGTGCTAATCTCATGATCCTTCACGTCTAATTTGGATTCATAGACCTCAATTGATGCCCTTAGATGTGCTACTTCTTTGAAAAGAAACTCCATCTCATTTGTGTGAGTATTTTTAAGGTTAGACATCTCTTATGCTGTCAATTTGTTATACTTATCTTTAATCTCTGTAAATTCAAAGTCTCTGCTTTTTTAACTTTCTCCCAGTTGTTTTTCCAAAGAGTCAATTGTTCTTCTATAGGCATCGGCTTGAGCTTAATACGTATTTTTTAATTTGGAATTAGCAAGTATCAAAGATTGAATCTATGAATTTTTGGATTGCAGTAATTGTGTTAGTTTATCATTTTAGGTATTAAGCGCATATGCTTACAAAGTAAACTCCTTGATGGAAGGTTCGAGTCCTCGGATTGGGCTATTCCTCAATGACATTATTTATATATAAAAATTATTTACTCTTATAATACCAACGAATCCATAAAATAACAGCTTTTTTATTGCTAATTGAATTAAACAATTATTTTCTCTCTTTAGAGAATATAAATGGTCTTTAAGAAAAGGGACAAAATTATAATTTCTCTTAAATTAGTTCTTGTTATTATTATTATTTTCTTCCTTCTCAAAAAGTAATAGATATGATAACTTTATCCTAAAATAATTAAAAAATTAAATTTTAGAAAAATCATTCAAAGTTAGTTTAATAGAATTTTTTTTCTTCGTTAATATTAAGAAGCATCATTTTTTTAAAAATTAAATTCGTCCTCTTCTTCACTATTATCGCTATCAAGCTAGATATCATTTCTATTCAACTCTCGAATTCCAGTTTGAAATCCTATATTGTTTAATTTTTTAAGAGATAAACTTAGAATCAAACGAGTTTATTTAAATCGACGAGATAATTTGTTAGTCCGCAATAATACAACAATGAAGTACCGTCCTGAAATTGAATAAAGAGTTGCTAAACAAGGACCTGCAGTTGCAGTTACTCCAGTTTTTACTCCCTCAAATCCAGGCCTTCTTAGGAGCTTATTTGTATTTTACCAAATAACTTATCTCTTTTTTCCTTCATTTTAAGTCCAACACCTATATTCTTTACATTTTATTACTTACCTAAATAGACTAAATTATAAGCATCGTGCAATCAGGATACTTATATCTTCTGCTGTTGATCCGTTTTGAGGGTTAGGCAAGCCATGAGGATTGGCATAGGTTGTACACTTTAGACCGATTTAACTACATAATCGATTCATGTAATTGATAAACCCTTTTGGACCTTATCCTAGTAGTAAAGAGCCCCATCTAGCTAGTGCAAGAGCAGCATCATTTCCACTAGGCAGCATAAGCGCATGAAAAAGCTACATAACTGTATAACGATCTCCTTCGTATAATTAAGCAGACGTTCCACTTATTTATACTGCTATTTCATCTATTTGTACAATTTCCTTCTAGGGATTTAACTAGAATTGCATAAGCAGTCGAATTGAAGCATAAAAGGTCATTATCTTCGTCAGACTAGCAACTTATACCACCTTGCGATAATAATATCCAGTTACAATTTGAAGGCTTGGATATTCTACAACTATAAAGCTTTCTGCATGAATGCCGTTTAAATCTTTTTGGTTTATATAAAACAACTGTTTACGTTTGAATTATTCGGTAATTATTTTATCAGTCTAATTTTTTCGAAGTTAAATACGCTGAGAAACTCGCAATCTTAATTAAGGTTTTTATTGGGAAATTAATTTAACTTGAGTACGTTGGCGTTAGGTAGGCTGGGGAAATAAGTTGCTTTTTTGTATATTTTAAAAGAGAGTGTTGGATATACCTCGTGCAATATAAACCTCATTAGGTTTTAACATTTTATTGCTAGATTCATTTTCGTTAGATGTTTAAACGTTACAATTGCCTTGAGATTTTATGACTCCATTGATCAAACCTTATCTATTCTTTAAGGACATGGGAGTGCTTCGTCTCTGTAAATTAGCTTTGTAAGTTTCAAGATACTTAATATCTAAATTTTTTTGCCATGCCATTTTCAAATTGCAAACCTTCTCTCCCTCTAAAAATATATCCGGACGTTCATTATGGGTACGAATGCGATTAGAGCGACCTTTTGTATATTTGGTACTCATCTGTTCTGTTTTTTTTGAAAAGGATTTGGTGGTTAAGTGATTATTTCTTTTGGGAGGGAAAATAGCCATAGGTACCTCCTTGCTGCCCATGACGAGCGAAGAGTATTCGAGATGTCGACGTCGGTCAGAGTCCATCATGATGTTAATATTATTATTGTAGCTGAATTATGTTAACAAACAAATTTCTGATATTATTACGTAGATTAATATATAAAAAATATTTTAGAGTTACAAATAATTTCAAGGGATAAAATACTTTGAATGGAGTCACTGAAAAAGAAAATATTCTTTATTTAAGAGTCAAAAAATAAATATTAGAATGAAGACGATTTATTTTTAAGATGCTGATCATTTTTTGAACTGAATTTAGATTAACTTGATTTTATTTTGTCTATTTGAAGACAAAATAGAAATATTTCATTAAAATACAAACTCAGATTGAATTTTATCTTACCATCTTCATGATAAACGGCATTTAAGTCCAATATCAGTAACTTTGATATAGGCATACAAGTAAAAATAAAAATAATAGCCATCACATGATATTTATTGAACTCTAGCATATGTTTAATATACGCTCCTTCCAATTGTTAGCCTCAATATCTTCAACCTAGGGCAACTTCACTTTTGGCTATTCTCAAAAAAACGCATTTTTGCAGAATATAATTAATTGATAAATCTTTTTAACTTCAAACCAAAAATACCTAATGATCTAAAGAAAGATTTGGAAGTCAGAAGTACATACATTGATAGCTTAGGAAGATGAAATTTTGAAAAAACTTTACTAAAATTAAGGGATCACAAAATGGAGCAAGATATCAAGAATGATGAGAACTGTCTATGGCATGGAAGGACGTAACGGCAAACAATGTCGTGAGCGTTATTACAATCATCTCAAAGAGGGAATCAACAAAAATAAGTGGACCAAGGAAGAAGAGAATTTGTTGATAACGTTACATGGATTATATGGAAATCGTTGGGCACTAATTTCGAAGCAAATAGAAGGCAGGTATTTCAAAAAATATTTAGGACCTAACATAACGTTAAAAATATGCTTTTTTCTATTTTACGAAAATCAGTACGGCAATTAAATAGATTTCGCTATATATTTTATCGAAGAGTAATAAAGGAAATACAAATAGGTTTTATCTATAAAATTTCTGATTTTACTGAAAATATATACAAAAAATAGGAAAATGAGAGAAATGAGCTTTAAAGAACAGCTATCAGTAAATAAAGCTTTATCTAGACATTAAGAATGAAATTCTCAAATTTGATTTTGATGAGATGTAGGAAATAACTGAATCATAGAATTTAAGAATCAAATCGTTTATTGAAGAAATTCATACTTTTAATAAAGCTAGTCTGAAATGTAAAAAGCCTTAGAATTAAAAATAAAGCCAATTCATCCTAAAAATAAACTAAAAGATACATTCTGAAGAGAAGAATTAGATGAAGATTTAAGAAAATACTTAATTTCTACATTAAGTTTAATTTTAATAAAAAAGATCCGCAAAGTATGTGAAAAAGAGTTCAATAATGACATCATCATAAAGTATGAAATCATAAAGAGTGGCTGATGATGCTGAGGATTCTCTAGAATAAAATTTATGTAAAAGTAAAAGTGCTTGGACAGATATTTCCTTATATTCTGTTTTAGAACCCTTTAATCCGATAAAAATACCATTTAAAACCAATTCTCATTGCGCAATTAGAACGAACAGTTTAGAGAGTAATGTGACTTCAATGGATAATGGGTAGGACAAGTCATCATTATTATAAAGCACTTATGTCTCATTAAATCCATCCCTTCAATTTTCCAATCCTAGTTTAGATGACTGGGCAAGCGTCATTTCGAATTGGAATTCCTCATCGGAAATGATTGATTTATCCATTTAATGATAAATCAAACCAAAATTGCATCTATGAACCACTATATACTTTTTTAATGTATATCCTGCTATTTGAATGGTATATTGTAGTCAATGTCTACTCAACAATAAGTGGCTTCAGTTAAGAGAATAAATAAATCATTTGTATTTTAAGGGTTTGTATTTTTAATTAATTTTTGCCAATTATTCTTTATAAGATTGTTTTGAAGTGATCTACTATTCTTTAGAAATTTCTGTTTGGATAAGTTCTACTTCATCTCCAAAAAATCCAAGTCCTAAAATAGGATAAATCTCCTCTTTTTTCATTGTTCCCATTTCGGCGAGGGCAACGTCAATATCGTTGCAAGCCCATCTGATTTACCCACGAGGAATATTCACAATCATCTTCACGATATCCCCATTTTTAATACGGCCGTTACTCATGATCATCATTCCTCGATTGATGATATAACCACATGAATTAAAAGATATCAGGTTATGATCATTAAAGGAGATCTTTTCTAGTGTATCCATGATCTTATTATTACATATGCCAAATATAAGTCCATTGTTTTTAAGATTTTTTACCAATATACGAATTTTATATACTCCATAAGGAATTGATAATTAACTACGAATTTTATTGTAGTCTTTTGCATCTTCGAGATTCTTTAAGATTTTTTTATTTAAGAAACATATCTTTTTAGCCGCACTCAGACTGTGTGCTGATGGAATAAACTCATAATCTTTAAGTCTTATTTCATTATTAAATGATTCAATAATCATTAGACTTTCTTACTTTATTTTAGGGAAATTGTACTTTTAAATTTAATCCTCTATCTATGAGATTGATTTTTATGTTTTAATTTGCTGTAAGGAGAACTATTCTTTAAATGTTAGTATATTGCGATTCATGGTCTTTTCAACGATCTGCAACTCAGTTCTTAACGTCGATATTTTTTAATCGATTGCAATTTCAATATTTTTATTAGTGGATTCTGAATATTCTTTCTCCACACTTTTTTTTCCTTATTTTGATTTCTTTAAAGATGATTACTGAATTTAATATATGTTTTTATTGATTTGTTTAACTTATTATGTTTTATTATTTATATTTTGATGGAATTATTGTATAATTTCTCCAATGCCTTTCAATCTAACAGCTAAATCTTTCTGATAGTTTTCCTGCAGACTTTTAACTGTTGATATTTATTTTATAACTTCTCGTGTTATAGAATTATTTGATTGCTTTGTTTGCATTAGCTTATTAAGGAACATTTTGCAGAATTATTCTTGATCAGTGATCTTTTTCAAATTCAATGAAATAGCATCATAAGCGGTAGGTTTTATTATGACTGTTGAAAGATCTTTCAATCTCCAGTTATTATTATTCTATCTTATTGCGTCCAAGTACTCAAACAACTATTAACAATTTTTATACGTTTGCTTAGGAGCATATGGCAAGTTTTTTTATGTATAAACCTATTGATAAACTTAGCATGATTTTGAATTGATGAGAAGAACTTTGACTTTTTGCATATTTAGATTAACAGTGAGCTAATCATTTCCAATTTAAATCGTAAATTATCGATTGATAGATCCACTATTATTCATCAAATAAATTAATAAAATAATTTAAAGCACATATACAACAAATCTTTTCTAAAAAATAAGAAATTTATTTGCTTTAAATTTTTATGAATTTTAAAATGAAACTTGACTTCCTTAAGCCATATTTTTAATTTAAAATACGCCAATTTTATAATTATAACATTTGCATATGCAAGTCAATCTTCTATCCAACTATTGCCTCTTCTTCTCTATTATCTCATCCTAAGAGTGTTATAAAATTCTATCTCAACTCAACACAATGCCTGTTGTAAAACTGCTAAATAAGAATTTAACATATTTTCTCTATGATTCAAAGAAAGAGGTTAAATTTAATATTAAACTTAGCAAAGACAAAAATCAGTCAAACGAATATGATTTTACAGTAATTGAAGATGATGATTATTGTTTCATTTTGAATAAAGAAAAAAATTGGGACAAAATTGGAGATAAAAATAGAACAAGTGGAAAAGATGGGCATATGGCTGTCGTCAATCGTAACTTTTTTTAGCTGCCTTCATTCAATAAAATATTTGGCTAGCGAACTTTAGTTAAGAGTAAGAAAATAATCTTTTAAGTCATCAATTGGTAAGGCTTTATTATCTATCACACTGAATTGGATGATAATCAAACTTTATTTATGATTCAGGAAAAATTCAGCAGTCCAATAGTGCCTGCTTTAAATGAAGATGCATAAACATTAAAAAAAGTTAGTTTACTTTTTGAGCCCCTTCTTTTACTACTTATGGGAGATGACCGAGAAGCTAAAGAGTTCGCACAATATTAAAAGGAATTATCTCGAATAAAATCATTACATCCTTAGATAATTAAGGAGATTGATAAGGAGAAGGGTCTTGTTGAAATTAATTTTTCTCTTATCTTTTATTATGCGCTGGCCAATGCTCCAAAAATATCTCATTGATCACATTTATATTGCTGATAATTTGATAAAATACTTATCATTAAATGGTTTATTTACCTGAAGATTTTGTTGGCTTGTTATTATTAGGTGAATCTGTTTAAAATTGATGACATTCAATCTTGCTCTACCAATATTGGCAACTTTCATTGATCTGCTTTTTGTTGTTAAGTTTTTTATAGGTATTTATGATTTCGATAGAGATAGAGATAGGGTTATCAAATATCAATTCTTGGTGAATCTATTTAAGATGTATTCAATGGTATATGATGATGTAAGAATGCATATTCTCTTTAATGATATAAAATGTTAGATTTTACACAACTGATAATTTAAATTTCATTCTCATTGCATTAAATTGATTTCCCATACAAAATATAAATACAGTTCGACTTCTCGAATGTTCTATTGATAAAATACTTCCGTTATGTGGTGTTTATACAAATAATCAAAAGTTTACAAGACCTACATAGCCAAGTAGTCACAAATTAACTATAAAGATGACAGTTGTTTTGGAAGAAGAAGGCTGGAGTTTTAGATAAAGTCATTATTGCAGACAACTATTGCCCAAAGCGGAAGTTATCTTACTTGTTGATTTGCTACCAAAAAAATATAATCTTATTCTCTTAATGCAGATAAAAATTTTCAAATGTCTCAGCCGAAGCCATTTGCAGAATATAAAAGGAAAAATTTAATCTTTGTTGACAACATTCAATGACCCTGATGAGCGTCCAGATGTTCTTTCTCAAAGAATTCGAGTCCCAATAAGAAACATTAAAGATGAAATTCGAGAATGGACTTCAAAACCTTCATCATTGTGCTCTAGCTGCAGATCATTCGTAATCTTATACCACAATTTTGATTTAATCATTGATCAGTTGACAGGATTGGATATTTCCCATAATATCAATTGCCCGCTTGCACTGATAGTGTTTACTGCCATCCAATTGGAAATTAATATGTTTTCGCTTGCCCTAAAATGTGACGAAGATATTAAAAAAGAGGAAACAGAGAGCGATATCAGTTATTGATCTTCTCAAGAAAGAATCTATAAATTAATTAATTGACTATCATTAGTCATTCTATAAATAGATTATCCAAGCTATGAGGGAATCATTAATCTTCAGTCTAAGTGATGGCAAAATATTATTCATCGAACTGAGTGATTTTTTTGATAAATCCCTCTTTTTTAAATTATGATTCTTTTATGTCTTCTCAGTTATGTCCTCACTGTATTTTCATTCATTTAGAAAAGCTTAATTCTTTTGTTATCATCCGGGAAAAAGCATGGAGGCCAGAATCCTCTCAATAGCTATCAAGTTTAAATATCTCAAAAAGGCTATAATGCTTTGGACAATCGCGAGTCGCAATAGATGGCTCAAATAATGAACTTCTATGAATATTTCTGCATCCGCCATCAAAGTGTCTGCCTTGGAAGTATGAATGTCTTTGATAACAATTATTGGTCTACTAAAATTACTTCTGCGTATGTGGAGGTATCATATAAAAGAGAGACCATCAAGTAGCTCATAAAGCTAAAAAAATTGATTGCATATCCCTAGTTAACTTTTTATGCAATTTCATGCAATACAAGCATCAAGGGCTCAGAGAAGAAATTGGACAAAAAACTCAAACAATGGTTAACACTCAACAAAAAAATTTATGCACTACGATAGTTAACGAGCAAGTAACTTCATCAAAACAAAAAAGACTGATATAATCCCTATCATTTGTGCTCCCTTGGATTAAATAGAAATGATATAGGCAACACCTCTAATCCAATTTTTAAAAAGTCCAATGATAAACACAATTTTCTATGTTTTTAACTATTGCGGGGATTACAACAAATTTTGAAGTAATTAACCATTCAAAACATCGTACAAATTCAACAGATCAAAATGGAGAACATCAATATTTTTAGCAATTCAAAATAGGAGAAAACAGTTTAATTTACTTTTAAAATTCTTCTTTGAGAAGAATTAATAGAATCCGTTTTCAAAAATAATAATAAATATCTTTTGCAACTTCAATAAATAATTAACACTTTCAACGAATGATTTTTCTTTACGTAAATGAAAATTTTGACAATATATAGAATACATCAAATTAAATACATTGTTGAACGCATTGTTTTATTGCCTTTTGAAGTCAAAATATGGTTTATCTTGTGATTAATATATTAGAAATTAAGCCACTCTATTTATTTGTTGTTCACAATGTAAACTGTTGCTAAAAAAATTGAATATGTAGGATGAATGCAAAACAAAAATACTGTCAAATTTTGAGAAAAGCATAAACTTAAAGTGTAATAAGTATTATCATATTAAGCAACAGTTCTAATTTTAATATTTGTTATAAATTACAAGTTAAATTCATTCATCTTAATTTTATATAATAAAGGCAATGAAGTAAATAGTCTCTAAAAAAACCTAGTTAGTACTATAATTAAACGATGAATATAAATATTTATTCAGGAAGGAATCATATTTTCTATTATGGATTGGGTAATTTTTATTACTCTTTTTGCACCCATTTTCTTTGATCGTTTCATGATTGATTCAGTCTTGGACATACGTAATTCTTTAAGGGTTTCTGTATTGATCTCTTCATCACTTTTACTAGAACTACTGCTTTGCATTTGTTCTGACTGCATAGGGGTAGGGGTTATACAAGGGCTTGGACCAAGAATAAATTATGGATCCATTTCAACTTCCTTTAGGAAGTTATCGTTTGATCGAATTAGTCTATTTTATACAATATTTACTCTTAAATATTTTGAGGTTGAGGCTATTTACTCTATGCTGATTAATTATTTTTTTTTCTTTTTATTATCACCAGTATCACAATCACAAGTATAATTACTAAATATAAGAATTTATACCTGATAACCCCACACCTATCGATACTCCCAATATTAACGGCAATTTTGAGGGAGAGATAGAGTTAGAGACCGTGGAAGAACTGAAAG
>Ga0302191_10002059_pt1 | contig 12713 bp, 10 predicted proteins | sample II_Bog_E3_1_FD_198775 | JGI IMG/M metagenome (GOLD analysis project Ga0302191, IMG submission 198775) | Peat permafrost microbial communities from Stordalen Mire near Abisko, Sweden - II_Bog_E3_1 | ecosystem: Environmental > Terrestrial > Soil > Wetlands > Peat | place: Sweden: Abisko...
AGGCGCACTAGGCTTTGAGGGCTTTTTTGTTTTGGGTGGAGGACCCATGTTTGCAAATGGATCATCTGAAAGTACATATTGCCCTCTTAAATATAAATCCATAGCCGATGCCATAGACGGGGAATTGGGCTGAGGAGCCAGAATATGAAACTTTAAACCGGAATTCATAACGGCTCTTGCAGTTTGTTCGCCAAAAGCAGCAATAACGGTATTGTTTTGTTTATAATCGGGAAAACTGCTGAACAAGGAATTTAAACCGGCTGAACTGAAGAGTACTATCATATCGTACTCTGCAAAATTTACATCTTTAATATCAGAATTTACAGCTCTGTATAAAGGGGCCTTGATGTAACGTATTCCTTCCTTTTCAAGCAGATTGGTATACTCTTCATTAGGTGCATCGGAACAAGGCAATAAATATTTATCATCCTTGTGTTTTTTGCGAATAAGGTCTACCAGGTCGGCGTATGAATGGTTGCTAAAGAATATTTTCCGCTTGCGGAACTGAATGTATTTTTGAAGATAATAGGCTGTAGTTTCCGAAATACAAAAATATTTCATGGTTTCCGGAACTATAATGCGCATTTCAGTGCAAATTCTAAAGAAATGGTCAACCGCATTTTTGCTGGTCATTATAATGGCTGTGTAGGATAAAATATCTACACGATGCTTACGGAATTCTCTTGCCGGAATCCCTTCCACCTGCACAAATGGACGAAAATGAATCTCTAATCCAAAAGTTTTAGCAATTTCAAAATAAGGGGAACGTTCCAGTTCCGGCTTAGGCTGTGAAATAAGTATTTTTTTAATCTTCATCAATAATGAACTTCCTTACCTAATTTTTTTTCCGAAAGATTAGAAATTCATACCCTTTCTGTATTCAAATAGAAGCACTAAAGGAATAATTTCAAGAGCGCAAAGATACAAAAATAAATATATCATACTTAATCCCCTTTTCATCATAAGAATAAACATTTTTGCGGTACGGTAAAGAAATAATAGGAATATAAGGGTTAAAATACCCTTTTCAAACACCTCTTTATCAATGTTATTGACAAAAGTGAGGATAATAACAGCCGGCAAGAGGCCTAAAGCAGCAAGGTGGGCAGATGCATATATTTCATTAATATAATCCCTGGAGTTAGATTCAACCTGAAAAATGGTTCCGCATAAAAGTAAAAACACTGTTTTTAGAAGATAGTAACCAAGTAAAACCAGGCTTATCAATAGAAATTCTTCCCCATTGTTAAGGTGTACTTGTATATTGTTAAACCGGAATACTTGCATAATAAGCAATGCGGCAGAACAGATAAAGACGAAAAACAAGGCAATAGAGTCGGGGGTAATGGTTTTTTCCTCTGTTGCGCTGCCCTTGAAAAAGCCGGTTACTAAAGAAGGTATTTTTTTGGGATTCGTAATTCTTACCCAGGCAAACAGCAATAGGCAGACAAACAGAAGTAATGTAACCCAAACTTCATGACTGGAAAACCTCAAATTGGGAACTATGGACATTTGACCAATTATTAGAATGCAAATTTACGATTTTAACAAGATATTATCTCATTCCCACCTCAATTCTGTCAATCCTGAGGCTTTAAGCATCGTGTCCAGTCCTTTCAATTCTTGTTGTAATAAATTCCATTTATTCCATAATTTTTCAAATCGTTCATTCGCTGAATTAACTTCGGCAATGCATTGGGTGGTTGGTTGCACATCTACTCCTTCTATGGTTCCGGAGAGTCCCCCCAATTCATCCTTTAATGATTCCATGCCTTCGGGTATGCCTTCTGTCAAAAGATGATTCAGCATTCCCAATTTAAAATAGCAAGTATCAATTTCATTTCGCAAACTGTCATGGTTTCCTTGAGGTATTTTTGCGGGCAACGTTTTTAATTGCGCTTGTAGTGAATTGATATTTTTCAATAAGGGTAACGCTTTTTGTTCATCGTAGTAACAAAGCATAGAATAATCATGCTGTTCTATTAAAGCATCGATTGATGTTTTTACCCTCGGGTCCATTTTCACAATTAGGGGTTGAGTATAAACTTTCCCGCCTGCTATAAGCTTAACTGTATATGTTCCCGGCAATACCCAGGGCGATGTGGGTGCGGGTGCTGTTTCACCTACTACAGCAGAAATAGGGTAGGAGGGAGGCAGGTTTAATGGTGTATAGTGCATGTTCCATAAAAAGCGGTGCGAACCCGAATCGGATGAAAGTATTTGTTGAGGCCTAACCCAATACAAGGGAATATTTACATCAGGAATTTTGTACAAACTATCTTTGCTTGTAAAGCGTCTAACCTGGTTACCAAGAGAATCATAAATGGCAAGTGTAATAGTATCCTTGCTTTTTTCTTTTAAATAATAGTCAATAATAGCACCATCAGGTGGGTTTTTCCCCGCAGGTTCGTCGGCAGGTAAAGGTGTATCCGACCACATATCCCATCTAACTCTGTATGCAGGTTCAGGCTGATAAAGTATGGCTTCTTCTTTCACAGAACTCTTAGTGAGTTGGCGTAACGGAGTAATGTCATCCAGTATCCAGAAGGAGCGGCCATGCGTTGCAACAACCAAATCGTTATCTTTTATCACCAAATCGCGGATGGAGGAAGCCGGCATATTTAATCGTAATGATTGCCAGTGGTCGCCATCATCAAATGAAACATATACTGCATTTTCAGATCCTGCAAATAGCAAGCCTTTGCAAATTGGGTCCTCCTTTACAGAATTGATAGGTGCTTCCGGTAATCCATTCACTATTTCTTTCCAGGTTTTACCTCCATCTTTTGTGCGGTAAATATGAGGATGCTCATCATTGACCCGGATACAATTAACCGCGGCATAGGCTGTATTTATATCTGTATGGCTCGCTTCCAGCATAGATATTTTGTTCCAATCGGTTATAGTGGGAGGTGTTACATCTTCCCAGCTTCCTCCACTGTTGTGGGTTACATGAATCAAACCATCGTCCGATCCTGCCCAAATCAGATTTTCATCTACCGGTGATGGGGCAATAGTATACACTACACCACGCGGTTTCATATACCGCATGGTATCGGTTTTATAAACTCCCACAGATGCTGGTATAGTATAGTTTGTGCGTGTAAGGTCAGGTGAAATTACATCCCAGGAATTGCCTCCGTCAATTGTTTTAAAAACCACATTTCCGGCAAAATAAAGGGTTTTATTATCAACCGGTGAGAACACAATTGGGGCGGTTCTTATAAATCTATATTTGCCATTATGACAATCAGGCGAAATATCCTGAGCCTGCCCGGTAAGTTTATTGTACCTGGAGATTTTTCCTCCATAAACGATATTGGAGTTAAGGGGATCGGCAACTACGTAACCATATTCCTCGGCAGATACTGGATGCCAATCGCGGTCGGTAATTTGACCGTCATTGCCGCGTGAAGCGATACCCACCGAGCCGCTCTCCTGCTGGCCGCTGTATACATTATAAGGAAAAGCATTGTCAGCACTTACGTGATAAAGCTGTGCGGTAGGCTGGTTATACCATGAACTCCATGTTCTGCCGTCATTTACGGTGACGGCTGCTCCCTGATCTCCGGCTAATAAAATTACATCCGTATTATCAGGATTGATCCATAAGCGGTGATAATCATCTCCTCCGGGAGCACCCTTCCATCCTTTCCATGTTTTACCTCCATCTATAGATTTCCAACTTACCACATTGATATCATAAACAACATCAGCATTCTTTGGATCTACTTTCATCTCTGCAAAATCATCTCCTCTGTCCCAATATTTCAACGTATCCATCAGTAAAATCCATGATACACCTGCATCATCGCTGCGATAAAGTCCGCCAAGTTTTCTGGAACTAACTACCGCATATAAACGGTTGGGGTTTGAAGGAGCAATACAAAACCCGATCCGGCCTAAGCCTTCTGCTTTTCCGGGCAAACCTTTTTCTAATTTGGTCCAAGTGCTGCCCCCATCGGTTGATTTAAATAGTCCGCTTGTGGGCCCTGTAAACTCTCCATTTTCCCATGGACCTTGACGCGCAGCGAACATATCGGCATAAATAATATCGGAATTGTTGGGATCAATAGCGACCTGAATGGCTCCGGTGTTTTCATCTATGTAAAAGACTTTTGTCCAGGTGTTGCCACCATCGGTAGTGCGGTAAATGCCTCTTTCTGCATTTGGTCCATAAGGGTGCCCCAGCGCAGCGACAAATACCCTGTTTTCATTTTTAGGATCAATAGCTAATCCACCTATTTGATACGCATTTGACAGTCCAAGATTTTTCCATGTTTTGCCCCCATCCATCGATTTATATATTCCGTTACCGACGGATAAATCAGGTCGTTGCACTCCTTCTCCGCTGCCTACATATATTACATTGGGATTAGATGGAGCAACTGCCACATCGCCAATTGAGCCGGTGGATTGGTCATCAAATAAGGGTTGCCAGGTTCTTCCATAGTCATCAGTTTTCCATACACCTCCATCATTTACGCCCATGTAAAATATATTCGGATGCCCGATAACACCACATGCCCCTATAGTGCGCCCACCACGGAAAGGACCTATGCACCTCCACTTCATGCAATTGAAGAGAGAAGGATTGTAAGATTGCGCAGAAAGAGTAGAAAATAGAAAGGAGAAATGGATAAGGAGAAACAGGACAATATTTTTTTTCATGCCGGAATATTTAAAGGCTGCAATAGCCTAAACAAATGTATAGAAAAAGATACTTGTAATAATTGATACTACGAATCCACCAATGTTCCGATACTGGCATCGTTCAATAGTTTTTTGAGATTGCCTTTTTTGTTGATATCAAAAACAAGGATGGGCAATTTATTTTCTTTACAGAGCGTAAAGGCTGTCATATCCATTATCTGCAGGTTTTTGGAATAGACCTCATCAAAAGTCAATTTTTCGTAACGCACGGCATTTTTATCTTTTTCCGGGTCGGCTGAATAGATGCCGTCAACCCGAGTACCTTTAATAATTACATCGGCTTCAATTTCAATGGCGCGTAAACTGGCGGCTGTATCGGTTGTAAAATAAGGGTTGCCGGTTCCTCCCCCAAATATCACTACTCTTCCTTTTTCCAGGTGGCGCACGGCTCTTCTTCTGATATAAGGTTCGGCAATTTCTTTCATTTCAATGGCAGAAAGCAGGCGTGTGGGCATATCTGCTTTTTCTAAAGCCGATTGTAAAGCCATGCCGTTAATAATGGTGGCAAGCATTCCCATATAATCTCCCTGTACACGGTCAAAGCCATGTGCCGTAGCCTGTATTCCTCTAAAAATATTTCCCCCGCCAATTACAATGGCTACTTCCGCACCCATATCCAGGGCGCTTTTAATTTCTTCGGCATAATGGACCAATGCGTTTTGTTCAATGCCAAACTGCTGGCTTCCCATCAGAGATTCGCCGCTTAACTTAAGGAGTATTCTTTTATATTTCATGGGCGTAAAATAAGCAAAAAAAAATCCTCCAATTGGAGGATTTTTTAAAATTTATCCGATTACTATTCTTTTGAATCCGGTGACTTTTAATTCTTTGTCGTTGTCTTGTAAGAATTGTTGCACTGTTTTTTTACTGTCTTTTATATAGTCCTGATTCAATAGCGTAGATTCTTTATAAAATTTATTGACCTTGCCAATTGCAATTTTTTCAAGCATAGCTTCCGGTTTGCCTTCTTGTCTTGCTTGTTCCTTAGCAATGTTCATTTCACGGTCAATGGTTTCTTGTGTTACGTCGCTCTTATCTACTGCAATAGGAGCCATAGCTGCAATTTGCATAGATAGTTCTTTACCCACTTCATTCAGGTTATTGGCATCAGCCTTGTTGAAGCCAACAATACTTGCCAGTCTGTTTCCCGGATGATTATAGGCAAAAACCTTTTCTGCCTGAATAACCTCGTAGGCGGCAAGTTCCATCTTTTCACCTGTTTTACCTATAAATTCAGTTATCTTTTTATCGACAGTAAGCCCATCGCCATAATTGGCTGCTTTCAGTTCATCCAATGTTTTAAAATTACCGTTAAGGGCAATTTCGGCAATTTTTTCGGCCACCTTAATAAATTCTTCATTACGGGCTACAAAGTCTGTTTCGCAATTAAGAAGTGTAAGTGTGCCTTTCTTGCCATCGGCAGAAACTTTAGCTAATACGCTGCCTTCTTTAGCTTGCCGATCGCTTCTGTTGGCGGCTACTTTTTGTCCTTTTTCACGGAGTATATCAATTGCTTTTTCAGCGTCCCCATTGGCTTCTTCCAGCGCTTTTTTGCAATCCATCATGCCGGCGCCTGTACGCTTGCGTAAGTTATTTACATCAGTTGCGGTGATGTTCATCGTATTATCTTAAAAAAATGTTTATACTATTTTCTGGTTGGTCTGCGTGGCGGACCGCCTTTCTTGAAGTTGTTGCCACCCTGAGGTTTGCCTTTTGGCTTTTCCTGGCGCTCGGATGAACGCTCGGACGATACTTCAGCAGCATCGGCATCATCAGCAGCTTCTTCTGTTTCAGATTGAGAGGAAGATTCTTCAATTATTTCTTTTTCGTCAACGATAGGTTGATCGTCTTTTTTATCGCTTGTTTTATTCACTAATTGAGCTTCTTTTCTTTCTTCCAGACCTTCTTTAATTGCTCCGATTAATGTGTCAACAATAATCTTGATAGAAGTGGAAGAATCATCGTTTGCAGGAATAGCAAAATCCACTCTGTTAGGATCTGAATTGGTATCAACAATAGCGAAAGTAGGGATGTTCAATTTATGCGCCTCAGCAATGGCAATATGTTCTTTTGAAATATCAACAACAAAAATGGCTGCAGGCAAACGGGTCATATTGGCTATACTGCCCAGGTGATGTTCTAATTTTGCACGTTGACGGGAAAGTTGGAGTTTTTCTTTCTTAGAGAGAGTATCTAATGTACCATCGGTAGCCATTTTATTCATATCGGCCATCTTTCTTACAGAACGGCGAATGGTGGCAAAGTTTGTTAACATACCGCCGGTCCATCTTTCGGTAACGCTTGGCATGTTAGTATCTTTCAGCGAATCATGTATAATTTTTTTCGCTTGCTTTTTAGTAGCTACAAAAAGGATTGTTCTGCCAGATTTTGCAATTTGTTTCATTGCATTGGCAGCTTCATCCAGCTTGATAATAGTTTTATTTAAATCAATAATGTGAATACCGTTCTTTTCTCCGAAAACATAGGGAGCAATATTGGGATTCCATTTTCTCTTCAGGTGACCGAAATGTGCTCCTGCTTCTAAAAGGTTTTCAAACGAGGTTCTTGGCATGTGTCAGAATTGTAAATTGTAAATTGAGAATTTTAAATGAAAGTGAATTTTAACGCTTGGTAAATTGGAATCTCTTACGGGCTTTCTTCTGTCCGGGTTTTTTACGTTCCACCATCCGTGGGTCACGGGTTAAGAGTTCAGCTGCCCTGAGAAGAGGCTTGTTTTCCGGGTTTTCCTTAACCAAGGCACGTGCAATAGCAAGGCGCAGAGCTTCAGCCTGTCCTTTTATGCCGCCGCCTTTAATAATGGCACTCACATCGTGAGCCGGACCTTCGGGAGTAATAACTCCAAATGGTTGGCGTACAATGGTTCTTAAAATTCCGGTATGGAAGTATTCGTTATAATCCCTGTCGTTAATGGTAATTTTGCCTTTGCCTTTGGTAAGGTAGATACGAGCTACGCTTGTTTTCCTTCTTCCAATGGTGTGAATAATTTCACTCATATATTATTTTGAATTAAATTTTAGTTCTTTAGGTTGTTGAGCTTCGTGCGGATGTTTTGTTCCGGTATATATAAATACGTTGGTTAATAGTCTGGCACCTAATTTATTTTTTGGGAGCATGCCTTTAATAGCATGTTCCAAAATCCGGGTAGCATCTTTTTGAGCTACCTTTTCCGGGGTCGAAAAACGTTGTCCACCAGGGAAACCGGTATAACGAACATAGGTTTTATCGGTAAATTTTTTGCCGGTAAATTTTGCATTTTCTGCATTGATGATGACAACTTGGTCGCCACAATCAACATGCGGGGTATAGGAAGGTTTATGCTTGCCGCGAAGTATTTTTGCCACTTCAGAAGCGAGGCGTCCAACAATCTGGTTGTCGGCGTCTACGATAAACCAATCTTTCTTTACCGTTTCCTTGTTTGCAGATACTGTTTTATAGCTCGGTGTGTTCACAATAATGTAGTTTATTTTTTACGTTCTTTTCCCCTTGTTTTTTGAAAAAGGGTTGCAAAGATAGGAAAATTATGAATGGTGAGTAATGCGGGATGATTTTTTTTTGAGAAAAATATCCACCGGACAGAATAGGGGGTCTAAAAATAAAAAAATCCCGCCCCACATTTAGTAGAACGGGACTTTTTAAGGTCTATAAGTCGAATTTATTTAACTATGTTAAATTTGCCCACATTCAATTGGTTACCTGAACCATCGAACAATTTATATATGTATAAGCCGCTTGTAAACGATTGAGTGTTAATGGTAAGGAAGTTATTGCGGAGGCTATATGCCCCAACACTTCTGCCGGTGATATCATAAATTTCCACATTAGCTGTCGTACAATTACCTGAAACAGAGATGTTAACTTCTGTATTGGCCGGATTAGGATAAAGAACTACAGAATTGGTAGGTGCGCTATATCTGTTAATGCCTGCGGGGGTACTACCACTGCATTTAAAAATTACACCATCATGCTGGGTTCCACCTGTAGTGCCGGTGCCAAATAAGGTAGAGCCTGCATTTACTAACCCACCGAATGGATCGGCCCCGATATAACTTCCCACAGTGTCAGTAAAGTAGAAAAGGGTATTGGCCGTGCCTCCACTTGTATCTATGGAATAAAGGCTGCCCGCAGCATCTGAACTGCTTTGGGAATTGGTGTTTGGACAAGCTCCATAAAGCTTACCTCCCATCAATAATAAATCTCCCTTAAATCCATTAGGGGTATTTGACCCACTGCTGAAAATAGTAGTAAAGTTGCTTCCATTTGTTTGCATGGAAAAAATACTACCTAAGCCTATACCTCCTAATGACTCTGTTCCATAAATAGTGTTGCCTATAATGAATGGGGTGGTAAAGGAATAAGCTAGACCCGGGAAAGAGTATAATACGGTTTCGTTTGCACCATTGGTATCTATACTATAGATGCATCCTTCTGAGGAAGCCCCGCCAGTCTGGGTTACTCCGTAAAGCGAGTTGCCTTTTACAGCTAAACTGGTAACAGGATATCCGCCGGTAGCTCCACCGGTAAAATTGTACAATATTTTATAGTTACTGCTATCGGTATGTATGGAAAAAACAATACCATCGTCATTAGCACCACCCTCTTCCGTAACTCCGAATAAGGTATTTCCTACTAAAAGCAATTGCCCAACAGGCGTTGTGCCATCATTGGGGCCGCCAAAACTATGCATAAGACCATAGTGGGTTCCATCTGTATCTATGTAAAATATTCCACCGGTGTATTTATATTCACCTCCCGTTGCTACCATTCCGTATAAGGTTGAACCCTTGATTATTAGCGATCCTTCAGGGGTGTTGCCGGTAGCTTGATCGAAATCAAACAGATCTCTGTATCCATTTCCATTAGTATCTACAGTAAAAATACAACCTACGTTATTAGCCCCTCCCGAATTGGCCATTCCGTATAAATGGCTTCCAGAAAGCACTAAATTTCCCCTGGGGGAATTGCAGCTTGATGAAGTAAAGGTATGCAGCAAGGTATAGCTTTGTGCTTGCATAGGTATTGTTGCTATAAATAGCAATGCGGCGAGTAATACATAAATTTTTTTCATAGTGTTTAAATTTTAAAGTCCTGCAAAGTTATTATGCAGGTATATGCTCCGCAATCGCATAAAGATGCTATGCTTATATCAATCCTGGTGGGAATAGTTACAAGTCAAGATACTTCGGCGTCCCAAAAATAATTATGACCATGGAAGCAAAAAAAATCCCGTTCTACAACATGCAGAACGGGATTTTTAAGTCTAAAAAATAGAATTACTTAACCACACTGAATTTACCTACATTCAATTGGTTTCCTGAATCATCAAGTAATTTGTATATGTACAAACCACCGGTGTACGATTGGGTATTAATTGTGAGGAAGTTATTGCGCATTGGGTAAGTGCCAATTTCTCTGCCGGTCATATCATAAACTTGAACAAAGCCAGCTTGGTATTGGCCCGAAACAGAAAGGTTTATTTCTGTATTGGCTGGGTTAGGATAAAGGTTTACTTTATCGTGTTGTTCTGCGATGTTATCTATACCAGTTACAGTTGAATTGTCAACATCAAGGGTATCACCTGGCCTTGGACCATTTGCAATATGACCATGATTATGGTAATTAGAGCAGGCATTATATACTACTAGAATAGTATCTGGGTTACCACTTGTAGTATATGAAATTGGAATCGTAGCTGAGGTCCATGCACTTGTAGTGTTAAAACACTTCCAAAGGCCAGCTCCAATTACTGCACCTGCTTTATATAGCACAACTCCACAAGTGGCTGTATCGGCTCCGTCTCCACCATTTGGAATATAGCGGTAATAAAATGAATAAGTATTAATTCTTTGAGTAAACGGCTCACCACGTTTATAGGTAAGGCTTGCACCAGAAATATTTATATAAGCAGTTAATACTAAACCATTAGTATCAGGATATGAAAAACCATAGGTTTTAAGCATATTGTATGTGCTGTTTGTCATGGCTTGTGATACTATTTCTGCATAAGCAGATCCATTTTCAGGAGAAGGACTTGCGGTGCCTTTGAATACTGTAACAGGACTGCCCCCAAAAAACAAACTTTCATTCGTAAAATTAAAATCCCACCATCCATTGTTTCCAAGTCCATTATTAGGGTCCATTACAGATCCTCCTGCTATTGCATCCGTGTTCCAAGTTTCAAAACCAGGATTTATAACTTGTGCCGATACTTTAGGTAATCCTAAAATTACCAAAGCAGTTAAAGATAAAAGTATTTTTTTCATATTTTTTTGTTGTTTAATACGCAAATATAATAATTTCATACAATTCAGGATAAAACAATCCAAAATTGGCAGTAGCTTTGCAGCCATGAATAATGAAGAACACTTTAAAAACGTAATTTCCCATAGCAAGGAATATGGGTTTATTTTCCCTTCCAGTGAAATATACGACGGCTTAAGCGCCGTGTACGATTATGGTACCTATGGGGTTGAATTAAAGAATAATATAAGAGCCTATTGGTGGAAATCTATGGTTCAATTGCATGAAAACATAGTGGGCATTGATTCTGCCATTTTTATGCATCCTACCATTTGGAAGGCATCGGGTCACGTAGATGCTTTTAATGACCCCCTGATTGATAATAAAGATTCCAAAAAGAGGTATAGAGCTGACGTACTTATTGAAGATTACCTAGCCAAACAAGCCGATAAGATTGAAAAAGAAGTAGAGAAAGCCAAAAAGCGCTTTGGCGAAAAGTTTGATGAGGTATTATATCGTTCCACCAATCCGAGAATTACGGAAATACAAAATACGATAAACACCGGTTACAGTCGCTTTAAAAAGGCAATGGAAGAAAGTGATCTGGCAGATTTACGACAAATTATTGTAGATGCTGAAATTGTTTGTCCTATTTCGGGAACTAAAAACTGGACGGATGTAAGGCAGTTTAACCTCATGTTCTCTACCAGTATGGGGGCTATGGAAGAAAGTTCCAACCAATTATATCTGCGTCCGGAAACAGCACAAGGTATTTTTGTAAACTTTTTGAATGTGCAAAAAACAACCCGGATGAAAATTCCATTTGGAATTGCACAAACCGGAAAAGCTTTCAGGAATGAAATTGTAGCCAGGCAGTTTATTTTCCGTATGCGGGAATTTGAACAAATGGAAATGCAGTTTTTTGTACAACCCGGAACCGAACTGGAGTGGTATGAAAACTGGAAGAAAAAGAGACTGGAATGGCATCATAGCCTTGGATTTCCCGTAGGGAAATACCGGTATAAAGATCATACCAAATTAGCGCACTATGCTAATGCAGCCTGCGATATTGAATTTGAATTTCCATTCGGGTTTAAGGAGTTGGAAGGTATTCATTCCCGCACCGATTTTGACCTTAAAAGCCACGAGAAATTCTCCGGAAAGAAATTACAATATTTTGATCCCGAACTGAACAGCAGCTATGTTCCCTATGTAGTAGAAACTTCTATAGGACTTGACCGTACTGTGCTTGCTATCCTGTCTCAATCATTAACAACCGAGACACTGGAAGATGGTACCACCCGCGATGTGATGCGAATTCCCCACTTTTTAGCTCCAGTAAAAGCGGCAGTGCTGCCGCTTATGAAGAAAGATGGCCTCCCTGAAAAAGGCATAGAGCTTTTCAATAAACTTAAACTGCATACATATTGTCAATACGATGAAAAAGATTCTATCGGCAAGCGTTATCGCCGGCAAGATGCAATTGGCACGCCATACGCTATAACTATTGACCACCAAACCCTGGAAGATAATACAGTTACCATCCGCGACCGCGATACCATGAAACAGGAGCGGATTAACATGGATGAAGTGGAAAGGATAGTAATGAAAAAAGTGGATATAACAGAGGCGCTGAAAAGGCTGTAATTATTAGGAGGTATTCTTCACAAATAGCCTTACATAATATTCAATATATTGGTGTTCTTTATCTTTATTTAATGAAAATCAGTATATTTGTGTTA
>Ga0302191_10002080_pt1 | contig 12634 bp, 16 predicted proteins | sample II_Bog_E3_1_FD_198775 | JGI IMG/M metagenome (GOLD analysis project Ga0302191, IMG submission 198775) | Peat permafrost microbial communities from Stordalen Mire near Abisko, Sweden - II_Bog_E3_1 | ecosystem: Environmental > Terrestrial > Soil > Wetlands > Peat | place: Sweden: Abisko...
CCCCACGCCAAAACGTGGTGGAGCTAGCACCTGTCCCTGAGTTCAAATTTCCTACAGGTAGGTTTCCAGTGACACCGCCCGCACTGCTAGTGGCTAGATTAATTGCCGGAAGAGCGAATGATACACCCGCGCCATTGTGCGTGGCCACAAGCTGAGGAAATGCAAAATTAAAAGTGACAACATTGGTGGAGTCAGTTGACCCCTTACTAGTAGTAGGGGGTAAGCCCGCCTGAGCAGCAAAACACCAAAATAAAAGAATCGCAGTAAGTTTTCTCATTGTGAAAGCACCCATTGAACATCCATGTAATCGGACGTGGCCGTGGTAACGGCGATCATATGCAAGTAAGTGCCTGCACCCACCGGAATATTTTCCGACCTACCTGGCTCACAAAGCATTCCGAGCGTCGTGGACAAAATTGCCGTGGTTGAATTTGAAAAGCCCCAGCGTAGGTTATCCGAGTTTCCGCTTTCGCATTCCACGATGGCCGCAACGGCATTCGAAGGCGCGGCAAGGTTGGTTTCCGTGCCCGTGATGCTTTGGCGCGCCGAAAGCGTGGCGTTGGCGTTGACTGGGGCTTTTGTACTTACGGTGCCTGTCACCGTGGTGTTGAGATTTGCGGCCGTCGCTTGAGTGACGGTAACGCTCGTGGGGGGCGTGAGCGTAGTGATTTGAGCGGCGGGAAGCACAACGGGCATAGATGCAGCGGCTAGGGCTTGTCCTTGCGCGGGAAGGTTAGTTGCGAGCGTTGCAAGTGACGTGTTTCCCGTCGTTTGAAGAGCGGAAGTCGCGGCCCCTGTAGGGAGAGGAACTGTAGAGAGGGAAACCGGCTGAGTCGTTTGCCAAAAAGTTCCCGTCACTGGGTACGACGTTGGAAAGTTTCCCACGTTTACCGAGTCTGTACCGCTTGAAAGAGTCCAGGTGCGCCCGGTAGTCCATGATCCGCTTTGAGCTGCACTGATCAATGTGGGGGGAGTGAGCGTTGTGAGCTGAGCGGCCGTTAGCACAACGGGCATAGATGCAGCGGCTAGGGCTTGTCCTTGCGCGGGAAGGTTAGTTGCGAGCGTTGCAAGTGACGTGTTTCCCGTCGTTTGAAGAGCGGAAGTCGCGGCCCCTGTAGGGAGGGGCACCGTGCCCGTGAGCGTTGTGACCTGCGTTCCATTTGTCAAATCTGCCAAGATCGACGCCAAAGAGGTATTGCCCGTGCTTTGAAGGGATGACGTTGCCGCACCCGTAGGGAGTGGCCAAGACGCTGCACTCACGGGTTGAGTCGATTGCCAAAATGTACCGCTTACCGCTTGAGTGCTGGGGAAGTTGGACACGGCAACTGTACCGCTTACGGGCGCGGGCGACTCAAGCTCAGAGAGAATACTTGCCAGTGTTGTATTGCCGGTGCTCTGAAGGGAAGACGTTGCAGCGCCCGAGGGGAGTGGAAGCCCTACCGCGCTGATGGGCTGAGTGACAGCAGACGGATCAACCTTGAGCGCGCCGGCCCCCGACACCGTAGCCTGATTCACGCCTGCTGGGTCCGTGACTACGGTGGATGGGGAGTAGCTTGCAAGCGCCGTAGTGGACAAAAAAAGCGCGAAGAAAAATTTATTCATACAAGTACCCATCCTATTGAGGTTGGCAAAAAAGTAAACGACGTGCCCACGAATAAGTTAACCTCACCCACGGACACACCGCGCACAATGATTTCATCTTCCCCTTGCGGGATAACATGTTGAATTGACGTGCTTGCGTTCACTACAGTAATAGTTGATGCCTCATCGCCGTTCAGCACTGTAGAAATAAGGGGGAGCGTTTGGGTTGTCGTCGTGTTTCCAGCATCCACTACCGTATAGGTCTGGGTATTCGGGATTGTGCCGCTTTCATCCACGACGGCCACGATGCCCGCTGAGCCGGCCGGCCCTGGCGGCCCAGGCAAGTAAACCTGAACGGGGCACCCGGTGTTGAGGTCAATAATTTCTATCAGCCCATCACAACACTGATCATCGTCATCTAAGTTGCAAATTTTCACCACTTAGAAGCCCTCCATCGTGACTTGTGGAGAGACGTACATAATGCCTTGAATGATGCGGGTGACGTTGCCAATTGTGTCTTCCATCTTCACATCAAAGACAAACTGAGTGGTTTGTCGCATCGGTTGAAGTGGATCAGAAATAGAAGTGACGATGGCCGACGTGATGGAGTTGGGCAAGCTCCATCCCACTTGCCCCTCATTGCTCGTTTGATTCAGAATATCAAAAACAAACTCGGCCACAACCGGCGAGTCCAGCGCAGTTGAAGCGCGCATCTCACCCTTGAAGGTATACCCTGAAATATTGATAGGACCCGAAACCCCGGAAATCTGAATGACGGTATTGAAGTCATCCCCCTGATTGAGCAGAATTCCGAGATTTCGAGTACCCATGATTCACCTCAAGTTTTGATAATATAATTCACTGCGACGTTGGCAGGCGCGGTTTCGATTCCAGTGCGGGGCGTTCCATTCGTTCCATCACTAATCGGTAATGCTACACCATTACCAGTAGGGCGGTTTCCAGTAGGCGACGACTGGATATAATCAACCGTTACACCCGTACCCGTAGCGACTGTGCCAGAAAACACCGTTTGTTGATGATCGTGCCCCTGCATCGTGTCGCCACTTGTGGCACCCAGAGTTGCCGCGTGAGCAATGCCCCCGATCGTTTGAGTGCCTGCGCCGCGAGGAAACACACCCGCAAGATTAGGAATACCAAACGTCGTCGATCCGTCACCAACACCGTAGGTTGTTCCGATCACTGCAAACAACGCCGCGTAAGTAGTGCGTGAGACAGGTGTTGAGGTATTACAGAGTAAGAACCCAGTCGGGGCAGAGCTTCCGGCGAAAGCCAATATCGCGCCTGTGGGCGCAGGCCAGACTTGGGTCATCAGTGCTTGGATATTAGCGGGCGTTCCATCATCGTTACAGTTGTCGCCCGTTTGATTCACCAGAAACTGAGCGACCTGCGACGCGATGTAACACGCTTGTCGAAGAGCCTTGTTATTGAACGCAGAGCTTGCAAGACCCGGTTGATTTCCAATCGGGAGGTTAGGGTCTGCCGCGTAGGCGGTTTGAGATTCGACGTTGGCACCCGCGCCCGTGGCGAAAGGTAAAAACTGATTAATACCCATAGCTATTTCTCTCCTTTAAATTTAAAAACACGGCGGTAAACCTGAACGATAAGGCTACCGCCGTGCCTCTTCCCGCTAAGGAAACTTTGAAAATTAAGTTGGCGCAAGTTCAATCCCCCACGATCCGTCATCCCATCCTTGAATGAAACTGTTTTGGATGTCCCATCCAAACAGCGGGCCAGTGTTAGCCGGCACGACATATTCAGTGATCCCCACACCTTCGGGCTTAAGCGGTAGGTATCCGCCCCTCAAAAGCGCGAGTGTCAGTGAGTCAAGCACAGCTCCTTGGACAATGAAAGTGTAAGTCATATTTTGATTGTCCTGAATCAAAATATTGAAGCCTGGGAAAAGCTGACTCCAAATCGTGTACGCGCCCTCCGTCGTCCCATCCCAGTGATTTGCAGCGATTCGAGCTAAAAGGAGAGTCAGGTAAACGTCATCAGGCAGACTGACAAGAGACGTAGAGTCGTCCACGCTCTGCCATATCCCAGAATCCCAACCGACCGATGCAGCTCCATCCCAAGTGAAAAAGATTCCCGTGATGGGAACTTGTAATATTCGAGAAACCCCTACCCACTCACCGATGATATCGAGCTGATTTCCAACCGGAGGAGTAGCTAGGTCAAAAAGAGGAATCATCGAACTCATCAACGCCTGAACCTGTACGGGCACGCCTACGCACGCTGCGATCACGGCCGCAAGGTTGGGTTGCTTTTGGTGTTCAGAAGTGAGGAGATTCTGATAATCCTGTACTGTGTTACTCATGTGACAATCACCACGTTCGAAGCCAACGAAATAGGGATGGCGTTGAAAGCAAGGTCAATGTTTCCACTTCCAAAACCGCCGCCTGAGAGAGTTGAACCCGAAAGCGAAAGGGCGCTTGAAGACTTTGCAAGCGTGATCGCGTCGCCGGCTGGCCCTGGCTGTGCCGCCGTAACGGTGAGGATAAGCCCCGTCGTATCGAGCATGTAGGTACAAGTCACCAAGTTGACATCGGTTGAAGCGTTGAGGAAGGCAAGCAGGTTTGCGGCCGTTACTGTGTCGGATGCTCCGATTTTGACTTGGTTCCCGGTTGGCGTTCCGGACACAAACGTGATGGCAGTGCCCGCGATCGTAAGCGTGTCGCTGTTTGCCGGATTTGAGCCGAAGGTAACGGTAGCGTCTGCGCACTCGGCAAGCTCAATCGAATCGACAAGGAACGTGCCAGCTTGAGGAGTACCGTAGAGATAGGCCGCCGCATAGAGCTGAGTGATGATCACGCTACCACCGATTGGATAAGCTTCGATCGCTGCCGCGACGGCCGCCTGAATAAGCGCTTCCGTGCTTGTGACCCAGCCCGTTCCCGGCGTGATAGTGACTTGAGCTGCGATCAGATTGGTGTTGGGAATAAAGAAGTTGATCGTGATCGGCATCCCGCGAGAGTCCGTGGTGGATACACTGGTAGTTCCATACGTTTGAGTGCCGGGAGTCTTGTTTTGCTGGATGGCCGCCGCAATCGCGTTCACGCTTCCGCCCTCAACCACGAATGAAATACTGTGCGGGGGAAGGCCGTTACCATCTGTGATATCCGTGTCATTCTCATAACCGACCGCTTCGCTGACACCCGTGACATTTTGAATGGCACCTAGGGTTGCTTCAAATACCGTCTCAGCCGGAAGTGAAGTCGAGTTGATTTGTCGATCGCGTAAGGCCGCGTCCGTCTCAACGGGAGCGCCCAGAGTTGCCGCTGCCGGGTTGTTCACGGTTTGCCAACCTTGCGTCGGCGTGAAGATGCCCGTGATAGTATTCTCAAGCGCTGCAACCGCGCCCGGCTGTGCCGCCGTTGCCGTGACAGTGATTGTGCCGCTATTTGGGATCGTCGTGGTAGGAATGATCCATTGTTGTTGAAGTGTGTCGATCGCAATCCCGCCCGTGATGAGCGTCCCGGCCGTTCCACCGATCACAACGGGCACCGTGGAGTTTGTCGGGACAAGGCGAGAAATTCCGTTGATCTTCACCACGCGAGAAAGTCCAACTCCCTGAGCCGTGACGGGCGAAAAGGAATTATAGGTGCCGGCACCCAGAGCGGCCGTATCGTAAAGAGCTTGCGCGATGATCGCAAGAAATTGTCCATCTTGAGAGTCGTCGCCTAGATAAACGTCCGCACCATAAATCCCTTTGTATTGTCCCGTCAACCACGAGAGAAACGCCGGATAATCTTCATAGTTGTATCCGGTTGCGTCGATCCAAACTAAGTCTGTGATGTCCATGATTTCCGCTCCTAGAAGTTTGGATAGTTGTTGATCGTGAGCTGAGTCGGCCCATAGATCGTGTTAATGGTGCAAGTCGCCGAGTAAGAACGCTTAACCGGGTCGATCGTGCTCACATAGTTGCTGATGCTATTGACGCCAGGCACGCTTTGGCCTGGCGAGGTCCCGGCCGGTACGTTGGTGCTTGAAATGGTCACGAGCACGCTCAAGATTTGCGTTTGAATCGTGGAATCAGCGGATGCTTGATTGTGATATCCCATCACGCCTTCGGGATAGGGCGTGCCACTATTCGTGTTGATGTACCACTCACCTAACCAGAGCTTAAGACTCGTGAGCACGGCCTGTCCTACGGCGGCCGGCGTGTCGATCAAAAAGTTGCCTTGGCTTGAACCAAAAGTGTAGTCGCCCGTGGGGCTGAGCTGGCGATATCTCATTGTAAGAGTGCTCCAATCTCGGTGAGCACATTCCCAAGCGCGGTGACGGCCGTGGCGGCGGGCACAGATAGTGCGGTGCCCGACACGGGTGACGACGGAAGGGCCGCGAGTGCGCTCATGAATGTGTTCAGAAGAGTTTGCAAATTGGTGAGCGTCGTTTTCAAGCTTGTGGTGGAGTTTTGCATCCCGATCAGGCCGCCCGCCGTGATCGACAAGAACGTGGTGCCGGCGTCGTTTCGGATTTGAAGATCAGTCGAGCTGATGCCAGCGATCACACGCGGGAGCGAGCGCGGGCCGGGGAGTGCGAACCCATCCGAGAGGTCATGCATTCGCATTTCCATCGGGACGCCCACGCCCCCATTCTGCCACCATGCGTCAATACAACGTGACGCCAGTATGATAAGGACCTCATCGCCTTTCTTCATTGGGAAGCTTATGGTGAACCCGCCAGCGCTCGGGAAGCAAATGGGCACGTCTACTAGCAAAGGCAGGTTGATGTAGCTCTCATCCCCCTCAGCGTTCGTATACACCCCTTGTATGGCGGGCTGGACCTGCACCGTCATTTGGGTGTTATTGACTGCCTGCACAATGCCTGGCATGGCCGTCCACATTTTCGCTTGACGCCCGTCGAGCGCGTAGACTTGGGCGGCTTCGGCATCATTGAGTAGTTGGTTTCTATCCATTGCCGTATCCCGCCTGCACTGAGTTGAGTGGGTTAGAAGATACGTCAATCGTGAGCATTTGCAAGTTGGTGTACCACTCCGTGCCGCGCGTGTCGCCCGAGTGCTCGGCTACAAGAACGTAGTACATGCCATCATTCGAAAGAGGCACCGGGGTATTTGCCGGACTCCCAGGCTGAGAAAAATCAATCACGAATTGCTGCACAGCCGCGTTGTCAATCTGCACACGTCCATGGCACTTGATCTTTGGGTTAAGCAGGCACTTCAGCTTAATTCCCTGGATCGTTTGTTGAGGGGCACCAATGAGGCCGCTCTTTGAAGTGAGCACCACGGCTTGATTCGGGAGATACGCCCCCTGCTTTAAGAAAACAATTTTCTCATCCTGAATTGACCACGCAAACCCATTGGTGTCGGCGATCGTCTTGATGTAGTCGCGCGCATTGCCGTACAAGACCTTGCCACGGGGGAGCTTCACTTGTGGAAGTGTCCCGATGTAGCTTGCTCCCACGCCCTGGCCACTCATGGATGCAGCAGCGGCGTTGAACTGATCGGAAGGGGATGAGCCCCCAGCGATTGCAGAGCCTACCGTTTGGGTCACGATTGCAAAATTATAGGCTTGATCCCCGTCGCCCGCGATGAGGTTGATGAAGGTATCCGTGCCACTCTCACGGCCTAGAATTGCCTGCTTGATGTTGCCCTTGAAGATCACACCAAAGTTTCCGTCGTACCCGGCCTGCATGATGACTTGGGTGAATTCCTGCTTGATGAAGAGCGCCGTCGATTGGGCCAAATTGTACACGATGATATCGGCGACATTCGGTGTCATGTAGCCCGACTTTTTTACGGCAAACTTCACGCGCATTTGCGAAAGATCAACCGTGGTGCCACCCTTATTGGACACGAGTAACTTGAACTGCCGGCCGAATTGCTGAGCGGCATCAGTGCCCAAAAGATTACTCATTCGTGTTCACCGTCACGAAATAGAGGTTAGAATCGACACCGAGATTGACAAGCGTTGGCACGTCGTCGGGGTCTGCCCCATTGGTGAGCACATAGATGGACCCATTGATGCCCAGGTATTCGAGCCCTGCTAGACAGTCCGTGCCCGTGATCATCGGGATGTTACTCACGATCGGGTTTTCGTTTGAGTCGGCGATGTCGAGCGCCCAGTAAGAGCAAATGTCATTCCACTTGCTCGTGAGAGTGTAGGTCACGCCGGCCAGCAAAGTTTCAAATTGTTGGGGGATATTCACTAAGGGGAGAATGTAGGCTTGCGCGCCTGGGGTTTCAGTCGTGATCATCTAATCCCCAATGCTTGGCCGCCCGTATAGAGCGCCGACTGTTTTTGGCCTACGGGTTGCGTGCTTGCGTTACTGCCCCGATTCTTAAGCTGAGACGCGGACAGAGTGCCCACGATGATCGGCACGGTGATAATCTGCTTGAAAGAGCAATTGATGGAGAGAATATTTTCAGTCTTCTTTTCCGTCGTCACCCCGAGCGCTTTGAAAAGCATCGAAGAGTAAACGCGCTTTGGGGTTGTCACGACAAACGGTGTGAAGCTGCTTTGTAGCGCAAGTAAGTTTTGATAAATCGCGCTCAGGCTTCCGCCCGTGAAGATTGAAGTGCCAAAAAGAATTTGTATGGAAAGAACTACGGGCTTTTTGAAGGCATGATCCGAGATGGCCGCGCCTTGCTGCACGGGCTGATCAGTAATTTCAATCTCATCAATCGTATTTTCGGTGAGTGTAACGTAGCCCGAAAAGATTTGATTGGTAAGCCCGAAAGAGCGAGACGGCCCGATACCAAGTAGGGTTTCGACTTCATTGAGAATGCTCATCGAATGGCACCTCTCAAGTTACGAGTCATATCAAAGTTGACTTTGTTTTGCTCGCTCGCCACGGCCTTACCTACCGCATTGGCATCGGCCCCGCCTTGCACTAGGATATTAGTTTCCTGGCTCACCTTTTGGGTATTTCCCCCTGCATGGGGAGATACAAGCGGTTGAGGTTGTACGGCCGCATTGAGTGTGTTGGCCGCTCCCGGCCCACCAAATAACCCCTCAACCTTTCCGCCCAGGTTGCTTAGATAGTCTCCGATCCCCTTGAGATAGCCAAGTTTCACCGCTAATGCTGTAAGAAGCCCTATAAGAGCCGTCACGCCGATCACGATAAGTCCGATGGGATTAGCATCCATCGCAACATCCCAGAGCCATTGCGCGGCCGTGGCAAGCCGAATCACCGCGATCACGGCACCGATCGCAGTCACCATAGCGGTAACGGCCGCCGCAACTCCAAGTACCGTCTTGGTTGCTTGGCTTCCCCAGTTGAAAAAGGACTTACCGCCTTCCTGCCACACCTTGAAATCGTCATAGAGCGCAAGAATTGCGAGCAGGCCCGCAAGTAGTGCGCCGAGTGGGGTAGCGAGAAACTCCAAGTTAAGAAGCTTCCAAGCGGCAATCACGGCGATGATCTTGGTTGACCATCCAGATGTGGCTTCATCAAGTTTTTTGAAGAAATCCCAAACACGCCCAAGAATTGACCACATCCGTTCGCCAAGCTCCACGGTTGCGGAAAACGCTTTGAAGATGAAATTGACAAATCGAGTAAGCTGCTCTTGGATTTTCGGCATGTTGGCGAAAATCTGTTTGCGAAAAATATCCATCTGCTTAGTGAGCAGGGGCAAGAACTTGATACCGACCGATTTGTAAACGGCCTCAAGAGCGTATTTCGTTTTGGCAAGCGAGTAATTGAAAAGGATGGATTGTTGAACGGCCTTCACTAGATTGATGCCGGCCGCGCTGTAGGCGGATATCATCGCTTGCCTGAGTATGAGAAATTTGTTGATAGCCGGGGCGACAAGTCGTAGTTGATATCCTACCTCTTCAAAGCCATCAGCCATTTTGGTGAGACTGTAAAAGATTCCAGCGGCGGCACCCTGGATAGAAACGTAAAGCGCGGTAACTTTCACGGCGGCATTGCTGATCGCTTTGTTGAACTTGGCAAGACTGGCGTCATCAACACCAAACCCAAGGCCCACCAAAAATGACTTGATCACCTCGCCGTCCATTTACTCGTTTGCCTTTCTTATTCGATTTTCATTTTCTGCCTTCACATCTAGGGCCGCATTCATTCGGGCCACATCCAACATTCCAAGAGTGCCGTCAATCAAACTTTCATACAAACAAACTCCCTCGACCGCTGGGCGCATTACCCACTCCTCACCATCTGTCATTCCCACCCAGGCAACGGGACGTTTCGTCTCTATTTCCCGCCGTGAGAAGTCTGGGGAGACATAGCAAAAAAATCAGCTAGGTTGTAAGCGAAGGCCCTCCCCGCAACCTGAAGCAAAACGGGCAGGGGGAGCTGGAAAGACAACACACTTCCCGTCGCAACCCGAGCCCAGTTATTGAACTGCTTTTGATGAATCTGCGCCGATGAGCAGAGCCCAAACAAAACCAAGTCCGCATCCGCATCGCTCAGCTTTGAGAGTCCCGTAATGAAGGGGGTCAAGAGCTTGGCGAACTGATCAAGCTTTTGTTCCTCTGTCATGTTGTTGGTGTCGATCCCCTTGAGCTTCTGAGCCATGGGGATCAAGTCACCAAGGATTGGGCCGAGCCGTCTCACGATGTGAAATTGCTTGATGGCGTCAATCTTGGTGAGCTGAAACTTATATCCACCTACTTCAAATTCATTATTTTCGTTCACTGCGTTTCGTTCCTTTCACCGCCGATCAGATACCCCCGCCCAAAACAGAGTTGACTTGGATCGACTCAAGTTCCCACTCGATAAAGCCGGCTTCTTTGGCCTGGGTGATTTCCGGTTTCTTTTTGAATGCGACCTGCTGGGCAACGTGGAAGTCACCACGAGCGGGATCGCTCAGCGTGATCGTGTTGATCCCCCAGAGGTTGCTGGACGTGGATTGAAGATCGTAAGCGATCATCAAAGCCGCGTTGTAGGGTGACGTTTTCAAAAGCCTGATTTTGATTTGCCCCGAGTCGTCTGCGATGAGCGAGTGCTGGCCTACGCCATCCGCACCAATCTGCATCACGTTTTTATCCGTGGTAGGGCTGAGCGTGATGCCCTCATCAGCGTCACCCGCTCCGGCACCCAGGTCGGCCGCGATCCCCGGCCCGACAATCTTGCAACTCGTATTGAGAAATGAATAAGCCGACATGGTTTAAGTCTCCTGTTACTGGTTAACCGCGACGTTGATTTGCGCCGTCTGGGTTGCGCCAGCGAGTTTGAAAGCCACTTGGAAAGGAACGGACTGCCGATTCTGGCGAGCCGTTTCGCTCTGGCTCGAAATCGGCGGGGCATAGATATAGTAGCCGAGCTTCAAGAACTGGCCGGTTTGCAGCGAGCCGAATCCATCCGCGTTCCACTGGCCCGGAGCGCCAAACCCATTGGTAACGAATTGCTGGCAAACACCGCTGATGGCATTCGAGTAAGTGTTAGAGCCCGAGTCCGTTTGCGGGACCTTGGTTGCCGTCGTGTAATTCGCATTGTAGACGGCCGTCTGCATCGCATTTTGAAAGGCGTTGTCACCGAACGTCTCATCAATGTAGGCCCCTCCGCAACAAATGCCATACTCGATAATGCTCGTGTCATTGTCGTACTCGACAAACACATTGCAGTTTTTGCCCTGAAGTACGGTTGCTTGCTCATTGTCCAAGTTTTCCGCCGCAACTCCCGGCATCTGCTTGTACATCAGAGTGAGGAACGTATTGTTGCCGGACAGATTCACCGTGAAAAGCCGCCCAAATATGCTCGCCGCCGCGTAGGGGTTAGTGCTGCAATAGGTGATAAACGTCTGATCATAACCCAAAGCCTGCAACTCACTGGCTAGATCGGTGTTGACCACGCTGCTCAGCACATTGGTGTTTTGAGTCGTGATCCCATACAGCCGGGTGATCACGTCCGCTTCGATGAAGGGCGCGATTTCAAGCGCATCACTCTGAGTCGGCATCACGCTAGACGCGAACTTGAGCCCATACCAATTCGGGTCCAGGGCATCAAGCGCGACGACGGCCTGTAGGGCGCTTTCGGCCGCATAGCCAGGCACCAAGGGAAGCGCAACCGCCGCCGTGAGGCCGAGCAGGGTCGAGACATCTTGGCCCGATGCCGGCGATGTGGCATAGCCTACGCTGGACGGGTTGGTGCCGCCCGCAAGCGTGCCGCCCGAAATCGTGATCGCCGAGCTGGATTTCGCAAGGGTGTAAGCATTGCCCGCCGTGCCCGGCGTGACGGCCGTGCAAGTGACCACGCCCGAAGCGACTGAATAGGTCATGGGAGTCAGGTCGGCGTTGCTGGATGCGGAAAGGAACGTGCACAGATTGACGGCCGTAAGCGCGGCCGACGTTCCAATCAACACCTCATTGCCAGTCGGACTAGAAGAGACAAATTCGATGGACAGGCCATTCACCGTCACCGTGTCGGTAGCGGTAGGATTGCTTCCGAAGGTGATCGTGCCCGTCGCATCCACGCCCGCGCCGGTTGTCGCGCTCGTGATTTCAAATTGCGAGCCTGTCCACACGCAGGTGCCAGCACCCGAGAGGGCAGTGGTCACGTCCGACGCAACGGCGTTCAGATTGGTAGCAGTTGAGAAATTCAAGCCCGTGATCGTGTGCGCGGTGCCATCAATCGTGATATCGAATCCGCCCGAAGTGATCGTGAGGAAATTCCCAAGGGCCGCCTGCACCGCTGACAAGAGTTGACCTTGTAGCATGGCCGCTGCCGAAGTGCGAATCCACCGGCCAACCGTGCAATTAACAGGCTGGGGGGATTGAGCATAGTACAGCTCAGCCGCTTTGAATTCCGGCGCGTTAACACCCAAGTCCGAAGCGATACCGGACAGACTCGTATAAAACCTTTCGCGCTGTAGTCCGTTGATGACGTTTGAGTCACCGAGGATGAGCAGAGTGTTGAAAGTTCTTCCAAGAGCCCCCGGCTGGGTCAGACTCACCGTCACATTAATCAAGCGTGATACGTCAAGAGTCATCTTAGAATCCTTTCAGTGAGAGGATCAGCGTGCGCGCGGCACCTTCGGCTGAACCCAGGACAATTTTAAAGAACGTAACGCCGTAAAAATCCGAAGCATTGATGGCCATATACTCCCCGG
>Ga0302191_10002089_pt1 | contig 12605 bp, 10 predicted proteins | sample II_Bog_E3_1_FD_198775 | JGI IMG/M metagenome (GOLD analysis project Ga0302191, IMG submission 198775) | Peat permafrost microbial communities from Stordalen Mire near Abisko, Sweden - II_Bog_E3_1 | ecosystem: Environmental > Terrestrial > Soil > Wetlands > Peat | place: Sweden: Abisko...
AGTCCGAAAGAAGATTTTGAATGAGATCAAACACATTCCTTCTTTCGGACTTCCGACTTTCAGACGTTACTGACTACAGAACTAAATTTTCTTTCCCTTCGATTGTCTACCCTCATAGATAATAATATCTTATTACTTTTGTCGAACTAACATTAATATTTGGATTTATGTGCGGAATTGTAGGTTATATTGGTTTTAGGGATGCCTACCCGATAATTATAAAAGGGCTCCACCGCCTGGAGTACCGTGGCTATGACAGCGCCGGTGTCTCGCTGTTTGATAAAGGCCTGCGGGTTTATAAAAAGGCCGGCAAAGTAAGCGACCTCGAGAATTTTGTTAAAGACGTAAACCTTGGCGGCACAATGGGTATGGGCCATACACGCTGGGCAACCCACGGCGCGCCAAGCGACCGCAACTCGCACCCGCACTCGTCCGGCAACAGGAAGTTGACGATCATACACAACGGTATCATCGAAAACTACGGCCCGATAAAAGAAACGCTGCTTAGCAAGGGCCACATTTTCAAGAGCGATACAGATACCGAGGTACTGATACACCTGGTTGAGGATATCCAAAACGAAACCGGTTTTGACCTGCGTGAAGCGGTGCGTGTTGCGCTGACGAAAGTAATTGGTGCATACGCCATCGTGATCATGAGCGAGGATGAACCCGACCTGCTGATCGCGGCCCGCAAAGGCAGCCCCATGGTGATTGGCGTGGGTAAGGGCGAGTATTTTATCGCTTCGGACGCGACGCCTATCGTGGAGTATACAAAAAATGTCATCTATCTTAACGATAACGAAGTGGCCTATATCAGCCGGGAAAACCTGCTGGTAAAAACCATCGACAACCAGGTGCACACGCCCTACATCCAGGAGCTTGACCTGAAGTTGGAGGCGCTGGAAAAAGGCGGCTATGACCATTTTATGCTGAAAGAGATATACGAGCAGCCACGGTCCATCCGTGATTGTATGCGCGGCCGTATTTACCCGCAGCAAGGCAAGGTTCAGCTGGGAGGAATAAAGGAATATACCGATAAACTCAAAAATATCGATCGTATTATCATCGTAGCCTGCGGTACATCGTGGCACGCCGGGCTGGTGGGTGAGTACCTGATAGAGGAATATGCCCGCGTACCGGTAGAAGTAGAATATGCATCTGAATTCCGTTATCGCAACCCGATCATCACCGAGAAGGACCTGGTGATCGCAATTTCGCAGTCGGGCGAAACGGCTGATACGATGGCGGCCATCGAGTTGGCCAAGGAGAAAGGCGCCACTATTTTTGGTATTTGCAACGTAGTAGGCGCGTCAATACCGCGCACCACTCATGCAGGTGTTTATACCCATGCCGGACCCGAAATAGGTGTGGCCTCAACCAAGGCGTTCACCGCGCAGGTAACCGTTTTAACGCTGATGGCATTTTATATTGCCCAGCAGCGTGGCACCATTACCGAAAGTAAGCTGGTAGAGCATTTGACCGAACTTAATACTATTCCCGAATTGGTGGAGCGGGCACTGAAAGCTAACGAGCATATCAAGGAAATTGCCCGGCAGTTTAAGGATAGCACCAATTGCCTGTTCCTGGGTCGCGGCAGCTCATTCCCGGTAGCGCTGGAAGGCGCGCTGAAGCTGAAGGAGATCTCGTACATCCATGCCGAAGGCTACCCTGCTGCCGAAATGAAACACGGCCCGATAGCGCTGATAGATGAAGATATGCCGGTTGTTTTCATAGCCACCAAAGATTCTTCGTACGAAAAGGTGATCAGCAACATACAAGAGGTAAAGGCCCGTAAAGGACATGTGATTGCCATTGTTACCGAAGGCGACACAGAAGTAAAGGGGATGGCCGATTACGTGGTCGAGATTCCGCAAACCGACGAAGCGTTTGTACCACTGCTGGCTACTATACCGCTGCAGCTGCTAGCTTATCATATAGCCGTTATGCGCGGCTGCAATGTCGATCAGCCCCGTAACCTGGCAAAATCGGTTACCGTAGAGTAGTTCTAAGTCGAAAGTCTTGCGTCAACAGAAAAATTGACTTTAGACTTTTGACTCAAGACTTTTGACTTAAATCGCCAGGTGATAAACCTTACCCGGCAGCGAAGGATCTTCGGCGGCGGCACTCTGATACTTTTTGGAAACTGATCGTGGTGCAAAGCCTTTATCTACCAGGGTGAACTCAAGTTGGCCTGTTAGGGGTTTGCCCGCAGGATTTAGGAGCCTGTAGGTATCTCCGCCATCTCTAAAGGCGTCTCCGCTGAGTTTTATTCCATCTAAATTTATAGTGGCCTTAAAGAAAGTGATAAAAAAATTCTCGTCGCGAACAATTTTGCCGATCTGGTCGAAACTTACAACCCGCCCCGGTTTAAAAGTGATTACATAAATATTGTGCATCAGGTCGGGCTTAACATCGCTGATGAAGGGCAGTTCCATTAGTTCCCTTTCCGTAGTTTTGGCGCACAGGGCGCAATTTAAACCAGCCACCTGCAACCTGGCCTGCGTAAACTGGCCCCTGGCAATTCCGGCCGCGCAGATGAGCAGCAGGGTAAAAAGATAAACGGATTTTATTTTCATTTGCAAAAGCAAGATAAACGGAAGCAAGTTAGTGTTTAACTAAGCGGTTTCAAAGGGCTGCGCGCATTTCTTGTTACAAGCAAAGCTTTAAAACAAAAAAGCCTCCCAAAAAAGGAGGCTTTTTAATATGTATCAATATAGAGGGGAAATTAAGCGCCTTTATCGTCATCCGGCTCCGGCAGGCTGATAATGCGGTAAGCGGTATTGCCGTTAGGATCGGTTACTTTTTCGTAGTATATGCCATCCGGCGAAACAAAATAACGTTTGCCGTTTAATATTACTTTGTGGCAATCGTCAGGTAACTGGTTTACCATATCCCCAACCTTTGGCATGGCCACTCCGGCATTAGGGTCGGTAGCGCTGCCGTCGGTATTTAACACACCGTCGCGACCGGCCACTACATACATTACTTTGCCTTTATCGTCGGTTGTTGCCTTGTAGTACACGCCGCTGGCTTCATAGTATTGCACACCATCAATCTTTATAGGTGTGGCGCCCTGGGGCAGTGTTGGCACTGCAGCGCCCAGTGGCGGTGTAATTACCTGGTAGCCGCCATTATCATAGGGGCTGTAAAAAATACCATCATAATAATAGTACAGACCAGCACCCCAATAAAACGGGTAATAGCCAAATGGCAAAAAGCCCAAATAAAAGCCAATGTGCGGGTAACCGTAATAACCAAAACCTGGGCGGTAAAATGCGCCCGCGCGGTAGCCCACGCCTGCAAAATACCCTCTGCCCGAGCGTACGGCCGAAACCCCATACGAACCTGAGCCCCTGCCGGCCGATGTACGCTCGCCGGCACCCGATGAACGCACCCCACCTGACATGCCGCTGGTGCCATGATAGCTAATGCCGCCACCACCGCCGCCGCCACGGCTGCCGCGCTGGGCGCTGGCGGTCCCGATCATCATGATGGCAAGCATGCCGGTTAAAAATAATCCGGCTGCATATTTATATATCCTTTTCATATCGAAAACTAAAAATTATTTAACTCTTCTTTATTGTTTTAAGTATGTACGTCACTTAAAACTTTTCATTTGTTAACTATTAGACAAAAAACACGCCAAAGGTTTAATTTGACAGCATAAAAATACAGCGATTTTGCCTTTTTATTTGTAACAAATGTCAAACAAATCTATACTGAAAATACGTATTGCTGCAAGGGAACGCAACATTAAATTTTGATTAGAAAATCGGGCAAAATCAGCTTAAAAACACTTCCCCTATCTTTTTCCGATTGCACTTCGATCTTTATCTCGTGAAATGCAGCTATTGACTGCACAATTGGCAGCCCCAGCCCAAAACTGTCCTGTTTTAACGAAGCCCGCAGCTTTTTAAACCGGTTGAAAATAAAAGGAAGATCCTCCGCGCTGATGCCAATGCCGCTATCTATGATCAGCACTACCCAGGTGTTGTTCTCGCGTGCCGCTACCACCTTTATATCGCCATCCTCGCGATTGTATTTTATGGCGTTGTTGATAAGATTAAAAAACAGGTTGAACATCAAAAATTTGTTCACACCCACCAAAACCATGTTTTCAGGGATATCAACCGTGTAGCTGATATTTTTTTCCGGCAAACGGATGGATATTTCGTCATAAATTTCTTGCAGCAACTCGTGCAGCGGCATGCTGTCTTCCTTTAGAAACTGCTCATTTTCTATCTGCGAGATCAAAAGCAACGTTTTGGTAATGCTTTTTAACCGGTTAAGTATGCGCTGCATCTCCAGCAACCGGGTTTTTGGCTCATCGGCAAGGTCCTCCTGCTCAAACATATTTTCGATCTTCGATTGCAGTATCGATATCGGTGTCATCAGCTCGTGCGAGGCGTTCGATATAAATTCCCTTTCCTTTTGAAAAGTATTTTCAATCGTTTTGATCATTTTATGAATGCTGATGTCCAGGTATTCAAAGTCCGAGGTACTGGTTTGTACCTTTTCATACGAGCCAAAATTTGGGAATTTTTGGCCGATCAGCTTTGTTTTGATGATCTGCCCCAGGGGGCGCAGCACATAGGTGGAATAAAATTGGTCTGCAAGAACAGTTAAAACAATCATAGCCACCAATATCATAAACGCGATACTCTGCAACGGACGGCTCGTTTCATTTACAGAATCAAGGCTTATCCCGATTTCGAGCAGGTAGTTTTTTTTGTCAACCGCAAAGTTGTGGCTCAAAATTCTGTATGTTATCGTGTCGCCGTCAACCTTGCGTGGCTCATTTTGTATCGTATCCAGGTTTTCGGCCAAAGTGTCCTCATCCAAACTCACGTACACATCTTTTATTGGTGTGTAACTGCCATAGCTTTCGCCATTTTGAATGTATGACTTTATACCCTGGTCTCTAACCGTCTGCAATACCTTGTCTTCATCTTTGTGCAGACGGTTATCAGCATAATTTTTATTGATAGTTTGGAAAACGACCGGTAAAAGGAGAACAAAAATAATTACAATCACCAGTTTGGAGAGTGTATTGAACAGCGTAAGTTTTGTCCTGAGTTTCAATGCTTATGTATTGACCTTAATCTTATATCCGAGTCCGCGAACGGTTTCCAGCCAGTCGGGCGGGCCATAGGCATTTAGTTTTTTCCGGATGTTTTTGATATGCGCGTCTATATAATTCGAATCATAGTCGTCATTTATAATACTTCCCCAGATATGCTCGCTGAGCTGTGAACGGGTAAGCGTCCGGTTTTTATGTAAAAGCATATAGGCCACCAGGTCGAACTCTTTTTTGGTGATCGTGCCTACCTCGACGCCGTTATAGCTAATAATACGGTCAGTAAGATTAATCACAAAACCGCCAAGGTCAACCAAATTTTGCTTCAGGCCAAACTTCCGGCGCGTTATGGCCTGCATCCGGCTTTGCAGCTCGAGCAGCGAGAATGGTTTGGGCAGGTAATCGTCTGCACCGAGATCGAGGCCCCTGATGCGGTCGTAAACCTCAGCCCGGGCGGTCAGGATAATGCAAATCGCCTCAGGGTTATTTTTCCTTGCCTCCTTCAGCAGGTCCAGCCCATCGTAATCAGGCAACCCAAGGTCTATCAGGATGAAATCATAAAGATTAACAGCGATCTTCTCGGAAGCAGCGGTTCCGTTGAAACATACTTCGCAGACGTAATTGCAGTTGTTGAGGAATATTTCCAGTTCGTCAGCCAGTCCTTTTTCGTCCTCAATTATTAAAACATTCATCCGTTTTATTTAAAAAACAAGTAATAAAAAGTCAGATTAAAAAACACCTCGCGATGGTTTCTCAATGCACCATCTACATTGACAGGGAGTGAATATTTCCACGATGCTTCAAACGTATAATGCGGCATATTGTAAGCTATCGGCAGCTTAAAACTGTAGTTGAGGACATTGAACTTGCCATTGTCGAAGTCGTGAAAAGGCGGCGGTGCGTCAAGGCCCGGGATGTAGTTGGTATAAAACAATTCTGACGAATGCTCCGCAGCATAACGGCCCACAAAATTTTGTGTCCCCATAATCAGGTTCGCGCCGGGGTTAATGGTCAGGTAGTCCTCGTCGCCAAACAGCCTCCAATTTGGTTCGATGTTTTTTGAAATGCTAATGGTAAGGAAGTAATCGTTGGCGTCGCCAAAAAGATAATCGAAAGTTCCGGCCGTTTTTAGTACGCCCCAATCGTAGGAGTTTTTAAAATTTATATCATTTGAAGACGCCGATACGATGACGGGCGGCGCCTGGTCTGTAAAAAAGAAATGAGTATAGCTAAACGTGCCTGTAAAGTTTTTGGTGTATTTGAACAGGTAGCCCGCGCCGGCATCTATTTCATCAATAACCGGCGTATACCCGAATACCTGCACGGCCGAGCCATAAATGAAAAATCCGGTTTTAAAATTATAAATCGCATCGGCGCCCATATACGGGTATTTTACCGGCCCTGTGCGGCCGAAAAACTGTATATCACTTCCGTAGTTTACGCCCAATGATACCGACTGTTTTCTCGCCACCGAATCAGTATCTGCAACGGTGCGGCCGGCAACTGAATGTACGCCTGCCATTGCGCTTACGGCACTGCAAACAACCAGGAAAAGCGATATGATGATGTAATTCTTCAACGATCCGAAAATTATATAAAAATTGAACTAGTTGCCATTTCTTCTTGGTATTTCAGGTGGCCGCTCCATTCCCTCGGGCCTCCGCTGCCGTTTCGTTTTTGATTTGGCTGCAGCATTGTTTGCAGGCTCAACTTTCTCCGGCTTTGGTTGTTTTTTTGCTTTAGGTACCTCTTTTATTTTCTTTTTATCATCCTGCTCGGGTTTTTTTGTTTTTGTCGTATCCGTTAAAATTTCAGCAAAAGACTGCCCCGTACCCGCAGCATAGGTATAAACGTAATTTTGATGTTTTTTTGCTTTAGCCGACAAAAAAATGGGCGCAAATACCAACAAAAGGCCAATATAAGCAAACCACCTTATCATCAGGAAAGAAGAAGAGTGTAAAATTCGTTTCAATAGCTATTATTATAGGCACCCGGTACTGCTTAACAGTGCGGGCGCCCCTGTATTACATTTTTAAATTCTAATTGTTTCGGCGCGGTCAGGCACATAACAGTGCCGAAAATTTATAATCGGGGTTTATTTTTAGGGTTATTAAGGCGCTTATTGCGATGCAATAAGCCATTATCATGTCACCACACCCCGTGGCGGATGGCGATATAAAATTAAACAAATTAATATTTAGTTGATGATGCTTATATCCCGCGAAGTGTATAATCGTTCATGATCGTCAACAATAATGCAGGCCATCTGATTAAGCTGGTTGATGAGGTATAAACCTGCGTTAATGCCGATGGACATTATCGGGGTGGCCATTGAATCGGCAAGTTCGGCGCTGGGGCTAATAATGGTTACACTTTTTATGCCGCTGATCGGGAAGCCTTTTTTTGCGTTAGCCGTGCTGATTTTTTTGCTGCTGATGGACAGTGTATGCTTTTCGGTATTTACCGATGTGGCCAGGGCCATATTGCTGATATTTACATTGGCAAAGGGCTGCGACTTTTGTGAAACATCGGCAGTGCCAACGGTCCATGGCTGATCGTCAGGCTGCGCGCCCCAGGCCAGCAGGTCGCCGCCGGTATTGATCACACCGCTGCTTACGCCGTTCATTTGCAGAATATATTTTGCGCGGTCGGCGGCGTAGCCCTTGCAGTTGGCGCCAAAACCGATGCGCATGCCTTTTTCTTTCAGGAATACGGTTTGCGCTTTTGGATCGAGTTCAACATTCCGGTAATTGATCAGGACTGGTTTGTTTTTTCCTGATGCTTCTGCGGCATCTGCCAATTCCTTTTCGGTGGTGCAATAGGTGATGTCAAAAGCGCCATGCGTCAGGCCGGACACCTGTGTGGAGCGGTCGATCAGCCGGAAAATTTCAGCGTCAGTTTTAACAGGTTTTATGCCCGCATTACGGTTAATTTCGTTGATAGTACTATCGTCGCTAAAGGTGCTCAACAGCTTATCCACACGGTTTATTTCTGCAATGGCATCATCGATGCGATCATCCGCCCAACCGGGGTTACTACCAACCACACTTATCTCACACAAATCGCCCATCAGTTTTACGGTGCGCCTGAAGATGACTGACTTCGGGGCTAAAGTCTTTATTGCTAACATAAACTCGCCAGTTTTAATTGTACATACCTGTAGACGAAAAAATGCGCCCGCAGTTTAATGCTAAAGTAGTTGGGGTTTATGAAAACGAGATGAAAAGTGATTTGAAAAAAGTCTAAAGTCTTGAGTCTAAAGTCTTAAGTCAATTAGATTGCATTGTAAAAGTCTATTATTCAGGTATTTATCTGCAAGTCAACAAATTGTATTTTTTACAAATACTGACTTAAGACTTTAGACTCAGTACTTTGGGCTTACGCCACCGTCCCTTCCTTCAGCTTCTCCGCATTTTCGGCAAACTGCAGCGCTTCCATTATTTCCAGGATGTCGCCGTTCATTACGCCGGGGAGGTTATAAATGGTAAGGCCAATACGGTGCTCGGTTAACCGCCCCTGCGGGTAATTATAGGTACGCACTTTTGCCGAACGGTCGCCGGTGGAGACCATCGTTTTGCGTTTTTTGGAGGTGATCTCCAGGTGCTTCTGCAATTCCATCTCGTATACCCTCGAACGTAAAACCTGCAGGGCCTTATCGTAGTTTTTAAGCTGCGATTTCTGGTCCTGGCACTGTGCTACAATGCCTGTGGGAATGTGGGTTAAACGCACGGCCGAATAGGTGGTGTTTACCGACTGTCCGCCCGGCCCGGAAGCGCAGAACAGGTCTTTACGGATATCGCTCACCTGTAAATCGATGTCAAATTCATCCACTTCAGGCAATACCACCACCGTAGCTGCGGAGGTGTGCACGCGGCCCTGGGTTTCCGTATCGGGTACGCGCTGTACGCGGTGCACGCCCGATTCATATTTCAAAGTGCCATAGGCGTCTTCCGCCAATACATTAAAAACAATTTCTTTGTAGCCGCCGGAGGTGCCTTCAGTGTAGTCCACCAGTTCGGTGCGCCAGCCGCGTTTTTCACAAAAACGCATGTACATCCGGTAAAGGTCGCCGGCAAACAATGCAGCCTCATCGCCCCCGGTGCCGCCGCGAATCTCAATAATGGCGTTTTTGGAGTCTTCCGGGTCTTTCGGGATCAGCATCAACCGTATGGATTCTTCCATCTCATCCTGCTTTGTCAATAGTTCGTCCAGCTCGGCTTTAGCCATTTCACGAAACTCTTCGTCCTTTTCGGTAGCCAATATTTCCTTATTGCCCTCGATATTGCTCATCACATTTTTGTAGATGTTATACTGATCAACAACTTTGGCCAGGTCTTTATATTCCTTGTTCAACTGGGCAAAACGCTTCATATCAGCCATGGCGTCAGGGCTGCTCAGTTCGGCTTCAACGTCTTTCCAGCGTTGGTATATGGCTTCTAATTTTTCTAACATATGATGCCTTTCGTAAAAAGCGCACAAAAATACGAAATTTTAGGCGGAATTTATTCATTTGGGTGTAAAGAGCGGCCGGTAGATGCGCCGGGTACCATTTGACCTCATTTCCTTTCGTAAACTCCACGTAATATTTTAGCGATAATTGCGTCGTAACGTTCTTCTCCGTCAACTTCCCGTCTTTTATTGATATTTTGCTGCTCAGATGGCGTGGACGACGAAAATGACTGAACTGCCTATATTCAGGGCATTCCGCAGCAGAAATTATTCTCTTTATTTTTTTGGCCGGGCGGTCTCACAGTTTGGCACCTGGATGCAGCGCACGGCCGTGATATGGGTGGTTTACAGTATTACCAAATCTCTTTCCTGGACAGGCATTGCCGTTTTTGCGGAACAGTTTCCATCTTTCCTGTTTTCCATTTTCGGCGGCGTTGCTGCCGACAGGTACGACCGGTATAAGGTGATCAAGATCACCCAAATAGCATCTATGGCACAGTCGGTAATGTTGGCGATCTTAATGTTTACAGGGCATGCGCCAGTGTGGATCATCCTGCTTTTAAGTGTAGTTTTAGGCATCATCAACGCCTTTGACGTACCGGCACGCCAGGCCCTGGTGCACGATGTGGTGGCCGACCGCGCAGACCTGTCGAATGCTTTGTCACTAACCACCGCCACGGCAGGCCTCGCCCAACTGGGAGGTGCTACATTGTCGGGCATCGTGATCAGCGCTTTTGGCTCAGCGGTTTGTTTTCTCATCAATGCCGCAAGTTTTGGCGGGGTACTGGTTTCTTTACTGCTGATGAAACTGCCTGCGCGTGCCCGTAAAAAATCCGAAAAGAAAGTCATGGCAGAGTTTGTTGAAGGGTTTGCCTACCTGAAACAGAAACCCGACATCGGTGTCATTATTTTAATAGTTTCTGTAGTAAGTTTGCTGGTGCTTCCTTACAACACGGTACTACCTGAATTTGCAAAAGTAATATTCAAGGGCAATGCAAAGACCTTCGGTTACCTAACCGGTTTTGTAAGTGTGGGGGCGATAGCTGGCACAATTTACCTGGCTTCGCGCAAGCCTGGCACTCATTTAAAACGGATATTGCTCTTAAGTACCATCATTATGGGCATCGGCCTCATCTTTTTTTCGCAGCTGAAAAATTTTCCTGTAGCGATGTTTTTTGCCGCATTAATCGGTTTTGGGGCCATGGCCCAGTTTACTGTTTGCAATATTTACGTGCAGTCGCATTCGTCTTCGCACATGCGGGGGCGTGTCATTGGGATATTGCTGATGGCAATATTTGGGATGTTGCCGCTTGGCAGCGTTGTGATCGGCTTTATAGCGCAGTATACCGGCGCGCCGGTAACGGTGTTGGGCGAAGGTATTATCGCGTTGGTGATAGCTTTGATATTTGCGAAGTTTTTAACGACACGGGAAGATAACAGCACACCAAAAAACGTGGGGCACACCGCGCAATAAGGTTGCTATCAATGCCAAAGCGATTTCACTGATCGCCAACCCAGCCCCCATTCCTTTTTTAATAAATATACCTAACTTGCCGGTTGTAAACCCATTACACTATGAGAAGCTTTAATATATTAACCGGTTTGGTATTAGCCACTTTTATGATTTCGTGTAACCACCGACAATCGCCCAGTGCCGACTTTAACGACAGCAACCCCTTTTTTGCAGCGAGCAAGCTACCTTTCCATGCGCCTGAATTCAGTAAGATAAAAAATGGCGATTTTAAGCCCGCAATAGAGGCGGGAATGAAAGAACAGCAGGCGGACGTGGCGAAAATTGCGGATAATACGGACGCACCTACGTTTGAAAACACCCTTGTCGCGCTCGAAAAAACCGGTCAGTTGCTGCACCGGGTAATGTATGTTTTTAATGTGCTTACCGGGGCAAATACAAATGACGACCTGCAAAAGGTGCAGGCCGATGAAGCGCCTTTACTGGCGGCTAACCAGGACGCGATTTATTTGAATGGCAACTTGTTTAAGCGGATACAAGCGGTTTACGCGCAAAAAGATAAGTTGAACCTCGACCCGGAGTCGGAGCATCTGCTGGAATATTACTACCAGGAGTTTACGCTGGCCGGCGCCGCTCTGCCCGACAGCGCTAAGGCCAAACTAAAAGAACTGAATAAAGAGGAAGCCGGACTGAGCACCAACTTTACCAAACTGCTACTGGCCGGCACCAAAGCGGCCGGGCTGGTCGTTTCCGACACCTCGGCGCTAAACGGTTTAAGCAGCGGTGCGATATCCGCCGCGGCGCAGAATGCCAAAGCCGCGAAACAGGACGGCAAATGGCTGCTGAGCATCCAGAATACCACGCAGCAGCCGGCATTACAGTCGCTGACCAACCGTGACACCCGACAGAAATTATTCGAAGCTTCATGGACGCGCACCGAAAAAAGTGACAACAACGATACCCGCAAGGTGATCTTGCGTATCGCACAGATCAGGGCTGAAAAAGCCAGCCTGCTTGGTTTTAAAAATTATGCCGACTGGAAACTGCGCGACCAAATGGCAAAAACGCCCGAAGCGGTGGCTGAATTTATGGCGAAACTGGTCCCTGCGGCAACAGCCAAAGCGCGGGGCGAGGGGGCCGACATACAAGCGCTGATCGATAAACAAAAAGGCGGCTTTGCCTTGCAGCCCTATGATTGGAACTTTTACGCGGAACAGGTGCGCAAAGCCAAATACGACCTGGACGAAAACGAAGTAAAGCCCTATTTTGAACTGAACAAGGTCTTGCAGGACGGTGTTTTTTATGCCGCCAACCAGCTATACGGGCTCACCTTTAAAGAGCGCCATGATTTGCCGGTTTACCAGCCTGATGTGCGGGTATTTGACGTGTTTGACAAAGACGGCACTCAGCTGGGCCTTTTTTATTGCGATTATTTTAAACGTGACAATAAATCGGGAGGGGCGTGGATGGATAATATGGTGGTGCAAAGCAAGCTGCTGGATATGAAGCCGGTGATCTACAATGTTTGCAATTTTACCAAGCCGGCATCCGGCCAGCCAGCGCTGATCAGTTTTGACGATGTTAAAACGATGTTCCACGAGTTTGGAC
>Ga0302191_10002098_pt1 | contig 12574 bp, 7 predicted proteins | sample II_Bog_E3_1_FD_198775 | JGI IMG/M metagenome (GOLD analysis project Ga0302191, IMG submission 198775) | Peat permafrost microbial communities from Stordalen Mire near Abisko, Sweden - II_Bog_E3_1 | ecosystem: Environmental > Terrestrial > Soil > Wetlands > Peat | place: Sweden: Abisko, Stordalen...
TGAGTTGGGAAGACCAGTCCGGGGATCTGGCCATGGGTCGGTTTCCCAACAAGGTACCGATACCAGCGACGGTTGATGATACGGCCTCGCTGATCGGACTGCTCGGCGATCCCAGGCCGTCCCGTTGGGTCTACGCGAATCTACCGATGACCCTTGGCGACGTCGCCTTGAATGCTCTGAACGAAATATGGAAGTTCGATTGGCGGTGGATCGCCCTTGGCGATGCACGCGCTGCGGCCTGCTTTCCGGTCCAGGACGACAAAGGCGGTCGCGGTGATGAGTGGCGGCTGGTCGAGACCAACTGGACAGACGCGGCGCGCTTGGCCGTCAGCGCATCACTTGCTACGTGGTGGTCCCATCATGACCCGGCGGATCTCAACGCACCGTTGCTGGCTGCTCTCCATCAGACTCCGCTGCTGGACTGGGATGTGATCATTGGCCACCAGGATGGCGGTCGCCTGAATGGCGGCATCGGCGATGGTGTTGCTAACCTGCTCACTCAGACCGTTCCGCCTCGTCCCGACGAGCCGGGAGCGCGTGACGTTGTAACCTCCATCATGCGCCTCGCCTTGTACTTTCCTGCCCACTCCGGGATCACCGCTTCACTGGCTCGCTGGCCGGTGGCGGACTGGCTCGGCAACCTGGCCATCATGCGCGCAGGATTGGCGGGCGAGGAAGAGCGGCTTGATCGCATGTTCCAAGAAGCGTTTTCAAGACCTCCTCCCAATTCGCTGAACGATTCTCGCGCATGGGACCGTGCAGCGTCCCCCTGGTGCAACCTCGGCCTGATCGCCCATCGCCCCACTCCGGTGCGACTGGATATGCTGCGTACTGTTCTCGGGGGTGAGGTCACGCGTGCAGTTCATCTGCTCTACTGGGTCGGCTTCGAGGACTATCCGTTCATGGGAACGTTCATGATGAAGGATCTGCCGATCCCCGGATCTGGCCACGTTCGTAGCAGGATACCGGCTCAGTTGGCGCTCGGTGCATTAGAGGATCGCCGCGAGTTGAGTGCAGCGATAGTCAAACAGCTCTTCGACCTCAATCTCTCGTGGGGGGGAACGCAGATAGCCCTGTTTGATTGTAAGGGGCCTCGAGTCTGTGACTATGTCGCTGCGCGCCTTCTTCGCTCCTCCGCCTTCGGCGAATCATGGCAGCCGTCTGAGGTTGGGTATGCGACCGACTACCTGTCCCGCCCGTCAGCGGTACGGGACGCGGACTTGGCCAAGATCCGAACTGCGTTAGCTTCGGTGGTACAGAATCTCCTCGCGGCGGAACCGGCCAAGGGCGCAGCGGACTTTTGAGCACCGTTCACAGAGAGATGGGCTCAAGGCTTTCGATGTCCCGGTTCAGGTGGTGTCCGCCGCCATTGACACAGTGTCAATGGTTTGGTGAGGGCCGACCGGGGTCGTCGAGGTTATCGAACATGGGTCCACCGACGAAAAACCCCGCTGGACGTCCAGTGGGGTATGTTCGAATCCCTCTCGCAAAATGGCTCCCCGGGGAGGATTCGAACCTCCGACCAATTGATTAACAGTCAATAACATTTGCATTATGCCACTAGAAAAACTGGACTTATGCCTTTCTATATATCAAAAGTGCTGATACGGATCGAGCGATTATCAACGACTTACAACGAGGAGTCGACCCGATCGGACAATGATCGATCCCACCGAGTGGTCTTGGGACCTTAATGGCTCTCAATGGAATTAGGACTGTGCAGTCTCAAAATTCTGACCGCTTCCAGTCTCATAATTCTGACCGGGTCCAAAGTGACCGGTCCTGATGGGTCTCCCGCCGGTCGCCTGAGGATCCTCCCCCATGAGGAGACCCGAGGTGATCGATCCCATGACGAGACAACGTATCCACATCCATGCCGAAGCGGGCCTCACCCATGCGCATATTGCGTCGCTGACGAAAACGTCAGAGAGCACGGTGCAGCGGGTGCTGAAGGAGCCGCCGCCCACTCCCGCTGATCTGGCTTCCGAGCAGATGCTGCGCCCTCACGCCGGCCGCCCGGGGATCACGTCACCGTGGCTGGCGCGCGTCGTGTCGCTGTTGAGCGAACGACCCGATTTGCCTACGACCGAAGCCTTGCGGATCGCAACGACCGAATGGAAATATCCCGGCAGCCGCGCCACGTTCTTTCGATTGGTTCACCGTGTACGCCCTGCACCGGTCCCAGAGCCGATGGTGCGATTCGAGGGATTGCCTGGTGAATTCGCGCAGTTCGATTTCGGGCAAGCTGTGGTGACCTATACCGATGGGAAAACGGAGAAGGTGCACATCTTTGTCGGGCGTCTAAAGTTCTCACGGCAGGTACAGGTGTTCGTGGTGCCCAATGAGCAAGCAGAGACGCTGATCCGATGCGTGGTGGCCTGCTGCCATGCCTGGGGTGGCTCACCGCTGGCATGGGTCTTCGACAACCCGACCACGGTGCGGCTGTCAAAGACCGGGGAGTTGCCTGTGCGACTGAATCCCTATCTGCAGCATCTCGCCGGTGAATTGCGGGTGGCAGTTGAGTTGTGCGCACCGCGAAGCGGCAACCAGAAGGGATCCGTGGAGCGTGGCGTGGGCTGGGCCAAGAACAGCTTTCTACTAGTCCGACAGTTCGTGGACCACGCGGACCTGGAGACTCAACTGGCATCCTGGCTGGTGGAGATCAACACGAATCGGCGCTGTGATGCGACCAAGGCGATCCCAGCCACGCTGCTGGCTCAGGAGTCCAAGCGATTGGGCGAACGTCCGGTGCCATGGACAGCCGATGACTACCCACTACGCGAATCGGCAACGGTGACCCCGGTGGCGACCGTGGTGATTCGTGGCACGCCGTACCAGGTCGACCCGCGAGCCATCGGAACCGTGGCTACCGTGCTGGTGCGTCGTGACACCATCGAGGTCATCACCGTGCGCGAGACCAAGGCGGTCCATCCTCGCCGTGACGGGGTTAAAGCGGTGCAGCGTCTACCGGGGCAGGCGAGCGAGGTGCTTGCTCGCCTCCATGGAGAGCGCAAGCGGAACTACTATCAACGCGAATGCATCCTGGCGCTTGGTCCTGAGGCGGCCGCATTTATGGAGTCGCTGGTCCATTCCCGGGGCAATGGCGGCTGGTTTCGGGAGGTCTCCCGCATCTTCGCCCTGCTTGAGGAATGCGGCCCCGATCGTCTACGAGCTGCCCTGGCCAAATGCGTCGCCCGTGGTCGCCACGACCTGTTTGCCGTCGAAGCGGCGCTGAAGGAGGTCGCATGAATCCCATCGCCGATATCGACCTGCCACGCCTGCTCAAGCGCCTGCATTTGCCAACCATCGCCCGACTCCTGCCCGACATCGAGACTCGGGCTGCCGCGGAAGGATGGGGTATTCGCGATGCGCTGGCGGTCCTCTGCGCCGAGGAGGTGGCCAACCGCAATAACACGCGCATCACCAAGGCCACCAGACAAGCGCGCTTCCCATTCCTCAAGACCATCGAGGAATTCGACTTCACATTCGGTACCGGATTGCGGCGCGATCTCTTGGCTCCGTACCTCTGCCGCGAATTCGTGACCGAAGGCCGCAACCTCATCCTCAGCGGCAAGTCCGGTCGAGGTAAGACGGCATTGGCCATCGCCATTGCCATCCGCGCCATCCAGAGCGGCTTTGATGCCCGTTTCACTACCGCGGCTGCCCTGATCGACGATCTCGTCGTAGCGGCCCGAGAAGGCCGCTTGGCCGAGGCCACGATCGCCTACCGCCAGCCCGACGTGCTGATCATCGACGAGGTTGGCTATCTCCCCTACGTCGATGACGCTGCCAACGTCATCTACGGCGTCGTCGATGGGCGCTACCTGGATCACCGGCCCGTCATCTTCACCACCAACAAGAGCCTGGAGCAGTGGGGACAGGTGCTCCACGACGACCACCTCGCCGAGGCACTCCTCGATCGCGTCCTGGAACGTGGGCGGCTCCTGCCTCTCACAGGGCCGTCCTACCGGACGCGCCACTTGGTCCAGGAATCTCATAATCTGCAGGAATCTCAAAACCCTCCGCCTGCTGGCGGGCACCAAGCTCCACCCCGGAGCGCAGCCCGCAGGGCGAGCACCGGATCTCCCGTGAAAACAGCGACGCCCGACCAAGCGGCCGAGCGTCGCTGACCAACAGCATGCTGTCGGGCCTCCGGTCGGCGCTTGGCCCCAGCACCACCTGGGTACCTCTCTCCGACCGGCACGCCATCATGGTAGCCAAAGGAAAAGGACCGCATATATCCCGTTTATCAACCGGTCAGAATTATGAGACTGGCCCGGTCATTTTTTTGAGACTCCACAAGGACGCTACTTTTTGGTTGGCAAAAAGTTGTCAGGGTATGTGAAACAATAAAAATCGCGAATTACTCTAAAAAACAGAGTGAATTCAATGTACCGGTGACAAAAAAGCGTTCCAGACATGAGGAAATGCTGCGGCTAGTGACTAATCCGATCAGAATCGGCCTCAATGAATGCCGTCATAGATCGAATTATTCGATGGATTCCCCTTAATGTGGCTGAGGAACTCCTCGGTCTGCCTCAGAGTGCGGTCATCGATTTAGCTCGTGATGACCACCTGCAGTTCGGAAAGACGACAGATGGGAAATTGTTTATTAGCGCTGAAAGCATTGATAATCAGATTGGTAAAATATCAAATGAAGAGGCCATTCGATTGCTATCCAAAGAAAAAGAGGAGAATTCTCAGGGAAAAAAAGAAATTGTAAATTTGACAACGGCAGCAGTTAAGTGCGAAAGAAGTCCTCGCACAATAAAAAATGCAATCCGAAACGGAGAGTTGACCGGAAAGAGGAAAAGTTCAGGAAGAAAGTCACCGTATATAATTTCTATAAATGATCTCATTGAGTGGAATAAAAAAACGAAAACGGACAGTGCTTTGACTTTTAAATTGTTAAACGATGAAGTATTAAAATAAATCGAGGTATTAAATGAACATACGGAAAGGTAAGAGGAAGCGATTTTATGTTACAATTAAAGATAGAAAGACGAAGAGGGGAACGAGCTGGAGAGTTCGTTGGAGCGAAATTATAGATGGAAAATATGTAAAACCATCGAAGCAATTCAAGATTTTTGACGAAGCTAATACATTTTCAATTGAATTGAGACGAAGATTGAATGTTGTAGAGGCAGGTCAAAGCATTGCCGACACTATAATACCAAAGAAAAGTGACCTTGCTCTTTTAATTGAGGAATTTATTGCCGAAAAGAATAAGGAAAAAAAGACATCCAGTAAACATCCTATTGATTTACGATTTAGTATTGGCGAAGTTATGAAAGTAACGGGGATAAAAACAACAGAGGACATAACAAGAGAAAAATTTAAGGACTACTTAAATTCTAGAACGCCAGCTAATGAAAAGCATAAGTACGGAACAGTAAAATATCTGAAGCAGTTTATATCATTCTGCCGTTGGATTCACGATAACAAGGAATTCAAAATTCAAGAAAAGGCGAGGTATTTTAAAATAAAAACTCCGCCAGCCGAAGAAAGAATTTATTGGCGCGAAGATCAGGCCATTGCCCTTTGCAACAGTATGATGGTAACAAGTGACAAGAATAATAAGGAATCATTCAAGAGATACTCAAAGGAGTGGAAAGAAAAAATAAGAAATACTTGTATTTCAAAGATTAAAAAGTTGATGTATCCAATTTTTAGACTTCTCATTCTCTGGGCTCTTCGACCAGGAGAGGTTTGTCGGCTATCGGTGAAAGATTGGGATTCAATTGACCGCATGCTTTCAATAAGTTCAGACAATGCAAAAAACTCAAAGGCAAGACGATTTAGAATTGATAGGGTTACAGCGGAAATATTAACGGGTTTGTGCACGGGAAGAAGTCCTGAATCTCCGATTTTCATACCAAGCAATGGGGATTGGTGGAATCCTCGTTTTCTTTCGAGAGTATTCAGCAGAATACTGAAACAGGAAAAAATTCCTGGAACACTGTATTGCGCAAGACATTATGCTACAACCAGACTTCTAAAGAAATTCCCTAAACAACCTAAGTTAGTAATGGAAATAACTGGACACACAACGTGGACAGAGTTTTGGAGATATGTTCATACGTATGAAGAGGACCTTAAGATGGTAGGTGATTCGAATTATGCAGACTATATACCTCTTCCAGAAACAGAGCCATTGGCAAATGAAAGTAATGATCTAATAAAACTAGATTCGGTGGGAGACCTTATAAATAATTCCGAATTTGATGAAAAAATAAACATTATTCGAATTGATTAATAAGTTATGTCCGGAAAATGTAAAGATAACAAGTCGGGTATTTACACTATCCTGGGCGGAAGATCACTTTTCTCTCAGGTCATTTAGAGCATTGAAAGGGCAGCCTGTTTCGAGACCCAGGCCGGCACGGGAGATCCTACAACGTCGCTGAAGACTGCGGCACCTTGGTATCTCGATTGACACAATGTCAGCCTGTGTGGGTTACTGGCCGAATCCACGCCATTCGTTCCCAAGTGGAAGGAACGGGCTGAGCGCTGGGCGGCAGGAAGGACTGGCGGCGGGGGCATGGCCCGGCCGGGCTGCCCTGGCGAGGGCGGAGGACGTTACGCGGGCCTACGTAACTCAAGTGTTGGGAAGACTAAACAGAGAATAGTGAGGTCGAGAAATCAACAGAACTGTTTCATTTTACAGTCAGCTTGAGTTATCCCGATAGTGTCAATAATGCGAGGAATCTTAGACCCAAGAGTAGCTAGTGCTCCAGCCAATTGGCACATAGTAGGGAATAAAATCAAAGTGCTGAAAAAGAAATTACTCAGCGAAGGAGAATTTGAAACAAGGAAGCGCATAGTATAACGGGATGAGCGACAACAAGGCGTAGAAGGAGAGGGATGCCGCCAACCGGCTCACATGATCCGCACTCCAGGCTTCCCCGGTTGCGACCACGATGCGCGCGTATGCCTCGATGAACTCCCCGGCATCCCTCTTTTCTGAGCCCGAACGGATAGCCCTGAGACTGGCTGCCTAATCTTCCAGGTAAATCATGAGATCACGCGGAGATTACGAATTGTCGTCAACCAAGGGATAATTGCGGAATATGGGTCCGAATGTGAGCCAGAAAAATGAAAAGGACGGCCTGGCAGGCATGGTCTTGGTCGAGACTGAGCTGAATCCAAGAGATCGTCCTTTGCCACGGCGAGCCATTTTTCAACCGGCTGGCATTGCGCTGAGGTAAATGCCGCTAGCGCCCGCGAACATCAGGGTCAAGGGACTCAGCGGTTATGGCGCTGAAGGTTGTCGGCATGGCGGCCACCAACCCGACCTGACCGTGAAAGGGGGAAAAGACATAGGTGTCGCCATCCAGGAGTTCACCATCGCAGTAGGGGATGACGCGATCGGATACGCTAGAAGCGGGTGAGATGCTGCCATGCCAAGAAATGATTGTTGGTGGGCTGAATGGCCGATTCCCCCTGGTGTCAAACGTCAATTACGATGGCGTGTGGCGTCAGCCATTGCTTGGTCTAAGGAATGAATAGCGGAGAACATATGGACAGGGCGAGGATCCCGCGAAAATCATGGTTTTTGCTAGGCGCGGCATGGATGATGCAGATCATGTGCCAGAAAAGCCATGGTAATCGACAACACCAGTATTATTTTTTAACGTATGTATACGACAGGGGCCCACCTACATTGCAGATTGCCGACGTTGTGGGTATTCTGCCACAGGTTCATAAGAATTATTTTTACCATAAGAATGCACGGGATGACGGTTCGATTCATTGCTGTGCTTGCGATATCGATACGCGAACATTTTGGAGCATAAGCAGTCATGACTAATGAGCACGTGCGCGATCATTGCCTAGTGTCCTGACACCGAAGTCTCTGACAAATGAGCCCGGTTCGTTACTTCGCAAAATCTTTTCATCGAATCCAATATATCCGTGGCCGTCTTCGTCCAGCGATAGGGCTTGGCAGACGAGTTGCTCGTCGTCATATAATTATCGATTGCCGCGATCAGTTCTTTCACGCTTCGGTGAACACCGCGTCGCAGTGCTTTATTCGAAAGTCCCGAGAACCAGCGTTCTACCTGGTTTAGCCATGATCCACCCACAGGCGTGAAATGCTGATGAAATCTCGGATGCTTGGTCAGCCATCGCTTCACCGCAGGCGTCTTATGCGTCGAATAGTTATCCAGGATGAGATGAACTTCGAGATCTCCTGGAACTGAATTGTCAATTTTATCGAGGAATTTGATAAATTCCCGTGAACGGTGCCTCTCCATGCAAGTGCCTATGACCTTCCCTGTCGCAACGTCGAGAGCCGCAAATAACGAAGTGGTCCCATGGCGTTTATAGTCATGTGTTCTCATCGCAATTCGCCCAGGCTGCATAGGCAGAATGGTCTGCGTTCGATCCAGGGCCTGAATCTGACTCTTTTCGTCAACACTGAGCACCAATGCCCGCTCTGGTGGATTGAGGTACAACCCGACGATATCGCGTATCTTATCAACCAGCAGAGGATCCTTTGAGATCTTGAAAGTGCTCTCCCGATGCGGTTTTAGGCGGAACGCATGCCATATTCTGCGCACGGATTCACGTGAAACGCCCATTTTCTTTGACATTTCGCGGGTGCTCCAGTGAGTCATCCCTGCTGGCTGGCTCTCCAAAGTTTTGGTGACGATCTCTTCTACACGTTGATCGCTAATCGTTCTTGGTGCCCCTGGTCGTGGTTCATCCATCAATCCATCGATTCCATTGTCGACATACCGTTGCCTCCATTTCCCGACGGTCGCGTTGGTTGTCCTCTCCTGCTTTGCCACCTGAGTATTCTTGTGACCTTCGGCGCTGGCCAGAATGATGCGGGATCGCAGCGCCAACGCCTGCCCCGATTTCTGACGGCGGGTCCATGTGATGAGTCTTTCACGGTCAGCTTCCGTGATATGTAGCTCGGGCAAAATCCGACGGGCCATGGATTCATCCTCCATGAATGCATACCCGCGAGAATCAATATTATTGACAAGTTTTTATGTGTCAGGACACTAGGGCTTCATCAACATAATGTTTGAGGACCCGCCAGATGCGATTGTCGGAGACGCGCAGCAGCTGGGCGACATTCCGGATCGGCATCGCCCGTGCCATTTCAATGATCAGTGCCTCAATGAGCAAAGTGAATCCGCTTCCTGGACGCGACCAGGGAACGGTCACCAGGCGAACGCCACAGCGGTCACAGGTCACACGAGGCACTCGAGCAATGATGAAGGACTGGTGCTGGAAGAAGTCCATGTGCCGCCACCGCTTCTCCTGGGTGTCGTGAACGGCGCACTCAGACGATTTGCATTCAGGGCACTGGAACCGCGCCCCTTCCTTGAAATCAACGTAAAGTTCAAGTAACCGTTGTTCGGCATTGAAGTTGGATCGCTCAACTCGCCAGGGAGGAGTCAGTCCAAGGGCAGAAGTGAAGAGTGGGTTGGTGTCCATGTCGGCACCTTATTCCCACTGGTTGCCTGGCAACTACCCACTGATCTCGGCACAGAGCCGAACTTAAGCTTATGTAGAGGGTTATCCGCTCATGGCTTCCAATGCGGTAGCACGTATCAGAATCACAAATCGTCGCATTTGGTGGCGAAAATGAGATCGTGTATATAATCACCTTTGCGGTTGCCTCGTTGCAAATCAATCACTGCGTCGCACAATAGATTATTCGGAATTCATTCTGCTTATATCCTTATCTTATATCCTTATTTAGTCATATTTAGGTTTATTTGGCCTTGAAAGTGATTGCCGAATGAAAACTCTGCCTCAAAGAGGGATTGGCATGGTAATTCTTCGGTCTTTTTTTGTGATATTGATCTTATGCCTGGCTACGAGTGGACAAACAGCGGAATCTACCACTTCACCTGCAGAGGAAGCAGGCAGCGCTGAGAAGTCGATTGGACAAACGGAGTCGGCCCTGAAAAACTGACCAACCATTTTGATTAACATGATTTGCGTGGAATCGTCATTCCTCAGAATGACCAGGAATCGCTCATAAACCTCAAAAACCTGGTCGTTTGAGGATCGTCCTATGCGCTCAGATAGCCCCGATCAGAACCAATCGATCATCTTCAACGACCTCAAGGATCTCCTGGATCCCAAGGACGCGCTGTACCGACTTGCCGCCAAGGTCCCCTGGTCCGAGATCGATGCGCACTTCGCCCCGCTCTACTCGAGCAATGGCCGACCCGCCAAACCCGCCCGACTCATGGTCGCCCTGGTGATGCTCAAGCACATGTTCAACCTCTCGGACGAGCAGGTGGTCGACCGTTGGCGGCAGAATCCCTACTACCAGTACTTCTCAGGAATGCGGCAGTTCCAATGGGGGCTGCCCTGTGATCCCACCGATCTGGTGTATTTCCGCAAGCGGATTGGACCAAGCGGCGCGGAGGACATCCTCAAGTGGACCGTGCAGATGTCAGGGACAGCAGCTGATCCCTCCGTGGTAGTCGTCGACACGACTGTCCAGGCCAAGCATGTGACTTATCCGCGTGATCGGAAACTGTACCGCCGCGTCGCCGAGCGCGTGCTCGCCCTGGCCGAGTCAGAACAGATCCGACTGACCCGCACCTATCGCCGTGCCATCCGCCGCCTGGCCAGGCTCATGATCACCGGAAACTTCCCGCGCGGCATCAAGAGGGCACGCAGGGCCGAACGTCGCATGCGCACGATTGCAGGCAGGCTACTTCGTGATCTGAAGCGAAAACTCAGTCCTGAGCGTCATTTTGAGCATCTCGAGACCTTCTCCCTCTGGGAACACGCTCTGCGATTCCGCGCCACGGGTGAATCCAAGATCTACTCCCTCCACGAGCCGCAGATCTATGCGATCAAGCGCGGGAAGGATACCTGTGAGTGGGAATTCGGCACCAAGGTCTCCCTGGCCATCAACCCCCACACGGGGGTGATCATTGGCGCTCTCAACATCGCCAAGGACCATGGCGATCTGGCCACCATCCCGGAGGTGCTGGAGCAGGTTCAGCGGCTAACGGGTCGTGCCCCTGCGGTGGTGATCGGAGACAAAGGCTACCGAGGCCGCCGCGTGGATGATGGAACCCTCATCTATACACCGGCCAATCTGGCTCAGCACACCATGCCTCAGCCCTTACGGGAGCGGCTGATCGCTCGATTCAAGCGAAGGGCGTCCATAGAGCCGATCATCGGCCATCTGAAGACTGATCATCGGCTCTGCCGGAACTACCTGAAGGGCTGGCTCGGCGACGAGATGAACGTGATCCTGGCGGCAGCTGGGTGGAATCTCCGCCGCCTGCTCAGGCGACTCTCTGCGCTCGTGAGATATTGGCTCGTTGTGATTGCCGGGGGATTGTCCGAATCCTCTCGATCCCAGTCTGATTGTCCGAGAATTGCGTGACGAGGGCTTTTTCAGGGACGACAACGGAGGCAGAGCAACTTGTCATCGCTGGGAAGAATGCGATGCAGGAATCAAATACTATTCCAAGTCGCTCGGTAACCGCCGCCGTTTCCTTCTCCAGGGCAATTAGATTTTACGAGGCAACGGGTGATATCGAAAGAGTATGCGATCTCGAGGCCAATATCTTTTGGTGCAAGAAACGCATGAACATCGATGATGTTAAGACCTTCTTGGCGTTGAAAGGAAATGACAAGAGCGTTACGGAGGCCCTCGCCAAAGCCGATGCGGTGGCATCGAAGGAAATTCCCAAGACCGAGGCAAAAAACTATTTCGATCGCGCAGAGAAATATTCCAAGGAACATCCGGAGGACTACGAGCAGATAGCAGTACATTATTTTGAGGTGGCAGAGCGTTTCGTCGGCACAGATACCTCATTGGTTGCGCAAAAACTTAGCCTCCAGGCGCAGCAGCAGCAGATGAAGCAGATTCAGGCGGCCAAAGAAAGCGAACGGCAGACCCTATTCTCCAAATCCTCAAGCGCAGCTTTAGCTGCTCATCAGTTAGCCGCAATTCCCGCTCCGGACGTATTGCGCACTTCGGTGGCCGCAGTACGCAAACTCTACAAGGAAAATTACGCCAAGACCAAGCCATCTCAGAAGGGCAGGCTGGCGACAAAGATACTCAATCTGGCACAGGATTCCAAGGATGATCCGGTCACCCAATTCGCCCTGCTGACGGAGGCCATCGACCTCGCGATTGGCGTGGGCGACTTGTACATCCCCTTCATAGCGTGCGACGTAATGGCTCAGAATTTCATCGGAATCGATGCCAAGGCCAAGAAGAAGGAGGTCTACAGTAAAGCCCATGCGACTCCAACCGTTCAGTCCATCATCAAGCTTCTCGACAACCCCGAGGATGCAGACGCAAACTCAATCGTGGGAAAGTACTTCTGCCTTGAGGTTGGCAATTGGGCCGTTGGACTGCCATTGCTCGCGCATGGGGGAGATGCCGACTTTAAGGCTGCCGCCGACATGGAGATGCTCAAGCCATTAATCGCACCCGAACAAATTGAGCTCGCCGATAAATGGTATGCCCTGGGCAAGAAGGCTAAGGGGAGTGCTCAAGATCACCTTCTTGCTAGGGCTGCCTTCTGGTTGAGGCAGGCTGAGCCACTCCTCACTGGGATCACCAAGGATCGGG
>Ga0302191_10002100_pt1 | contig 12567 bp, 7 predicted proteins | sample II_Bog_E3_1_FD_198775 | JGI IMG/M metagenome (GOLD analysis project Ga0302191, IMG submission 198775) | Peat permafrost microbial communities from Stordalen Mire near Abisko, Sweden - II_Bog_E3_1 | ecosystem: Environmental > Terrestrial > Soil > Wetlands > Peat | place: Sweden: Abisko, Stordalen...
ACATTGAGCGTATCAGCCACAACTATTATCCCTATATATCTACTATGTTTAATCAATAAGAAATGATCGCTATTACTGAAAAAAATTAATATGATGAGCCTTTCCTAATGATGCTATGCAACGAGTATTTTATCCGCAATACGTCCAGATATGACAGCTACTTGCAACGTGTGGAGTAAATTTAGATATAGAAGCACTATGATAGAAGTATAGAAGTAATGGTATGGAGTTAACTACCACCTCTTCTTCATTTATTACTGGAAAATTATCAAATTAACGGGGGACATGAAGATATTTAAAACAATTTTAGCGACATGTTCTTTAGGTATATTTTTATCAATGCAGACTTTGCGAACTTTAAGATATCAATCTGGAAACTTCTACATTGATTTTAGAGAAATTTTTGAATCATTCTAATTTTATGTATTCTCGTAGGTACCCAATTATAACCCGCTGCACCGACTCCATCTTTAATAAGAATATTTAATAGTTTGGCTACTTTCCGGCTGAAGGCTATCTTAGTTTGCTGAACTCTACAAAAAAATTAGCCATTGACCAGGAATCTAAGGATTATCTACAGCAGTTTATCTGTAATAAGGTTACCAATAAGTTAATTTGGAACTCAGGATAGTTGAATCATGTAAAATAACAAATTCAAAAGGAAGAGTATTCTGGTGGATTTGATTTAGTGTAATATCTTTCTGAAAAAGAGATGGATGGCAATTAATGATTGTTTGATAAATAGAACTTGATATCTTGTGACTTGATTTTTTAACAAAATTAATACTAAGGGCATTGAAAATAGACAAGGTTCCTTCTTTTTTATATCTTAAACAAACGAACCAAGTAATTTTATCGTCAAAATAAATTCAATTTCATCTTAAATATGAATTGGCATTATTGCATTTGCATGCATCATCTAAATTTAAGCTATTTATAGTGAAAACACTCTCCTAACAGCCTTAAAATCAAATATGAAGGAAAAAATATGTAATTTATAAAATCCATGATTATAAACAGTATTTCAAATTTATCAAATCCTTTTTGCCTAATTTTTTAATAAAGTGAAAAAGAAAAGAAAATCCATAAGTCTTCAAGATAAAAACAGCATATACAAAGCAATTGAAAAATATTTTAGCCTGACTACCATTTTTAGTAGTTATCCAATTTTATCCATTATTTGAAGAAAAGAAAAAATACTTACATTTAAGACAGCAAATGCTGTGGGATTTGAAAATATTATCCTTTTTGCAAAACATAAGGCAAAAACGTTTAAAAATTGTTTAAACATCAAGAAGCATTTTTCTATATTAGTAGCATATCTATTATTAAATACACATAATATCAAAACCAATTATATTAATATCAAAAGATATATTCGTAAATGTAACAATAAGTTGAAATTAAAAATGATGAGCTATCAAACTTTGATTTCGACAATGAAGTTGAATTTGATTTTTTCTTGAAATAAAATAGCACATAAGTATTAAAGATAAAAAGAAAAAAAGAAAGGAGAAAATGCAAATAACAAAACTCCTCAAAGTGGACATTAACAGAAAATATTGCTTATAAAAATTTTTTGAAATAGAATTAACTTCTTTTTAGAACTGAAAATAAAATTAGGCGGTCTGTGCAGATAAACGTGCTAGTGAGTTAAGCAGTAAAAACACGTTCTTCTGATCAATGCCGAAGTCACCATCAAAAAATGATGAAATGTCATCAAAGTATAGATAAAATAATTAAATATATATAACAGCTCTCTTTAATTTTTATTGAGAAAATGATGAAAAGACCAGCAAAATTAAGAAGTTTCGATGAATTACCTCTTTAAATTACCAATTGTCCTTAAAATAGAATGTAAATTGTTCAAAACTAAAAATTATTGTAATTGGTGGGGTAAAATATCTGGTGGGATGTTTTATCATTTTGATTGTTTTTAAAGATTATTACTGTAAATATCATTTTTATAGAAGTAATCGCATTAAACAATCAAATAATACAACAAACTTTTATTTTTTCAGTGCCTTCTAAATAAGATCCTATCGTACTTTATTATAATCACTCTTATTTAAAAATCATAGAAAAAGGTTTATATAGTATATTCCTTTTAAATTTAAGCAATAATAGAAATGGAAAAAGATGTTGTGTCATTACAATTAAAGCTGATACAAATACAATCCAAAATCTTTACAAATGCCATCTTTTGAGTTCTCTTTTAACTTTTTAACTTAACAATTTATTATGAATAATATTTAATAAATTTGTCAACATTTAACTGTCTATCTACAACATATCTTAGGAATAGGCATAGGTATGACCTTATTTTATAAGCATCAATGGATTTAAACATTTTCCCTGATTCAGAATAATGAAGGTATGAGAAATCAAAAATAACTCATTTCAGGGTTTTCATTTGATATTTTGCTCTTGAACAGCGAAGCTCTCGATAATACTCTTTATCCATTTTGAAAATAAACTGGTTGGCAATGAAATCCTATATTCAATGTTCCAGCCCCTTCGGGTTTGCCATTTTCCCAATTGATCTTTAAACTAAAATTATCGTTATAGTGCATTTGGCCTTATCCATGGCGAATTCCTTTTACATACATCCCCTCATAATAAGGATATTATTGTTGTGTATTTCCAGATCGAAAAACATATTTACCATAGCCATGAGCAAGTTCATTTTAAGTTTCACCTAAATAGGTATCGAAATTAGAGTACTCTATAAATTTGATGTTCTTTTTATTGGCAATTTAGCGATTGACTTCCAAATATCTTTTATTTCTACTTTCATTTATTTCTATATGTCCACATATTCTATCATCCCATTTTCCAGTAAATTTGACGTTATTGTTGGTATTGCGCACTTTAAACTAGAGAAACCCATGACCTCTAACCTATCCATTTTTAAAGGCTCCACTAAATATTTTATCGCCAGGAAATACAGCAATGCAGCTTTCTCCCTAATACTTATTTTAACTCATGGTTCCCAAAAAAAATATGGAGTTTTTTAGATAAGAAAAGAATTAATTGTTGCCTATATCTAGACTTCCACCTTTTTTGTTTTTGAGGTAGAGAGCTTTCAATTTGGATGCGATCATTGATTATTATTGAATCATAACAGGAGATAATTTTCCATTTTTGCGAAGCAGCTATAAGCTATCCTCAATAAAACTACTATCGTTTTTTTAAAAGACTGATTACTAAAATCGGCGTTCAGGAGAGCAGTTGCCCATCTTGTATATTAATAATATTACATTCCAACAGTGAATTTAATTGTAAAATAATAAAGCTATAGGGTATTCAAAGCTATTGTTATTAATTTAAGGAAATACTCTTTATCCTGATTGAATTATAGATAGGTTAACATGGAGAAAAGTCATTAAGCTTGTATTAATTTAAATAACTGTTAGAGCTACTATTATTAATCTAAGAAATTAAGATAGGAATGATTAATTAATTAATTTATCCGCTATTCTACATTACCTATTGATCTTTGATCGAGACCAAAAAGATATTAAATTGGTAAATTATTTAAAATAGATTTAATTGTTAGTATGGTTATTCAGCAGCGATAAATCTTTCTTGATTTTAGTTATCTCGATTAATTTAATGATAAATATTAAGCTATCTGCAAATGTGGGAAGAGGATAATCATAATTTATAGTTAATATATAAATGGTACATTTTTACACAATATTGGGCCATTTCTTGGTGGGCTTTATGGACTCCATTGACATTAAGTGTATTATAAACGTCTTATTCTATACGAATCCACGTACTGGGCGCATCCTTAATCAGAGTATATAGTTACAAAGGACTCTTGGAAGATCATTACTACAAGCTGGTCTCATTACTACATTTCTACCCCTTATTATTAAATATTTAGGCTTCGAAATCCTGTATTGGATACTAATGGGACTATCACTTATTTTCACCTACGGTTATCTTACGTTCTATAACATGGATGTCACAGATCAAACCATGAATATTATGAAATGGCGATACTAAAACGATCGTCAAGGTATGATAGAGTTAGATGTTGTTGAACGCACTGGTGTACTAAAAAGAATTTCTAGCTAAATATAAAGCTTTATCTTTGAAATGGTCTATTATACTCCAATGAATGCCATAATTATATTGATTACTTTCTTTGATGAGACTTTCTCTCCATGGGTTCTCGTTATTACAGACTGCTTCTTTAACTCGTGTTTCTATTATTTTAGGAAGTGGCCTTATGACAAATATAATGTGGCTTATTTGGAAAGAAATTTGCCTTACTGCATGGGATATGGACTATTCGTTAGCCTTGTAGCCAATATCATTCTCCCTAGTACTATGGCCATCGGAGGGTTTTTACTCATCAGTCAGATTATGATAATCAACGCCATTTGTCATGCTCCAATTGAAATGGAGTTTCACTCTTTTAGCGAAATTTTCAATGTGGTTTTTCATCGTAGTGTAAGAATGGGCCTTGCAAATGCTTATAATAATCATCGTAGGCAATTAAGAGATCGCACCTATCGTTAAAAGCTGATGAAAGATTGCTTTTTTATGAAATCATATTTCCTTTTTACAAATAAAATGAATAACTGGCTGTCAGGATATCTTTACCCTCAGATACCAGTAATACCTGCAACGGTATCAACTGCATAGAACGTGGATGGTGGTGAATTCACATAATTAAATGAAGGAAGAGCAGCCGATCCAATATTAAATAATTCCAAAGTTGAATGATTTCACAATGAAACTATAAATAATTTAATTGATTATTGAATAATCTCGAATATTCTAGAATGATAAATGGAGATAATTCCTCCAATTGGTCATTTAATTTTATTATTAAAATTATGCTTAAAAATATATATTTTTTTTTTGGCTTCGCTATTATGAAGGTCTTTATATTTACTGAATGACTCTTTATTTCATATCTCTATTCGAGGATAGATTAATTAAAAAAAGAAAATTAAATTAAAAATACCAAATCCAACTATTTTGATGGAGGCTTATCTGATCTCCTTTTGAACAACGTTATCTTACAGCTAAATATTTTTTCTATATAATATTTATTTAAGGGCATGAAGAGTTTGCTGCAGAAGGAAAAGCTTTCCTGTGCTCTGCAAGAGGGGACTTCTACGCGAGCACTAACAATACCTGATGGTGACGAAAGAAGTCGAATGGCCGATCAAATGTTTATCAGCTTGAAGTCAATTGGTCACCGGTACTACTATCATCAATTAGATAATTCCAAGTCCATCAGGAGAGGATTACTTTTAATACCGATCGACAACACTTTACCCCTGCTTTTCTGTAACTCTCAGAAAAAGTATCCCTATAATGACTCAGGAAATGCTTGGATGTCAAGGCAAGAAATTCAGATAGATTTTTCAATAAAAAATCACTGAGGTTAGGCAACCAAAAACATCGCTGGTATGATTTTCATCTAACTCCTAGATGTTGCCCAAACCCACCAGCGAATACTGCATGGTTTGCAAGGAAAAGTTCGGTGACTATTTAAAAGTACAATGACTTTTATCTTAGCATATTGAACATCCAGTTCACGTTAATCGTCTTAGAGAATCATTTGGCAATAAGCTTATTGGTGATTTGACGCGAGTTATGAAAGATAACAATAAGAGATCATGTGGGCTGCGGGGATAGTTGGATTAAGCTCCAAAAAAACGGAGAAAGTAAAGTTTAATATTATTCAGGACGGAGGGTGATGGATGTGAGCTGAGGTCGCAAATTGCAGGCACTAGCAAATCTTTGTTTTAATAAATTACTTTCAAGTTGGTCAAGGCCGAGTAGGTATGATCAGTACTAATCTAATTTCACATTATCATCAGATTTTATTAAACTTTGGACTTTTAATATTTTTCACTACTTTTGCAAATCTAGATTTAAAAGCAAATCTATCTAATGATAGGACTGGGAGACTTACATATGATTTACGCATCAAAATTAATTTCACTTATCTAGTCTTCGAGTGAGCTTCTATTAAAAATATTCTTTCTAATATCAATAAAGAACAGATTGACAAATGATTGGAACCTAATCAGTTTTTGGCATTACTCTCTTCTACATTATAAGCAACGTTGTCTTCGATAAGAGTAAACACATTTTGAAGCTGATCGAATGGATTTATTCCCACAATTTCTGTATGATCGGCCTAGAAATTGACAAGATGTTATCCCCTACATATATGAGGTCATACCATAGGCACTCATCGTGTCCTACTACTCCATCATTCTCGTATATGAAATTTTGCTGGGTAGTCGTGCGTAGATGATTACCTGTTTCCCTGAGTTAAATAGTCATGTTGTTAGGTAGTCTTTCGGCACCAATCGAAAAATACTAAACTAATTGATAAAATACTTCTACTGGAGAGATATTTGGAATATCTTTATTTATATGCTTCATATTTTCCTTGTTCACTTCATAGAAAGGTCGTAAACCCACTCCCAACAATCGAGCAATAGGCTCTATTTTCTTGTCGCTAAATACCTGTCTTTCAGCAAGCCAAGCTAGTTTGCAACCTAAATGAGGAGTGGCAATAGTTGTGAGTGATTTAGTATATTCATCCATACCTAGTTTGGAGATAGCAAATCTTGCGTCGATTCCGCTGAGAGAATATCCAATTAGATGGCATTTTTCTACATTCTTAGAGTGCAGAAGGTTAGGCAAAAGTTTACTGATGGCTTGTGCGCGCTACTCGATGTAGTAGTCAAGATTATTGACAATGGGGAGGAGGTGAATTTTTCTGCCGTTATGCATAACCAGCTCCGGTATTTGTCGGAAGAGAGAAAGTCCGAACATTTAAAATACTGATCGACGAAGGTTGAAAACGAAAACAAAGGGAGTGGTCATATGATTATATTAATATCCATATTATTTATGGCCTATATTAAAATGGATAACCAAAATCATTAAATATCTATACATAAAAACTCACTTTTTCTTGCGAGAGGCAAGGATTGTATCAATCTCTTCTTCTTTTTATTTTAACATTTAATTCTCCTTTTTAAGGATGCTATTTTGGATGGTAAGCGCCTTCTTTATTTCTGTCATCATAACCATCTTAATCACAAAAAAATTACCTTTTAAACGTATCCCTTTTAGTTTTGAATTAAATTACCAAAGTATTCGTAATCATGGATTAGTTTTTATAGTTCGATGAGGTGTTATGACATCTGTTACTCGACATAATCCATCTTCAGTTTGCCCAAACAGTTATCTTTTTTTAACTATATTCTCGATAAAAGTCTATGTACTTGCTGTCCAATGACGAGTTATATTTCACTTTTGCTTCGAATTGGTTAATTATTTCACTTACCCAACTATCTAGTTCTACATCCCTCTGTGCACTAAGCCTGGCTTGCTATAGATGCCTGAATCTTTCTATCTGAGGGGTGGGCGGGTAAATGGTCTTAAATTTATCGATTTTGGACATTTGCAAATTGTTTCTCTCTAGATAGTCTACTTAGGGAATGAATCACGTTTTAGCATGCTGGGCTAGTTAAGTAATAGCTTTAGCTTTTGCTCAAATCGCTTTGCCTACATTATATTTATTAATATACATTATCACATGATATATAGAATCAACAATGAACTCCCAAAGCTTAGATTTCCTTAACCGTTTGGGCGAGACGGTAGCGGAGCATTAGTGATTTAGAATCTTCAATGTGCTTTTTGAGGGCCATTGCCAGTTTAGCTTCGAAAAGATTGAGTGAGATCATGCTTTCTTCATGTTTCAGCAACAATTTTCGTGGATCTGATTTATCTGTAAAAATTAAATCCTCTTCATATTTGCTCTTCAATTAGATACGATTACTCTTCACGAGCACAAAGTATCCAGAAAGGAGAATAATTTCGCATCCGCTGTACTTCTACTGGTTATTTACTTTATACTCAGCAGTAATTGTCTACTAATCGATGGTAGAATATGATTTACCTTCCTCGTATTTGGCCTTAGTGGTTTCAGTATGAGGTAGCTCTACATGGGCGAAAAAATGCTTTTAATTTATTAACAAGAAGAGATCTCGCATCAATACAAAAATCCAGAAATCTCTAGCAATTTGTTGATTGAAGTCACGAGGAAAATGATCATAGACCACCTCACCTAAAGATTTGTTTGGTTCAATTGTTTCTTCAGAGGGGACGAGACCATATGTTTGAAGTGTTTTTGTTCTTCTTTTATTGGCTTGCTTTTGTATTTCTTGGTAAATCTGAAGTGATTTTTACCATTCCTTCCCTCCATAAAGATAGGGAGTAATTCTATCGATTACGATTCTCAGGCCTCGCTTCAAGCTATTTATAATATCACTTGATAATGCTAGTTATGGCAACTAATAAATAGAAGCTAGTTTTTTCACCAGTTGCTGAGATTACAGATAAGTGCATATTCTATAGCAGGGGGGATCTACCTGGAACACTCTGATGCAATTAATTATAGTTTTTTCGATTTTTATGATACTTTCAAAGTCACTGCCTTTAGGCTGTACACTAAGCTTGCAGAAGTGCGCCACTGATTTCGAAATTTTATTGGTTTGAAGAAAAGTGCTAAAAAGATCCAAGGTGAGCATCATTAAGCTATCGTCTTTAGACTAGGATCATCAGTAATTTACGGTGAGGTAGGATTGAATTGTGTCACTGATAGGATTGACCTCACATTCACTGAGATTGAGTCCTGCTTCTGAATTTATTCCTTGCAGCATGGATCTTATGACTGTGCTACCACCTACATTAAAGCTGAAGTACTTGGTCTATGCAGATCTTTAGAAATTATAGGAATGCCAAAAATAGTTTCAATCTATCTAGAGATATTTGTACTTTTTATACTTCCCTCTCATAGAAGTTATTGGTGACTCCAAACACAGAAAGAGTATCTATTTTTTTTGTTATGGAGGTCATAAGGCTTTATTATTCCTTCTTGCTTGACTCTAGAGAGTCATTCACATGATAGCATTACATACAATATTTATTAATTTTATCCTAGTGACTATCCCAAAAACCTTTAAACTTCCACTTCTTATCATATGATATCAGCCTATCAGCAGGTGAAAAAAGGCAGTTCATCAAATCAGGAGTATAGTACTTCCCGAAAATCATAAGGGCTATAGTATCCAATATGAGCTCACTATTTAAATTCTTTAGAAGTATACCCAAAACAAATAGGATAATCTTAATGCTAAAACCTTCCTTTTGTTGAGAGTCTAAAGCAATGGCCAGTGGACTCAAACATTCATTAATGAAGGCGTCACAGAATTTATCTAAAACTCCTGGTTGCTTGAGACTGAGGAGGTCATCTATAAAGATAAGTATTTCCTAATGATCCTGAACAAGCACATCCAAATTATCCAGTTCATACTTGTTGTCCTCCTATGAGTGGAGAATAGCGTCAATGATCGTCCAATATTCCTTGATGAAGTTGCATTCATGAATATAGTAGCATACAAATGGGAAGCCCGACATAAAATTATCTATTTTTGGCTGCTTTAACTTCGATATTGATAGAATTATATTTCGACTGGTGGTGCGGACAAGCGATTAAGGGTTGTTGAAAAATCGCGAGCTTTGTGTCAGCAGTGGAAAATTGGGATACCTCTATTTAATACTAATTGTACCCTGTTGAAGAAAATATGTAGATTTTGTCCGGTTACTTTTCGTGATAGCACTTTCAAAAAATTAATGTAGTAATCGGCAACTTCGTTATTCATATTGCCAAATTTGGTCAGCATAAGACTGGCAATGCAGGGGTGTGACAGTAAATAATTGACAGCAGGTTGTTTCCCTAAATTTGTGAGAAGGGTAGTAAAAAATCCAATCACTGAGTTGATTACATCTTTATCTCGACTTTTGCTGAATATCTCTAGTAGAGAATCCAACATTTTGACTTCACAGACAAAACTGATTGAATTCAGATATACTCGAAGATGTCACTTTGGTTTTGGTCCCCCCATACAATCATCCGGCTAATTTGATTGAGCTGTTATTTAAACTGTTGAGGTTGCAAATTGGTTTTACTGTTTGTCAGAGATATGTAAACCTTTCTAAATTGAAGCGGATGTACTCTATATCCCCTATGGAATAGGCTTAAGCTTTCATTCTCTTTTTTATTAAATAATCAATTGCTTAATGACACTCAACAAAATAGATTTCTTTCAGTTATACACATATTTCATATCGCTTTTTTTGTCGTGTGTTTAACAAATTTCAGAAATTAGTTTCATAATTAATGACAATATAATTATATAAATGAGAGCAGTCAAGCGCAGCAAGCACAGTATGACTGGATAAATTGAGCCCATTACCTTTCAATAACTTTAAAGCAGAGTTAATGTCATTAGGGGTAGAAACAAAGTACCTTCCGCAAAATATACAATCGATGGCTTCGCTCCCAGTCGCCCCGATCAACTTGTGCTAAACAGAAATGCTACAGTTGATTTATAAACAGATCAATAATCAACTAATTTTAACCCTAAACAGCCGGAAGTGTATTTTTCTCGCACTGGAACAAAATCCATATCAAGACCTTCAGCTTTTGTATCGAGGAGAAGTGTACAATTTTCAGCAGGATAATCCTAAAAAAAAAGACCTCTCACCTCATATAAGCGCGGCTTCCGATTATCAAAAGAAAACAATCTGCCCACTACATTTACTGAGATTAAAGGAGAGGCACATGCATTAATATTCAAGCAAGAGATGGAAGAATTCAAAAATCTGTACGAGCATCTGGCTGCAATTTTAGGATGCATCCAATAAGGAGATTTAAATAGAGTGGAAGACGCCATTTCTAACTATGTTACTTTTATACAATCCAAACGCCTAACTTTTATTGATGATTTCATCGAAGGAAGGGAGAAAAAGTTACAGAAAGTCATCAGGGAGAGCAGATTGCATTAAAGCTTGTCTATTGCATATTTGTTTCTGTAAATGGCTCAAGCTAGAATTTAGAATCACTAAAGTTATCTGATCAATTTCATTGGATACTGTCTGTCCAATGTTTTGCTAACTGCCAGAATTTATATTAAAAAAGAAGGAAGGTCAGTATTTTAAGAGAGTGACTTTGAGATTGCTCTTAAGTAGATTGAGATTAGTTCCTTCGGGCAGCTGCTGACAAATTTGTAGGATGTATTTTTACGACTGCAGCATAACAATTAAATCATTACGATGATGCATCGTAAATTAGGAAAATTTAACCCTAAGTTCGAGACTTGCATCCAAATTTTCTTCAAGACTGCAGAACGCAAAAAAACTTCATGCGTGCAGTGCACCTACTATATTTTTGAGTACCTTTCACTCCATATCCACGAATCTTAATTAACAGGCATATCAAAAAGCTTGCAGATAGCGCCAGTGCCATATTGTCCACCTCCTATGAAGCAATATACATTGGTTATCTAGCCTTTAGGAATTTTAGTAAATGAAAGTCATACTAGGCCCTACCTATTTCAGTTTTTATAGTGGGCAGTCAAATTTTTTGATATAATTCTATGGACTTGGGAAATGCCTTATGAGTAAGAAATTTAAAAGATATATAATAAGCTTGATCCTTATCTCATCTCAAAGCTTTATCGTTATCACTGTATTGAAGTAACTCTCAATTAAATTAGTAAAATTAAATTTGGGTCAAAGACTTAGCAAGACTAGGCAGAAGTAAAGAAAAGACGATTATCATCGACTACGATAAAAGAATATTCAATCGCCAGCCAAAAAATGGCATTTAATTAAGATGGCGGTACAATTCCCGCCAAAAGGACAAAGGACTTCTTTTCCTATCTCAAATTCTGCAGGAAATGGTCACGTCTGTACAATTGCATATTATTTAGGAGAGCATAGTAGAAGATATGGTAACCATATATGCGGAGGAACTCTTCAATATTCGTGGATATTGATTTGTCAATTTTTAACGAACTTATTTTCTCTTTTAAAATATTATTGAAGCTGAGCCATACTTTAATAGTTGATCCAAATTAATTAAGATAAATCACATTTTTACTATCATCTATCTTAAACAGAAACATTTGCTCTAAATTGTCTGAAATTGAAATTTAATGAAGCTGTGACTTCCTTTATAGAGTTTAATCTGTTGATAAAATTCAAAAATGAAAACAAATCACCATATTAACAGTTTCTCAAATACCTTTTTGTCGGCAGGCATAGTTTTAAACTTATAGAGGATATCTTCTGATTTTATTGGCGTCTGAAGGTGGATTAGCTGGTCGGAACTGCTGTTTTCCTATAGTTCGTATAATATTAATAATCTTAGACCAAGCTGTCTAATCTATACTTATCTGAGTCAAGACCATTATGGATAACTCTTAAATTTGTGATTCCTAACTCCATCATAGAGACAACTCTACAATCCTTCAATTTTTGGATAGCAAACAGTCTCGACTTCCTTCCAGAAAATACTCGATAAACTCCTTTGATACAGACATCTGCTAAGAAAAACAGACTAAACTGCTTCCTACTTACCAGTTCTCCATCACTGGCTATCAAATTGGATAGCACGTGGAATATACCATTCTTCTTAGAGAGGAATTCAAAATTCTCAGAAGGAAA
>Ga0302191_10002105_pt1 | contig 12543 bp, 11 predicted proteins | sample II_Bog_E3_1_FD_198775 | JGI IMG/M metagenome (GOLD analysis project Ga0302191, IMG submission 198775) | Peat permafrost microbial communities from Stordalen Mire near Abisko, Sweden - II_Bog_E3_1 | ecosystem: Environmental > Terrestrial > Soil > Wetlands > Peat | place: Sweden: Abisko...
GAGGAAATAGATACCGCAACCAGCTTCGACGAGATCCTCAAATTGCATCGGGAATTTCAACAAGAGATTCTATAAATAACACTTAACACACCTAAAGGCAAGCAAATCAGCCAGGCTCTCAATAATATCTTTAGCGTCATTGCTAATTTCAAGATTGTCTCTCTCAAACTTCAAGAGAACTTTTAAGATTATTACTAAAAACTCAGACTTTACGAGGAGAGGCAGGTCATGGCACAGCGTGGCTATATTCTCAGCCAATCGCTCGAAGTCCCATAATTTAATTCTGGAAAACTTTTCAAGGACATCCGTGAGCTAAAGACTTGCTTTGACACCTCTTTCCGCAATTTCTTTTCTCAGCTAAGAAAAGAAGGTGAGACTAAGCTCAATGTGCTCTCTTTCAACCTCGACTATAGCGAATATTACACCAATCAATTTGTAGAATGATTTTGCATTACATATGGAACTTATGTTGGCTTATGCTTAAATAATATCAAATATGAAGGGCTCAGGCAGCAAAGGTATGCTTTCCCACATGCAGATAAGAATTCAACGGTAATGGCCAGTCAGAACAGATTGCACAAGACGCAGGTGCCACCAAAGCCAGCCTAAAATATGGATAATACTTACTACGCGCAGAAGAACAATGGCCCTGAAACCAACAAACCCATTGCATCTCAAATGCCACCAAGAGCTGGTTCATCCCAAAAAATTGGTTTTAATGTCGAGGAAAATATGACTATCAGCAAAATTATGGTAGCTAAGCAAGGATTACAACTTCTCAAGAAAAAAATGAGTCGCAATATGAGCCGAGAAAAGACTTCAGTAGAAAAGAAAGAGGAAGTGATACAACAACCAGTCTCGAAAAAGACTATCTACAAAACAACTCAAGAGGAGGAGATTGAGGGACCAAAAGAAAGATAGTCTAAAAAGCCCACTCCCAAGGTTAACCCAAAACTTCCGCCTCGAGATTAAATACCCAAGAAGTCACCAGCTATATCATCAAAGACAATCGAAGATCGACCAATTCATAAGCAACCTGCTAGTAATCATTTTGTTAATGATCTGGAGGAAGCTCCTCTCAAAAGCAATCAAGATTTTATGGCAATACTAGAGCGATAAATGGCTAAAGAAAAGAATAATATGCCATTGGGTCCTAACAGACCCGTAGCTGCTAAAAAAATAGCTGAATTTGCTGAGGAAGATTAAGTAGAACTTGTGCCCTGTTCGAAAGGCTGCGGTCGACAGTTTAATCCAAATGTACTGATGAAGCACTAAAAAGTTTGCGAAAAAGTATTTCAATCAAAGAGAAAAGCTTTTAACTCTGCAGCTTTCAGACAACCTGACGAAGGCGAAGGAATTAAACAACCTCCACCACCTCCTCCTCCAGAGCCGAAAGCGACAAATAAAAAAGCTGAAAAAATTCCAAAATGGAAAAAAGAAAGTGCTGCTTTTAGGGCGGGTTTGAAAGCTGGTCGAGGTTAAGCGCTAACTATGGAATAAAAAGCGTCGACGCAAGATGATATGATTCAATGTCCTTGCTGTGGTCGCAAGTTTAATGAAACTGCGGGAAAACGTCATATAGCTTTCTGCACTTCTAAATCAAAGGAAATGCCTAAGATGAACACCAGTAAGAGGAAATGATGAATTGTGATATTCCTTAACTTTTTATAAGCCATGAAATCATTTAGACCAATTAAATTAGAATGTTAGCGGGTAATTTGAGTTAAGTCAGCGATGGCCCACAAGAAAATCCTTTGCTCTCCAAAAATGATTTTTGCTTTACAATTGAGGGCAATATCGGTTGTGGGAAATCAACTTTCTTGGAAATCTTAAGGCAAAAGATTCCTTAGGCTAAGTGGATCTAATAGCCTGTAGCATAATGGCAGAACCTAAATGGTAAGAGTATTAACATGTTGTAAAAGTACTATACTGAACCAAAAAGATGGGGTTTTACCTTTCAAATATACGCCATCTTTACCCGCATTCAGAAATTACATGAGGCTATTCAGCGATTCCCTTAAAAGATTAAAATATCAGAAAGGAGTATCCTTGCAGACAAATATGTCTTTTCTGAACTGATGAGAGATCTTGGCTATATGGATTAGAGTTAATATGAAGTATTCAAGTCAATCTATGGTAGTTTCGAAGCTATGGCTGATATCAGTAAAACTAAGGTTGTTTACCTCAGATGCTCTCCAGAAAAGTGCTTTGATCGTACAAAAAAGCGTCAAAGGGCTGAAGAGAGTGAAATTCCTCTTGCATATTTACGGATGATCCACTAAAAGCATGAAAAATGGTTTAAGAGCTATCCAAGCGAGAAGGTGCTAATTTTTGACACTTCTGTTGACTTTAAGGACGATCCTGTCAAGGTGCAGGACATGCTGGGCCGGCTCAAATAATTCATGAACTGTTGATTCATCATATATTTCTATTTTTTAAAATTAGGAATACTAAATTTGTATAAATTAATTGATGGATAAACCAAGCAATGTTTCTATTTATTTTGTTGTATTCTCAGTTTATTGTGGATCACTCAAATGATGATCCCCATTATGATTAAACGATATCAAATAGTTTTATCTTTGATCGAATCAATATTTTAATATATTTAAACAGTATGAAGAATAAATAGTAGTTCTGGTCTATGAAATAGTATTGACTGACAATTTTATTTATTTCATGGCTTTCAATTCATGAGTTGATTCTATTTTAAATATATTAAAATGCTAAACATTGGCTTCTTATAGATATTGGCCTTTAATCTTCTTTTATGCCAAGTTTTGAACGTTCAGTTAATGTTGAGACCCAAGCAACCTGTCTGCACAGTCGTGGTTTCGTCTTTCGATGTACATGCTTATCGATAAAGCCAATCAAGCTAGAGGCCAAGTTTCCTGCCATTGGTGGAAAGGTCTAGGGCTAAATATTCCGAATATCGCTACTTAACACGAAGACCAACGAGGTCCAGGAAGAGCAAATGGTCAACCATAATACTGTTTTTCGCACTAACTTCTACATGGAGAGTAGTACCTCATCCCCGAGTAAGACGTGCTCTATGACCTTTGCTTCGAGCTCATAACTACGCGGGAATAATTTTTTGGCGACGGAGTCGTTTACGTGGGCTATACTGCCGAGGAGCATTTCGATAATATGATCGGAAAAATAGAGATTCCCTAAGATTTGGCAAAGGAGGACAACCTCAAACTTATTTATGAGGTCGGCTCGAGGATGCGATAGATCAACAAGGTCACGAACTCGCATCAGCAGAAGGAAAGGGAGCTGGAAGACAAACTTGTGGACCTTAGCTTGCATAAGACGTCGCGCATCGTCAGCATCACCCTGATCTAGTGTGGAGTCATCATTCTCAGCGGCTTTTACCAGGTTCTAGCCCTCAGAAAATTTTTGATTTAACGAAATTTGTATTGAATGATCAGCTTTTATGGAATATTTCATTCAATTTTTTGAAAAGTTGAAAGTCATTAAATTTCTGTGAAATTTATCTTAGAACACCACATTGAAGAAGGGTTCAGCTAGCTGAAATATAAGGATTGTGCTATCCCGCCAAAATATATTGGAAAAATCTTCAATAATGAGAGATTTTAAAAATCTTTAAAAGCAATTTTTTTAACAAAGATTCATCACTTATCATATGTGTTGCTAACCTCCTAAGAGTCTGACCTGTGTCTAGGTGCATAGGGGTAGGGCTTGCTGATATTTCTGGTGCATCTTTGTAAACAGTTGATTTCGTCGGGTGTGAAGTTTCTGTGATGTAGAGTCAAAATGCAGCGATCGGAGCACCGATCCATATGCAATTTGCTGAAGGTGGTGGAGATCGCCTACATTGACACTATTTTATTAATATATATCAATCACCATTCATTAAACTTATTATACATTCATTTTTAAAACGACACCTTAAAACGCCAATCTAACTATCTTAATCATTCATCAACTATCATTTCTTCATCACTTCTAAGGCTAAACAAGAATTTATAAATTATTTATAATGATGATTGAGGATGATTTTGTTCAGGTGATAAACTTTTCCTCATATAAAATATTGTTAGATTAGTAAATTGATTTCGGAATACAAATCAAGCTGATAATTAATTCAATCATTGTGCAGACGTTTCAAATTAGTAAATTCGCTGGCAATATCCTTGATCATTTTCGGATAACGCATAAGGTCAACTAGTGACCAGTAGAGATATTCCTCTTGATAAAAATTTTATAGAATTCGTGCACTTCTCACTGCTTCACACAAAAATAATATCTTCTGCAATTAGCATCCCTCGAACAAAATATTTTATAATCCTCCCGTTAAATAGAAACGAAACAGACTATTTATAAGAACCACATAAGTCAGGTAGAAGGTCAGTAAACCTATTGCTATTTTATATTTCACTGAACTCTTGTAAAAAATATAGAGTCCCTTAGGCTTTGACTATTTAACCGAACGATTGGCCTACAACTAGAAGTATTGACCTTGATTATGGGTAGTGATAATGATACTTTGATTTTCAATTTCTCCTGGAAAAGGGCTATAGAAATTGGATATCTGTAGCGAGGTTTGATTGCAGATAATAAGGCGGTATAAAGCAGACAACTCATTTTTATTAAGCTTTTTGTTCCCCCATTATATGATCGATTATCCTCCTTCTTTCTCAGAAACAGTCACCACCAACTTCATCTGAAAAATTAAGTCTTTTGTGCCTTAGGCGGCTAATTTTAAATAGCTGGCTAATTGTTGCACTGCTGGTTACGAAAGCATGAAATCTTGATCAGGAAATCTGCTTGTCTGTAGTTTATAAAGATTAGCTCTATCAAAAAGACCCAATATACTGCGATGGTCGCCCTCCAAAGTTTAATCATCCAATATTGAAGTATGTGAAGTTTAAAAAAAATTATAAACGATGTTGTTTTACATTACTAGTTGAAGACGAAAAGAGGCAGCAAGAATGGAATCCTGAACAGCAAACGGATTAAAGCTTGAGTACATAATGATGGGAGAAAAAATAAGGGCGAGAATAAAGAAAAAACCAGAAGGCCCCATGAGATACTTATACCACACCCTCTTTCCCAATGGTTTAATCTTCAGTATTTATTACTCACACTTTGATTGGTACATTCTAGCGTTAATGTCTTCAAACTTCATCCAGTGAAAAAGAGGGAGAGCAGTAGAAGTGGTAGTCCAGTCAGATATTTTTTTGAATTCCCAGAGAAACGGAACGCCCGTAAAAAACATGTAGATGTAATAATTTATCCAGTGATAACGTTACATAAGAGTATTTCGGCATTTGTTGCGGTTGAAACCATGCTTTATTTGTAGACCAGATATCACAAAATACACCAAATACAGGAAAAGAAATATTGACAGATAACTATAAGACTTACCACAAACTGCGTTTTAGCACTGAGGAATTATACTTTTTTGCAAACCCCCAGAAGGGATGTAGAAGTACACGAAGAAGTTTATAGCAATGAGCATCAGCACATGGAATAAATATTTTAAGATTAGAAGAAAGTCAAACTTGCTCAGTTTCTGTAGATCCTCCTCAGAGGGGGGATTGAATTTCATCTCATTCTTAAAAGCAAAGTTAAAGATGAAGTTTTACAATTTTTGATTCTAAGCATCGATTATGTTTAAAGCTACTATCACTCGATCTGCAATCATAATGATCACCTGAAAAAACAATGCTAAAATCATATTTTTGGAAAATTGAGTGACCGTCAGAATTTAGCCCAAGGATTTACGATTATTTTTAGATTAAAATTCCATCATATCGTAAAAGAAGAAGATATAAAGCAGAATTATTAACTGAAGAATGGCCATTATGGGATAAAGATCCTTGCCAGGCTTAAGTCTTCCCTTGGAAAACACTCTATAAAAGAATGAATGCTTGTGAGCATGTCTTTCCTTCTTGTATATAGATAAAAATTCATATTAGTTATCTTTAAACTTACCTCTTGAAGATTCATTCAGCACATTCCGATAAAAGGCATCATAAATGTTTTCACGCTGGGAATAAGGGATTTGAGAAGTGCCTCCCATCTTGAGAAAAATAATCTCCACAGTGCAAACTAATATTATTAAATATTAGTAGAAGTAACTGCTGTGATAGTAGAAGATGAAATTAATAAATATGTGCTGTGGGAGATAATTAATAAGTAGCTTACAACCAAGAATCAGGGAAGAATATATCAGCAAAAAAAGCCAAAAAACGACAGTTGTTTTAGTTTCAAGCACAATAGCCCAAGAAAAAATTGCAATATTAGTTGGAATTGTGTACACTCCTCCAAAAAAATTCCAACCTGCTGCCACCATGAGTCCTAAAATTTCTATGTTCTGCACCAATTTTCTTGCAACCCAATTCAATTCATTCAATCTTAAATCTATTCTCTATCCGCATAAATCCTTATTTTATACTCGACTATGAGCTGAAATTTGATCTGGAGCAAATACTTAAGATTATAAAGAGTTTTTGCTGATAGGATTGACGTCATTTTCTAATTTCCTCATGTCCGGAGAGTTGAACTTGCTCGGAGAATCTTAATCTCCTTTTTGTTATTCTTCTTCTTTTTCAAACACAATAGAAATGGATTTTTAGATTAGCATGAGATTTACCCCCATCAATCTATTGTATCTATTTAAGGTAGAAGAGATTGAATGTTAGTAATTATCGAGTACCCATTACCTAGTATCTTAAGTGGCTTAAGCCAGATCAACATCAACGCCTGTTTGTCCGCTGTAGTACTGATTGAGATGCAAATAACAATATTGCAGATCTTCAATACTCATGAAAGTCAACATGTTAGAGTATACCTAAAACTCCTACTTTTTGAGCATTGATTCTACTTCTTGTTCTTACAATTTTTCCAAATTTTCAAATCGAGAATTACGATGTGAAGATTTTTGTTTCAGTTAGCTAGTCAGCTGTTCAACTTTTACTCCTAAATTTTATCTGCCGAGGAAAAATTTACGAAGGTTGACCATCTTTTTTTCATTATGAATTTGACTTCCCAATTAACTTACCAGCTCACATTTATTTTTCCAATATTGAATAGCTTCCTAGCTGCGAATCTAGCTGAAGTCTATGTAATAACAGTACTCATGATCCCTATTTAGAGGTCCTCTATTGATGTATCTAAAGAATTAATAATAACTGACAAGTCCTATTAAGATGAGAAATAATCCAAATCCGCTGTAACAAGAATGATTGGTGGCTGCAAGATAATAATATTTATAGATAGTGGCCAAAATCACTTACAAAGTCATTATTATCATAACAATCTTAACCACCTTGGAGCTTATTGTAAATGATTCCAATTTTATGAGCACATATATTAGAGCAATTAATGAACTTGAAAAAAGAATAAATCCGAATATATCGGAAATATAGTAAAGTACGCCCAATTGAATCACCAATATAAAGACCACAGGTAATAACCATACTACTGTTATGTAGGAATTTCTTCCTTTCCAATGAATTTAGTCCTCCCCAAATGATACATATGACTACTATTTTTATCTCATTTATTTTACCTCTGTAATTGATTAGAGTTTATTTTCATTGACAAATTTATCTTCTACTTCTTCCACACGCTTTTTCATCTCTTCGTTTGATGTTTTATTAGTTATTCCGTATTTCTCTGCATTAATCAGCAAATTGAACTCTTCCAACATCATAATATATCCTCTCAAAGTAACAAAGCAGAAAAAACAGTAAAAATAACCTGCCCATATATCACTGAGAATACTGGCAATAAAGAATATTGTCCAATTCTTTTTATATAAATTTTTCGTATTAATACACGGGGCTATGATGATTAAAAGGATCATAATTAAGGCTAATGAGTGAGCAATCTTGAAATGAGTCGCACCAGCTATGAGAGTAACTAGAAAGAATGCTATTGAAATAACTTTAAAGAAATGAATAAGAAGAATAATCACTTACTTTTTTAATCTTTAATTTGGAATGGAAAGAGATAATATCCGAAATAGATAATACGAATGCTCAGCCTTTTTGATAACTTTATTTTATTCATAAAATCGAACCAAAGCGTTGTTGGTTTAGTTGAAGATTACAGTTATAATCACAAACAGGTATTTGCAAAAAATATTCAGTATATTATAATGAGAATCCGTTCCATTCAGCAATGCAATAAAATAAAATACATATAGAGAGAAAAGGTCCATGCCGCCAATTCCAATCAAAATTTGGAAAATGTATTTGCAATTATGTTTGCCGTTCTGTCGCAAAAAGCCTATAAAGAACAGCACGAAGTGAGGCAGGTAAAACATTGAATATGATTGGTTTGGAACAATATAAAATACCAATAGAAAAGAGAGAAAACATAAATCTAGAATAAAGTCTGTTAGAAAGGGACGAAATCGGGAGTTTTCCTTAAACTTAAATTCAATTGGTTTGATATAGTTGTGATATAAATAGTGTATATTCCTTTATTCTATATCTTCTACATCACTTTAATCAGGAAGGAGCTTCTTTTCCAAATGCTATTCTTGAAAAATGCGCTACTTTTGCTATAAATAATTAAGTTCAGACAGTTCCACCTTGATAATGAACAGTACAATTGCATTAATGATGATAATTGCACAGTCAGCACTAAATGTCACCCACAAAGAGTTATTGTCAGGAGGAGTGAGACCAATAAATTTATAATTTTGCTACAGAGGCTAGAGGAGAGTGATAAGCCAAGGAGACAAATTATCATATTTGCTCAGCAAATAAAAATATTTTATAAAAGCAATAATTAGGGAAGTATAAAAATTCCAATTCCAAAGTCTTTACTGCCATTCAGATTTGGGAGATTCGAAGATTCCCACTGTAAAAGCCATCATCAAAGGAACAATTCTCATCAAAGTTAAGATGGAGGGTTGACTGCTGAGAATAAATAATGAAATAACAGAGTATGCAAACCAGGGAAATATTTTTAATATCTTCAACCCTCTCTAAAGATATTTCAAAATAGGATACTCATAAAAAATATTGGTAATGTCCGTACGCTGAAATTTTGTACTTGAAGATGGAGAATGTAGTTTAAGTAAAAAGAGATAAGACCAAAGGAGTATGTCAGCGCTAATAGAGGAAGGAATTATGGTATTACCTAAATACTCATAATTATCCTCAGTTCCCATGAAAACAATTATAAGTCCAAAGTAGCTGCAAATGATTCTGAAGAGTAATGTAAATACGACCAAAAACTAGAATTGAAATAGTCCTATGAGAAAGTTAAGAAGTGATACTTTGCTTAGGAGAATAGTTAGTCTACCAATTTAAATAAACACCCACCAGTTTCTAAGTTTGAAATTATGATCGAAGGTTGAAATGCTCCTAGCTATAAATAGAAAAACAAAGTAAATGAATTGGCTTGGCTGTAAAAGCATACTAATTGCTATTCCCACAGACATGTAATTCCTAAATTTGTATTCCTGATAATTTGGCAAATTCATAGCTAAGCCAATTATCGTCACAATATTTCCAAGTCCGTTTGTTAATATCATTGTTATAACAGTCATTATAAGAAGAATCAAAACCAAAATTTGATTTCGGTCATGTTTTTGTGTTATCTTTCGTTTGATACTAAATTTTCGGTAACTGCTCATGCGATTGCTAGAAATATCCTCATCTTCTTCATTTTAAGTCTTGATGATCTGATCTGCTTTATGGTGTACTCTGAAGCACAAAATAAGGCATATTTTTATGGCAGTGATTATTTTAGACTGCAATTGATAAACTTGAATATTTGGATCAGAGTTTTAAATGTAGTGATCGTAGACCATAAATATAATTACAAAAAATGTCATTGACTTTCTGAGGTTAAAATTTTCACGCCTTACGATTAAATATATTGCTGTGATGAAACTCCATCCGATTTGCTCCAGTATCTATAAATTACTTTTTGAAAGGTCAAAATTTATGTTTTATATCCAGTAGCGGAATTAGCTATTATTAGCAATCTTCGTATAGGCGAGCGTATAAAGCAATAGAGGAGTTGCATAGTCTAGGCAGTCAGACATAAAATTTAAAAATTTAGATTCATCCAAACTTTATTTTCTACTGGTTCGATGCCCATTGTAGCTAAAAGGTAGCACTACGGTTATCATTATCATTGATAGATAAGCTAAAGATGCTTCATTAAGAGACTCCTCCGAAAAATAAATCAAATCTTTAACAATCTCATAGTTAAGACATCTGCTCATCAGTGGAATATCAAATCCCAAACTTAGGGCTATTTTAAGACCAAAGTCAGTCAGAGACAACAAAGCAAGGGCGATGAGGATGTATCGGTGATTATGATTTGAAAAGATAGATGTGAGTGATATGAGAGTGAGGATTAACAGTAAATTGCTGGTGCAATCATTAACTAGTATAAGTGAGTAGTAAAAAGCGACTGGTAGATAGATGCAGTAGATAAAATTGTAACTTAAATTGGAGGTGGAGTCCTCCTGCATTTTGATATTATTAATTCATGTTAAAAATCGGCAAACATCTCAGGACAGAATATGCCAAATAATAAACTACTGACGCCAAGATTATTTCGTAATATAAATATCATTAAATATTGTTGTAATTGTCGAAGGTCATCCTCAGGTGCTAAAATTTAGATTTAAAATTAATTTAGGAGTATCAATATCTTTTGGTCGCAGTAATTTTAAAAGTGAATAACTCAAAAATGTATCCCTTCCTCACTAGAGTTAGGAAGTCTATTGGACAATATCTGAGTGCTTGATGAAACCGGAAAGATGGTTGACTAAACCTGGAATTTAACCATTACGAATATAAATTGCTATAAATTTAATATATAAGAATAAAATTCAACTTAAAAATGATTTATCAAAACAGTTCATTAATATTTGTCTTTATCAACAGTGATTCTTTATAAAATGTATCCATCTATCAATCAATAATCCTTTTTCTTTTGAAGGTCGCTTTGATTCAACAAAAAGTTTATAAAATATTTTGATTCACTTAAAATTGAAGTATTTGCCACATAGTCATTTTAGTACCTCAGCATCATGAAATAATTATTTAAGGTATGATAATAATAACAGATAGCATTTAAATATTGTGACACATTTAATGATATTATTGAGTTTTAATCAACTCAAGAGGTCCATCATGTTTCAAGCAATTATAGTAAATCATATTTATGTTAATACAAGAATATCAAAATAAGTCTAAAGTTAAGGACCTTTTCAATTTTAAAAACCCAACTTGTTTGAGATGATTAGACTGCTTTATCGAACAATTTATTAGATTAAAAGCTTCCAATAATATTTTTTACAGCTGGGTATGCTTTGGTTGACTATATGTTTGCAGAAATCATGAATGTTGGATTATATAATTTATAATTGCCAAAACCCTATGACTTCCCTAATGTAATTTTCTCCTTGCCAGTCAAAAAAAGCGGCTTACCATGTTGCCAAAATGCAGTATTACCTAACTCACACTGCTCCAGAACTGTTTTGCAACAGTAAAACTGAAACTGCCACCTAAGATTTAAAAGTATTTTGGTCAAAGAAGTGTGATAAAAACATGATTTACTACTTCTCCTGTTTCAGTTCGGAAGGAATATCAACTATAGATGCTGAGGCTATCTTGGAAAGTGCCAAAAAACTTTATCTCGGCAAGGACTGTATCCGTATGAGCGACCTTGTTTACAAAAGAAACTGCCAACACAAACTGCCTTACTTACCAGTTTATGGTAACTTTCACTAAATCATCTAATTTTACCTCATCGACCACAACGAAGGAATAAAGTTGAGCAAAAGTAAAAAATAGAATCGTTCATCCCCGCTAGCAAAAGTTAAGGAAGGTGAGTAGGAAATTCGTTCAATAAAATCAGGAATAAAATCAGTTCGGTTAAATAATATCGAGCTGTTTGTGATTCACCATTGTGAAGGGGAATAAAAAGAGGGAGAAAAGAGAATGCAATGGCAAAATGTAAATGTAATTCTATTAAGTTTATAGAAAAATATCACTTCTTGGATCAAAATAGCGAAGAACAAGTCAAGTCAAAGATAAACTACTCAATGCTATTCAACTTTGAAGATGCAGGATATTTTAATTTACTTAGCCAAGGGCCTCTTTACTAAATGTTTTTGGCATAATACGTCCAAGAACAGGATGGTGGCCTACAAAACATCAATAAATTGCAGGGCTTACTTCTACAGAGCAAGGATAAAGTGGATCGTAAGATTAAATAGCTTAATGATCCTTCTTTTCAAGAAAACCACAAACGTTGGTTAAGATTGCCCACAGAGTATTATAAACAATTCTCAATTCTCAAGAAGCAGGTTTTGGCCTACTACAAAACTCTACATGATGAAAGTAAACACTCAGAATCATTCCTATACAACTTAATATGCCGCTACATGCATGCGAAGGAGTATGCCTATAAGGAAACATTAGATTCTCTGCTAGAGTATTTGAAATGGTAGCAGCGAATGGCCAGCAGCTTCAACCTTACTATGTTTGCTCATCATCATAAGATTGACGTACATTTTGTTTTATATAGTTTTTC
>Ga0302191_10002112_pt1 | contig 12526 bp, 9 predicted proteins | sample II_Bog_E3_1_FD_198775 | JGI IMG/M metagenome (GOLD analysis project Ga0302191, IMG submission 198775) | Peat permafrost microbial communities from Stordalen Mire near Abisko, Sweden - II_Bog_E3_1 | ecosystem: Environmental > Terrestrial > Soil > Wetlands > Peat | place: Sweden: Abisko, Stordalen...
CCCCAACCCCAACCCCAACCCCAACCCCATGATACGTATAATTCCTATATTTTATTAGAATATATCATCAAACAATATTATTGGCCTTCTTTCTTTATCAATAGGGTTCCTGAATCTAAACTAAAGTGAAGACTAAATTATCTTTGTCAATAAATGTTAGGAGTAAATTTTTATGAGATAAGGTCTCAATATTATCTTAATTATAATAATTAAATATGAATTTGTTTCTAGAATCAGGATGGTCTACATTGTCGATATTTTGAAAATTTATATTTGGATTTAATTATATCTTATTTAAATGCATAAAGAGGAAAAAAAGGAGGAATATTTACGATTCGGACAGATCATCAGAATTCACGGAAACAAATGTCTCCAAACTGATGCAGAAAAAGAAGAAATACGAGGAATGATTACCGTCAAAGGATTCACGGACAAGGATGCTAAATATACAACATTTCGTTCATTCAAAAATTGTGAGTTCTATCGTCAATCACTTTTCCACATACTTCCCAGAGGACAATTTGATAAAGCTGAGTCACCTGATGACGAGATCAGAAAGATAAAGGAATATGCTCTACTGGTTGAGGGGTACACTTGAATCTATTCAGAAAAGCTGGAGAATACGTTAAATTTGGAGAAGATGTTGTATTTAAACATGTTGATTCTCACGACTATCTTTCAGGTTCAGTGCGTTGCTCAGACGGTGGGCTGGGGGCTTTTAAAGTTGAACTTGCGACAACTCTAACTCCTGATTTAGTTTTTAAACTAGAGCCCTTCCGGTCTTTCTAAAAATAAGGAGATAAAATTCAGCTTTAGTCTCCATTGCGTATCAAAAACATATCCAATCGTTGCTACATCTCCACTGAAAAAAATAACATTTAAAAATACAATATCGTTACGACCTATTCGAGAAGCTTTACTTGGCTTATTCACCTCCATGAGGTTCACTAAACTTTATCGGACATATAACAAATTAGAACTCATGATTTATTGTTTCTAATTCATACTAAAAACGAGGGCTACCTTTGTTTATAGTAAGATGAGCCCCGAATTAAATTACCTCTCAAAGAAACAGGATATCCCTTCTTTACTAGTTTATGGTAAATATAGAAGTTGCCTGTTTTTAAGATATCACCTTGGAAATAATCGATTGATTCGCATAAACTGGGAACAGCAGGAACTTACTCCATCAGGCAGCTACTAAACAATAAATATCTACAAGTGGCGGCTCTAAATCATCAAAACTTGATGGGAGATGAGATAGACCCCTATTAAATTACCATCAAAAGTGCAAAGGGATTGCCAAATATCTCAGATTATTTAAGAAATAAGGGGTTGATTAAAATCGGAGGACCAAAGGTCATGAATGAAGGGTAAATCGATGCAGGGGAATCCATTTAAATATAAAAGATTGATTTAAAGTATCGTGAAGAAAGCCCGTTCCAAATCAATGCCATAAGACTCAACTAATCTGAGAGTGAGCACGGTTTTAGAATAATGAAAATTGACTAAGAATCCAAAAATCAAGTGCTGAAAATTCTGTCAACGTACGAAGTCCTATAAAACTTTTGCAAAACTTTGAAGTCTTCTTCTACTGAAGAGTTCTAGAAGATAGTTAAATCAAAAGATTTGGAACATATTGATATTACCCTGCAAAAGTTAATTTCTTTTGTAAAAAATTGCAAATTAGAAGAGATTGAGGGCGAGGTCCTGCCTGATAAGAAGATCCAATACATTTGTATGGATCTCAAAATATGTGAAAAATTGTTTAAGATCCTAAAGTCAATTGGTGTTAAAATATTAGAAGAAATATATAAACGTTCCAAAGGCGAGAATGATGCCTTAAAGACAGTCTTTAATAGGGCCTATTATCTGATTTGGCAGATTATTAAAGATAACCAAATCACCAAGATATATGTCTGTGATTGGCTGGATATTATCCTGGACCATGCCATCCAGCTGGAGGAAGAGACAGTTCATGCAACTCTTAATGAGATTCTGCAAAACAATGACGAGGTAGTGACTAAATTTTTAAAGGAAAATAATAATCAGTTGGTTCAGCGTATTATTAACATATTCGCATTAAAGCCTCCGCATTAAAAATTTCTAAGCATATTTAGTTCTTCTTGTGTAAGTGGGAACTCACCCATTGTTGGCAATCAAAATCTGATCTTGAATTAATTCTTAAAGCATTTAGATGTGACTTCTACATTTCAATTTCGCTATAAATTGACTAATGATTTTCAGTAGGTGGGCTAATAAGAGCAACTTCAGCCGAGAACCGGTAAAATAAAGACTGTTTATATTTAGTGCTACATCAGTAAAGATAATTTCGCTGTCAGAAGATTGTAAGAATTTTTCCAAGAGTCAGGCAGAATTGATCTGTATCAGACGTCTAATTATTTCATCGCCTATCTCAATCTCCTAGCCGATATTTGTTATGGCAAGAATACCTAAGCAAAAAACCATATTGAGTAAAAGCTGAGGCCTAAAAAAAATGATGATAAAGAGTAGATTGAGTTGATACAAGAATAGCCTACAATATTAGATATATTGGTAGCTATATTGCAAGACAATGAGATGACTTAAAAAGTAGTAAAGGGCAATATAAACTTGCAAAAAGCAGTGCTGAGGCTTATTACATTTGCTTATATATAGAGTGCTGATCAAAATCCAGTTTTGAGAATCAATAGGTATCGAAATTTGGATCAGATGGGTGGTGATATAATGGAAAGACCGTAAAAATTTTTTAATATTATGCAGTTTATCAAGGGAGAAATTATCGGTTTTAAGAGCTTTTACAGTGGGGGAGGTTTATAAAAAAATTAAAATATTAAGGAGAAATAGATACATTCCCTTCAAGTTAAAATGCGACTTTATACCATTCTGGATCTCTTAAAAAGTACATTAATCAATGGTATGTGGACTGTAGAGGAACAGCAAAACGAAATTTTACCTCTTCTCTTGAACATCTTAAAAAATGATAAGAATGATATTCTCCATCAAAAGGAATAACTTGATAACAGGGCATAACTCAGAATATAATTCTAAAAATTTAAGGAGGAGGTTAGCATGGCCACTCCAGGAGTGGATATGATCATCAGATGCAAAGCACTGGCATGTGAACTCATTGAGATAATTTTTGATTTCCGGTTTAACAATCTTGTGACTGAGAGTGTGGCCTTTTATAAAGATCTTTATGAATAAAAAAATGACAACATTAAAAAGTGCCATCAAATTGCCATTGATATCGCTAAACTTAGGTCAGACGCTAAAATGCAATTGCTCTATAGCCCAGAGCTTTGGCAAGAAAAGATGGCTAAAATATTGGATAAGGAAGATCCCCAATTTTAAAAATTAAAAAATGCTATTGCTCTTTTGATTCCACTCATGGTTGAACTAAGTATCCACAAAAATTCAAGGCTGTTCTTTAGATCTCTCAAAATTTTGAAGAGACATTTTTATTCCACAACAGATATCAAAAACTTATTATTAAGCTTGAGTCTCTATGACAATGCAAATGGACAGTATATAGCTCAAGTGATCAAGGAAAAGAGAAGGTTACTCAATAAATTAGAGGAGGAAAGTCTTTTGTATAGTAAAGGCACAGGCACATAAGTGAATCCATATGCTGAAATCATGAACTTTTTGGCTTGGCTGAGTGAAGCAACCAAAATTGGAGCTTGCCTTGAGAGGGAGGTGAGGAGTAGTGACTACTACTCTATCTTTTAGCATTTCAACTAGTAATCTAGAATTGATAAATTTCACCAAAGATTAATTAAAAATAAAGATTTGCATCCCATTATGCTCAAGTTTCTAGGTTTAAGCAAGCAGCCTCTCAATACTTTTAGTGATAATGCCAAACAAGTGCTGAAATATGTCTATCGCTTCCTGACTCTTCTAACTCGTAACTTCAAAGAAAGTAAGAAGGAGATGTTTTATATGATTGAAAAAGTTAAGCTACATGCCCAAGAAGAATGCTAGTCCATTCGCAATCGATACTAAAATATTGAATCAGTTCGTGATTAAAAGATTTTGGCAACTTTGAATCACGAATCAATTGGCATTAAAGATGAAATGCAGTAATAAATCCTCAGAGAAAGAAATGATTGCGAAGCTATTCTTTTCTTAGCTGAGCTTTTTAATGACAATAAAGATATCCTCTATAACTAAATTTAGATGTAAATAACGACAATTGAAATTTCTTAAATGATCAATAAGGTTCCCATTAAAAATTATTATAAGTCCCACATGCTGGATTTCTTAAGATCCCTTATCTACTACAAAGACAAGCACATTATAATCAACCAAAGCAGAATTCTAGCAAAATTGCAGGATTCCAAAAAGAAAGCCATTTATTATAGATTCGATAAAAAATAAATTAACATCAATGACAAGGAAAAAAAGGGAATTTAAGATTTCATTCATTAATGGATGGATCTGAATTAGGAACTTATTACAATCGATAAACCAGGAGTAGCTTGGCCCTTAAGAAGAGGTGAGGAAAAACCAGTTATTATCCTTCAATAGCTCACTTATTTTATCACCCTGATGAACCTTTTTTCTAATTTAGTTTAAGGAAAACAAACAGTCAATATTGGAAAGTGCAGACAAGTTCACAGTTATAGCTCTTTAATGCAGATTTTAAGCCAATCCAGCATTTGCTATCCTTTAAAGGCACATCTTCGAAATTACATAAACGAACTTTACTATTCAACCGCTATCGAGGAGGATCTTTGCGTGGATATAATAAAACTCTAACTGCCTTTAATGATAAGCGACCTAAATAAGTTGATAGTGATTCTTTCCAAATAGCGTTTGGGTAGATACTATATTCTGCATCCAGTCCGTTACAAGTATTTCTAAAGTTATATTTATCTTTACATTGAACAGATTGCATACTCATTGAACTATTTGCTGACTGATCATACATTCATAAGCGAAATTAGGAAGCAGCTTGATTCCAATTATGGTCGATATAAATACTATCTTCATTATTTCATTCTCAGAATTTATGAAAGACTGAGATGGATTTTGAGCTATTATTATAATCATAAGTATCTCAGAGGATTTCTTAACAAGATAACAAATAAAATGAAATTAATTTTCCTGATTTACTTTAAATAAAGCGCCTATATTGTGTTTGATAAAAGTTAAGAGAAATTACATAATCCTCCAGGAGAAAGTGTTTAAAAAGAGACACAAAAGAAAAAAGCTCTCAGTCAAAATAGGGTTTTAGCTTTAAAGAAAAGATCAAAAAAGTTGTTGTATAAGCTTGTATAGGCTGAAATTGGTAACTATTTTACCTAAGAACGGCCTGAAATGGATAAAAATTTCCCATTAACTTTCTTCTTGCCGTATGATTAGGATACTGAATAGGTTGTTGAAAAGGAGGCTACTGGTTCTGAAAAATAACAGCATTAGCTTAAAATTGCTGAAAAACTAAGAATTATGCTGTTCTCAAAAGGTGATTCAGGCAAAAAAGCTGACATTCATAGTTTAAAATTGACAAAATTAAGCAATTAGCTGCATAGCAAAGACACTTTCATAATTTTCATGAAGGGATTTATTGAAAAAGCTTGCCAATAGTTATATGAAGTGGATAATTTTTCAGAGAAGTATTATAAGTTTTCGTAAAAATTTGTATCCTTTGCTTAGTATATTCGTATCTTCGTCGAAGTTAACACAAATTCTCCGTCTGAAATACCCACCGATCTAAAGATATTTTTCTTTGGCATTCTTCTTCAGTATATCGTTCGATAGAATAAAAAAAGTCAAATCACTCCTATATAATGTTGGAATAAATCAGATTTATAGTAATGCAAAAAGGAAATCAGTGAGGCTCAGCTGTTTTTGGAGAAGGCTAATGTAGCTGAGCTGCTCATTGAAACATTAAAGCATACTGATGACCTCAATCTTATCCTCAGTATCCTTCAGTTTGGAATTGCTTATCTGCTGGGAGGAAATACTTAATGCCAGAATTCTCTGCTTTCCAAAGTCAAATCAGATAAAAAAAATTAACTCTTTATTAAGATATAAAGGATCATCAGTAAGCTCGGTCGCAAGATATCTTCCAAAATTGCAGAAATAACGTCCACTGTCATCCCCCGCAACGACGAATTTGTTGTTCAACCTATTGATCGTTATGATTACTACGAACACTCTTCTCGTTCTTTAAAGCGCTTTGGTAATTTCGAAGAGGAAAAAGACTAAATTTAGTAATAGCTTCTCTAGAAGAAAGTGTTTGGTTGCTTATTCAGATTTATGCAACTCCTCTGTGAGTGCAACAACATCTAGTTTAAAAATTTTATAAGGGAGCAGGTTGACACTGATAATGTGAAGAAAAACGCTTCCTTTAACATTTTAAGCATGACAACTTTTGAAATTAGACGACTTTTCAAAGTGATGGATAAAGAGGCAAGCATTATTGTGCTTAGTTTGACTGATTTCCTCAACTAGGTGGTAGCTTTACCCTGCTCATTAAACCAACTGAGCCTTTGCTAAACTACATTTTTTGAGGATTTGTGCTACATGGCTGGTTTTTTTAATGAAAAAGAGAATCTAAAAATCAGGGGATTTGACAATCCCCAAAGCTTGTAGAGATTATTTTAATTGTATCAAAAGTGTATTCTTGTAATTCTAAACATTCTTTAAGGAAATAATCCATAGTTAAATAAGGCATTTTTAAATAAACTCTAAGTTCAATTCTTACTGCGAACAATTAAAAAAAACTTCGAGTTACTTAAAATATATACTGATGATGATCTGCGTTCATTATTGTATGATCAAGCAAAACAAGAAATGCACGTTCCTATATACTTATAAAATGCCATTAATGTCATGATTGTGTTGCTAAAGCTAGAGGACAGCTAAGGTGCTGAAGCCTTTAAGGAGAAAAAACGTATATACCTCATCGAAACCAGCAAAATCATCGAAACCGACAAAAATATCGAAACCAGCAAAATCGAAACCGACAAAATCATCGAAACCAACAAAATCGAAACCGACAAAATCATCGAAACCAGAAAAATCGTAGGAAAAAACTTTTAAAAAATGTTAGATGCGCTCAAGCAATAAATATTGAAAATTGAGATATTTTCAACCATGGGCAAGCAATATTTATATTTCCCGAAGCATCCTATTCTCACCAAATTGTCAGATGCTACTCGAAATCGTATCATGGAAGAAGTGTCTCGCTCAACTCAAAGGTAAAAGATCAAATCTCTCCTGAAATTTAAAGAGGAAATCTTCACTGAAATAAATCATAATTTTAAAATAGAAAAATAGAATTTTTTGGGAATCCAAATAAGTCCGGCAAAGATCCAACAGCTTTAAGATATTCTGTTTTATTGTAGTTTTTTAATTATAATTGTTTGGTCATTTACAACAAACGTGATAATTGAGTACGGGTAAGTCTAATATAAAATTCCCAATAAGATGGTGCCTGTTATACTCCTTCTGGACGTTATTCAATTTTCAATAACTCTCATTTATTCCATTATGTATTATAGATGCAAGTTTGTTCTAGCCAATTACCGAGCGAAAAAAAAATTGGAGCAAGCCTAATAAGATCGAAAGAAAAAATAAGAGTTCTCATAAACAACTAAGGCAGGGTAAAAATAATAAAAAAAGGATGAACAAAAATAAAAAAAGATACAAAAGCGATCTGCTTTAGGGTCAATAGCAGATAAGATTTCGACTAGCATCTCCAATAATTCAATCGTAATCCTATCAACAAATGATGAAAAATTCGGTAATGTGATGCTTTTCTTCATTGCTTCATTCTTCGGCACCTTTTATGATCAAAAACTGTTCATGCTTTATATCCTATACTACTTCATGCAAAACTCGACTCTAGAAAATGTGTTCAAAGCTATTACTTTTAACCTTAAGCAATTATTTTCTGTTGGCTTGTTGGGGATAGTGTTTGTATATGTCTTCTGTCTAATATTTTATGAAACTTATGCATTGGAACTTGTAGCTGAGAAAGATCCAAATTAGACATGTGATACAATATATGGGTGTATCTTAGATCTCTATGTTTCTGGCACTATAGGAGGCTCTGTTTAAGAGTTAAAACCCATGCGCTTTCTCACAGATTTACTCTACTATGTATTTTTTGGCCTGCTATTTGGTAATATAGTCAGCGGTATTATGATTGACACTTTTTCAGAAAGGAGAGAAAAAAGGTAGGAGATGACTGACGACAAGAAAAATAAATGCTATATTTGCGGTCGAGGAAGAGGAGAAGTATTTTTATCTTAATTTAGTTGTAAAAAAACAATGAAAAATTCGATTAGCATATAAATGAGAAACATTTCCTTTGGAATTATATTTACTATTTATACTGTCTCAACAACAAAAATTAAACAGAATATACTGGCTTGGAGTATGAGATTAAGGTTTGCGTTGATAAAGGAGAAAACTAAGAGGACTACATCAAATGGATTCCATTTGGAGGAGATGAGGCAGACACGCATGTTCAGAAAGTGCAAGATCTCACCACATTCATGGAGATACTCAATATTGATACCAAAAATAGAATTAGCCATATGACTAGTGCGGGTTCAGGAAAGGGAGAGTAAACGGACTAAGGAAGGGATTCGAACTGATTAATCATGCATAAAATGCTTAATATTAAAGAACTTATTATATTTTAATCCAGAAATTTTTGTCCAATAAGCTTATTTCAGCTATCATCCATTGATAAGGATTAAAGTAAAGGGCAAAACAATGAAGTATTGAGTATCAAATATACTTCAAATCATATTGTAATATTGTTGATATAATAAATAAATAAAATATTATATAGAATAGCCAAATCAACTTAAATAATCTTCATTCTCAGGTTTGAAGATAACTCCACTGCCAGAATAGAATTTTCCCATCCATTCTATCCAATGCAATCTAACCACATGCATCACACACTCCACCAAATCTAGGATTAATATCATTCCTGCAGTTGTTACAAAAAATACAATGCACCTCAAAATTGAAATAGACTCAGACTCAAACAAAGTAGACATAAGCAAATTTAACAAAAGAGAAGACATTTTTCCGTGGGCGAGGGAAAGTGCAAAAAGACGAAGATATGAGGTAGTACTGCTGATGAGAGATAGCAAATATTAGAAAACCTCCAGCGGTCCAAGCTCACTTTCTTGATGCTATTTTTCATGATAATACGAGATTGGCTCAGATATACATTCATTAAAATTGTCATTACTTCTTGATAATTCTAGATTCATTTCCTCTGTCACTTGCAAGGCTTCATAGTTAGACGTTTTTCTGAATGTGTGGTAAATAAACATCAATAAAATGGAACAGAAACTAATTAAGCTTAGTATTGATGCTATCTCTTTTTATTTATCGAAAATATTGTATTTTGGGCTTATGTGGTAGCCTAAGCACAGCTATAGGAAGGATGCAACCATCGATAATTATAAAAAGGATGTTATAATGGAAGGGGCTTAGAATTCACGATCATCATAATTATTAAACCATTTGAGGATAATCAGTAAAACTAAAAATCCCACTGTTGTAAACATCAGCGCTAATTTAGGAATAGAGTCAAACCAAAATTGCTTGGTTTGTCCTCTCTTTATTTCATTGGTCATTTTGAGAATAAGGCCAAAACTCATATGAACAAATGCTATTATCATGCTAATTTTCATTTTTAGAGAATTTTCAAAATTCATTCGGTTCTCAGCCACCCCCCATACCCACTTTATTACACCAAGATTTTAGCAAGATATGATTTTCATTCCAAAAAATTAATTGTAAATAACTCCACAATAGATACTCATAAAAGCCATATAGTAGAAAATAGGCTTTAGTTTAAAAAAGAGAGCCATGACTAGTAGCATCAGTCCATGGCCAATATCACTAAACATCATGCCAAAAAGAATGGGGACTGTTGAAAACATAAAGATAGAGGGAAGAATTTCGTTATATTTCGGAGTTGAGTAAAGCTAAACAAGATAATTAACCTCAGAAAGGCAAGGTATTTTGGGCAACTGAGTCCTTTGCTTGCATTTTCCTTAAACCAAAATCAAAGGCACTGGCAAGTTGATCATAACCTAGTTTTCAGGGACATGGATTGTAAACAAATGAAAATTAGCGGGAGACCCAATAGGCTTACTATGGCAAATAATAGATATGATCCTTTTGAGAAAATCCATCCGCAATAAATGATATTGCAAACAGTCTTCAGAAATATAAATACAGTCTCTTAAAGCCTTTATAAATTGTTAAGAAGATATCTCGAATAGACGCTAATATTCCTTTCTTTTAGTATTGAGAGATTATTTCTAATTGATTAAATGTGCGGACATGTTAGGCAATTAATAAATTATCCCATTATTTATGCTAAATATATTAGCAATTTTTGTCTTTTTGGCTTTGAAAACTCCTCTGTTGACAAAGCAGATGAACATATCTCTTTTTGTTATTTCCGATCTATCTTTAAAGACTATATAAGCATGACCTTAAGTCTTACGAAAAATAAGACGTTCAATCATATACCTATTTTTGCGAGGGCAGATACCTGTCAAAATGATAAACTCATTTAAGTTAGCATTGCCACTAACCATTTAAAGTTTGACCTTAATTAAATCTAGTTCCTCATCTATATGGGACAAGGTATTAACTAAGGTATCGTAATTATTGGCCAAAGTTGTAAATGAGCCTATTTTTTCATTGATTATGGATTCCTCCATATCCAAATAGCTCAAATAATCGATAGATTTCTGCTCGATAAAATCTTTCATGGCTTTGATGCCCAAGTGTTTCTCATTTATATTTAACTGCGCAACTGGTTTTCCATACTTAACTTCAATATTAGTCATGAGTCCTTATATCTTAAAGGTGAGCTGATGGATTCTGGAGTAAATGATATAGAAAGGATCGTTGGAATCATCATAAGGATTCTTTTAAAACTCTACAAAGCCTGTAGAAATGAGGTGATCGACGATAGTGGGAGCTTGATAATGTTGCAACACTAGAGAATATGTTCTGACGGGGGGAGAAAAGAAGAGATTCATTCAAACTATAATAGGGCATGATTGCAATTAAATAAATTAAGATCTAAACTTTGAATCATATGAACCATTATTTTGTTTAACATGACTCATTGCAAATCTACTCTTCTTTTAGTGCCAATCCTTATCTACTGTTTAAAATGTTGGCTAATTTTGATGATGGCTCGTTTACTTTGGTAAATTTTACTTGATATACAATTAGTAATCATCATTGTTTCTGAATTTGGCTGTAATTACTAAAAATAATTTTCTTACTTAAAAATTGGTCAATTCAATAATAAATACAATTTATGAATGAGTTTATATACTTTTGAGCATAATAATTAATAAATTTAAAATAAAATAAGCAATTTATGGTGATGACTATCTTAACTATTTTGATAAAATCGGAAGTATCATTTAAATATTAAATTGATACTTACCTTGAGTTAAGCATTTACTCTTTAAAAATGAATAATCGATTAAGGTCATATACAAATATTCATAATGTATGATTATTTTGCTATAATTTAGTAGCAATCAAAGTACTAACCATTTATAATATCATCTTTAAATGAAAGAATAATACGAAAAAATAGAACTCTAAGAATAGATTAGCTTGCATCAAGATAAGTCAAAAGCCATCTATTCTAAGATAGAAAGTTGTATTGATCAAATGCTTGTGTTCTACTAACAAGCTTAGCAGAATATGCAAGATGATGATAGTGACACTCAATCAGTTTTACTGTAGCTAAACCGTTAGCTGATTCAATTAAAGCCGATAAAGACAGTAAGAGAATATTTCATGCACTACTATCATAAACTATCAAATCTGATTCGAAGCATGCGCAATAATTCTTTTTATCCAAACAACCTATCCAATTTCAGATCAAGTAGGAAGCTTAGCAGTTAAGTTAATATCAATAATAGAAATGATCAAATTAATCAATAGAAACGCTTCAATTCATTTTTAAATAGCTTTATTAGCAAACCTGAAGAATACGAAGCACTTGATAAAATTATAGTCGAACATTTCTTGAGGTAAGGGGAGCTAGCGTCTGCCTAAATATGGGGAAAAATGGAGGATTAAGTAGATCCTAAACAAATTTTTCGGGAGTGTTTGAGCTTTAAGTAAGCCATATCCCGATGCTAAACTGAATAGGCTATCAAATGGTGCTAAAGTTCGGGGCTCTTTTAAACTTACGAAACTCTTCTTTAGTACTAACTACGAAAATTGAATGTTCTTCTTTTGATTGAAAAGCAGCAGTATTCTGAATCTTTATCGTATTTGAAAATGTTCATGAAAAAATTTCACTTTAAGTGTAATGAATAAATTTCTCAGCTGATCACTCATATTCTCTTTAAAAGTTCATCTCATTGGCAAAACTTGCTTTAATCAATCGAGGAGTAGGAATTTAAATAAGCAGTGAAGGAGAGATATGCCATTTTTGAATTTAATGAGGCAAAATGCCAAGCATTGGCTAATTAATTTGTTGTCGAGTACTTAAAGA
>Ga0302191_10002116_pt1 | contig 12521 bp, 13 predicted proteins | sample II_Bog_E3_1_FD_198775 | JGI IMG/M metagenome (GOLD analysis project Ga0302191, IMG submission 198775) | Peat permafrost microbial communities from Stordalen Mire near Abisko, Sweden - II_Bog_E3_1 | ecosystem: Environmental > Terrestrial > Soil > Wetlands > Peat | place: Sweden: Abisko...
AGGCAGCGCATGGCCCAGGTGCAAAGGTTTTTATCATCGCCCGGGTTAATTTTGTTCCAAATCACTTTAGGCACTACGCCAAACATGGCGCCGCCATCCAGTTTAAAAAAGCCCGTATCTATGGTGTAGAGTTTCAAAGAATTCAAATATCAGTTATCAATAAACAATTATCAATTTGTTGGTGCCAGGTAATTTTGTTTTTTCTTAGCGTCTTTGTGCCTTTGCGTTTATATTATTTTATCTCATTCTTTACCAACAACTTTATCGAAGTCAGTGCAGCTTCCACACCCTTATTACCATGCTTACCTCCCGAGCGCTCAAGAGCTTGAGAGATATCTAATGTAGTTAGTACACCAAAAATAAATGGCACATTAAATTTTAAATTTAAATCCATTATGCCATTGGCAATAGCATCGCAAATAAAATTAAAATGAGGTGTTTCGCCCTTTATAACACAACCTAAGCAAATGATGGCATCTGGTTTTTTAGTATTGTAAAGTTGTTGGGCAGCTAATGGTAGTTCATAACCACCGGGCACAGATTCAATAAAAATTTTATTCTGCATGGCGCCATTTGCCACCAGTGTTTTAAGGCAGCCGCCAAAAAGCGCGTCGGTAATTTCTTTATGATAATCGGCTACAACAATGCCAAAAGAATATGCAGACACATCCCCTATAACCCCTTCATCAGATGATAAATTATGAAGATGGGATGCCATAAGCGTTAGGTTTAATTCATTGCTGTTGTTATCTCTGCAATATATTTATCAGCGTCACGGCCCTGTTGTGTGTTAGGGTATTTTTGCTTCAACTCTTCATAAAGCTGTTTAGCCTCAGCAAACTTTTTGTTATACTGCGCTAATTGTGCAGCCTTTTGCAAATACATGGGCGAAGTAAGGTCATCATCTACTTTGTAAGCAGCTTTCTTGTAATAATCTTCTGCATCGTTGTACTGATTTAACTCACTATAAGCATCGCCAATTTGGCCAAGTGCCATTACACTAACCACCTTATCATCAGAGCTAAATTTTTTAAAATACCTGATGGCATCATCAAACTTATGCTGGCGCAAATAAATATTGCCTACATAGTAACACGAAAGATTAGCAGCCTGTGTCCATTTGTAATTGTTAATGATCTTTAAAAAACCCGGATAATTATTGTCACCATTCAGCGCCAAATTCAAAGAATCCTTATCAAAATATTTTTGAGCCACAAACATTTGGCTTTGGGCATCAACCTCGCGTTTTGGTATATAATATTTGGTAAAACCAAAGTATAATACTAATACCCCCACAATAACTCCGGTAACTATGGATACGGTTTGCTTATTATCGAGAATGTATTTTTCTAATCTTGTATAGGTATCTTCAAGATTGGTAATTGGGTTGTCGTTTGTGTTGTCAGCCATTTTTTGTTATTATAGTTTAAGTATGTAAAATTAGTCTTTTATATACGGGTAATCCGCCTGAACATAATTATCATCATATAACTCTTCCGGTTCAGGAAACGGAGAATCTTCTGCAAACTTCACGGCCTCATCCACCTCATTTTTTATCTTGTCATTTATTGCTTCAATCTCAGCATCAGTAGCGTACTTCTTTTCTTTAATAACAGAGAGTACGTGGTCTATCGGGTCTTTTTGCTTGTATTCTTCCACCTCATCCTTAGAACGATACTTAGCCGGGTCGCTCATAGAGTGGCCACGATATCTATAAGTTAGTATTTCTAAAAACGTAGGCCCATGTCCTGCACGGGCATTTTCAACAGCTTCATACATGGCATCAAGCACTGTTTCAGGGCGCATACCATCCACTGGCTTTGAAGGCATATCGTAAGCCAACCCTAACTTGTAAATATCGGTTACATTAGAGGTACGTTCAACAGAAGTACCCATGGCATAATGATTATTCTCGCAAACAAATATCACAGGCAACTTCCAGGTCATAGCCATATTAAAGGTTTCGTGCAAAGCACCCTGCCTTACTGCACCATCACCCATATAACAAATGCAAACGTTGCCGGTATTGTTATACTTTTCAGCAAAGGCTATTCCTGCGCCAAGTGGTATTTGTGCGCCAACAATGCCATGCCCGCCAAAAAACTTATGTGCTTTGCTAAAGAAGTGCATACTGCCTCCTTTGCCCTTTGTGCATCCTGTAACCTTACCAAATAGCTCAGCCATGGCAGCTTTAGGGGTAATACCTTTAGCTATAGCCATACCATGGTCGCGGTAAGCAGTAATAATAACATCGCTTTCCTTAATAGCGCTAATGGTACCGGCAGCAATAGCCTCCTGCCCAATATACAAGTGGCAAAAGCCTCTGATCTTCTGTGTGCCATATAACATACCCGCACGTTCTTCAAAACGGCGTATCAGCAGCATTTGCTCATACCAACCCAAGTAGGTTTCTTTTGTTATTTTTATCTTTGCCAATCAGCAGTCCTTGAGCCCGCAAAATTAAGAAAATTACCATTGGAACAAAATAGCCCTTTTCTGCAGGAATTGCAGGTTACAAGTTTTAAAAACTGCCTGTCGGCTAAACTCTCATTTTCAGACAGATTTAACTGCCTTATTGGCGATAACGGCGCCGGCAAAACCAGCCTGTTAGATGCTATATACTACTTATGCCTGGGTAAGGATGCCTTTAACTCCACCGACCAGCAGAATATAAAAACCACAGAACAGTATTTTAGGGTTGAAGGTAAATTTATTGTTGGAGACAGGGCAACTGATGTGGCTGTAGCCTGTGCAAAAGGCGCCAGAAAGGTTATTATGGCTGATATGATTGTATATACTAAAGCCTCACAGCATGTCGGTAAGTTTCCTGTAGTGGTTATTGGCCCTGATGACCATGAACTCATCTCTTCAGGCGGGGAGGCACGTCGCCGTTGGTTAGACCAAACCTTATCGCAAACAGATGCGTTTTATCTTGATGACCTTGTACAATACGCTAAAGTACTTGCCCAGCGAAATGCCTTTTTGCGGCAAGACAAACAATTTGCCGATGATGCGGACCTATTAAGCGTGTTTGATAAGCAACTTGATGATTATGGCAGCCGCATTTTTGAGCGGCGTAAAATTGCTTTGGCTAAAATAGTACCTTTTATAAACCGCTTTTATGCCGCCATTTCAGGAGATAAAGAAAAGGTAACTGTCAGTTATACTTCTCAATTGTTTGATGACAGTTTGTTGAATTTATTAAAAACAAATAAATTTAAAGACCAAGCCATTCAACATACATCATGTGGCATACATAGAGATGATATTGAGTTTGAGTTAAGTGGTATGTCGGCCAGAAAATTTGGTTCACAGGGACAAATAAAATCTTTAGTATGTGCCATTAAACTGGCGCAGTTTACGTTTACAGTTGACATTGTACAAAAAAAAGCTATTCTGTTATTGGATGATATTTTTGATAAACTGGATGAGAAGCGTGTGCATAGCTTGCTCAACTTATTATCAGGCGCTGAATTTGGCCAGGTATTTATTACTGATGCCCATAAGCATAGGCTACAAGTATTGTTTGCTGATTTAAAACTTACCTCCAAATTTTTTATTGTAGAAAATGGAAATGTAAATGATCCATTTTAAAAAAATTACCACAGAGGCACGAATGCATTGAGAAAATGAAGCTTGCAAAACTGCCCACTGTCAACCTTTTTTTACTTAATTTTGACTAATGACCAACCACAACATTACTCTTAAAGAAGCCATAGATGCCATGCTCGAACGCAGCAACATGCGTGAGCAGTTTGATGAAGTAAAATTAGTGGGTGGTTGGGAAAACCTTATGGGTAAAACCATTTCACGATTTACAAAAAAAATATACGTCAATAAAAAAGTATTGTATTTGTCTGTTGATTCAGCCTCTATGAAACAAGAGTTGTTATACAACAAAGCCAAAATGATACAAATGGTAAATGATTTTGTGCGTGAGGGGTATATAGCTGATATTGTTATCTGGTGATATAACATCCGGGTTTTCATTAAAAACACCTTATTAGCATAATTTTTTATATTATATTGCGTTGTATTCGTGCAAATATTTTTTAACCAAAAAAAATAGTTATGAAAACAAAGAACCACCATCACTTCCTCTTCCTCCTTTTATCTTTATTTGTTATTTATTTTGGATGTAAAAAATCTAATGTAATGACATCTTCAGGGCCAAATGAAACTTATACAAGCGTAAATGATTTTTTTGCAAAAAACGGCAAGTTACCCAGCCAATACTTTACAGTTAGTGGCACAGTAGGAGGGAGTTTTACCGGCAGTGAGGGAACCAAAGTTACTTTTCCACCAAACGCATTTATTGATGGTAATGGTAAAATCATTTCAGGAAATGTAACTGTTCGTCTTGTTGAGTTATACAATAAAAGCGATATGTTTTTTAGCGGCGTGCTTCCGGTAGAAGATGATAACACTCTTCTACATTCGGGGGGCGAGTTTTTTATAGGGGGTACTTATAACGGACAGTTTGTAGGGTTGGCTCCCGGTAAAAGATTTACTGCGCTTATGCCTAAAGATTTAAAGGATACGCTGGCTAACCCAATAGCTTTTAATTTTCTAAGAGATTCAATAGATGACAATGGCTTACTGGGATGGGATGAAGCTAATGAAAATAACTTCCTTAATGATTCAACTAATGATTACGACAGTTTAATTAATACGGCAACAAATTATATATGGAGCGGGTATCATTTTTCTACTACTTTTGGCGACTCAGGGGTTTGGTGCAATAGTGATCAGGAGTTTACTAATACTAACTATGGCAGTATTAATATTATTCCTACTGACAGCCCTTCAACTTATGGTACTACTGTTTTCCTAATCTTTAAAATAAAGGCAATGATGCATGTGTACCAGGTGGGGGATGCTTATCCTGATCCTTTTGCTCCCATAGGATATGCAGCTACGATTGTAGCAGTAGGTGTAAAGAACAACACTCTGTATTCATCATTTACACCAGTTACCATTTCAAATGGATTGAATGTAAATTTCAAATTGAAACCAACAACATCGAATCAATTTAAAAGTGCACTAAACGCTTTAAATTAATTAGTTTTTAAAACCGTTCCAATTTTGAGAAGAAGAAATCGCCTTCAATAAGGGCATTTTCATCTGAGTCGGAGCCATGTATGGCGTTGCGCTCTAATGATTCTGCAAATAATTTGCGTATGGTGCCATCAGCTGCATTAGCAGGGTTGGTAGCGCCGATAAGTGTGCGAAATGCTTCCACAGCATTATCTTTTTCAAGAATAGCAGGTATAACGGGCCCTTCAGTCATAAACTTAACTAAGTCGTTATAAAAAGGGCGTTGTTTATGTACAGCATAAAACTGGCCGGCCTGTGCCGCTGTAAGTTGGGTTAGTTTTAATGCCACCACACGAAATCCGGCCTCTTGTATGTGTTTGATTATTGCTCCTGCTAAGCCATTGCTTACTGCATCGGGCTTAAGAATGGTTAAAGTTTGTTTGCCTGCCATGGTGTTTTTTAAATTTGTGACGCAAAAGTAGTTATTCGCTTTTATCCATAAAACCCTAAACTTAAAATAATTTCAATTTTTGTGTAAAAAATACGACCTTCGCACACTAATTTTTAATGATGGTTGAAGTTGAGGAGATGCAGGCGTTTACTGACACGCTGGCATCGGCTAAAAATATAGTAATTATTAACCACCGTAAACCCGATGGCGATGCCATGGGGTCGTGCCTGGCTTTATACCATTATTTCTTAAAAAAGTATCACACTAACGTTACCCTAATTACTCCTACTGATTATCCTGAGTTTTTGTGGTGGTTGCCCGGTAATGATAAAGTGTTGAATTTTGAGACCAATGAAAGCAAGGCAGCTTCTCTTTTAAATAAAGCTGACCTTATTTTTTGTGTTGACTTTAATCGTCCTCACCGTGCAGAAAAATTAGGCGAATTGATCCTGGCTTCCAAAGCTGCCAAAATTTTAGTTGATCATCATCCCGATCCTGAAGAAGTATTTGATTTTTATTTTCATGATGTAGAAGCTACTTCAGCATCAGAAATTGTATATGACCTGATAAAAAGAATTGGTGACGAGAATTATATTGATAAAGATGTGGCCACCTGTATTTACACAGGATTAATGACAGATACGGATAATTTCAGAATACCCAACACTACCTCTAAATCTCACCTTATTGCTGCCGACCTTATTGATAGGGGCGTAGAAAATGCAGAGATATATTCTAATGTTTACGAATCATTTTCTGAAAGCCGCCTTCGTTTTTTCGGATATTGCCTTACAGAAAAAATGGAATACCTTACTGATATTAAGACGGGAATTATTGCCATCAGGCGTGAGGATGCGCATAATTTTAATATTAAAACCGGCGATACAGAAGGGTTAGTAAACTATCCTATGAAAATAAAAGGCACCAGGCTTTCTATATTTATTACAGAGCGTGCTGACGGCGTAAAGCTATCCTTTCGCTCTAAAGGAAATATTGATGTAAACGAATTTGCCAAAGAATATTTTAACGGCGGGGGCCATAAAAATGCTGCCGGGGGTAGTTCAAAACTATCTGTTTCTGAAACAAAAAAACGGTTGATTGATCTATTATATAAAAATAAATATTTGTTTAACGAGTAAATAAAACCTATGAAAAAAATAATTCTTTTTGCAGCGAGTATAGTTATATCAATAGCGTCTTTTGCTGATAATGGCTATAAAACATCGCCAAGCGGGGTTCGCTACAAAATGTTTAGTGCCAATGCAGGTGCAAAAATTGCACAGGGCAATATTGTGCGCCTGAATTTTGCTATGCGCCTGGCTGCTAATGACTCTTTAGTTTTTAGCTCCCGCATGACAGGAGCCCCTGCTGATTGGAAAATAGACCCCCCTAAGTTTAGGGGCGATTTTATGGACGGCTTAACTATGCTATCTGAAGGTGATAGCGCAAGCTTTTTAATGCCTGATGATTCGGTTTATAAAGGAATGCAAATGCCTCCGTTTTGTAAAACAGGGCAGGATTTAAGATTGGATGTTAAAATTATAAAAATATATACTATGGACCAATACAACACTATGCAACAGCAAAATATGACCAAACAAAAAGGGGTGGATGATTCTACCCTACAGGATTATTTTAAAAAGAACAACATTACCAACACACAAAAAACAGCAGATGGTTTATATTATGTTGTTACCCAACAGGGAACAGGCGTAAAACCAAACCAGGGACAAAAGGTAAGTGTTAACTACACCGGAAAATTATTAGATGGAAAAGTATTTGATTCCTCATTAAAACCCGGACGTACCCCACTTGAATTTTCTATTGGTAAGGGACAGGTTATACACGGTTGGGATGAAGGGATTAGTTTGCTTAATGTTGGCAGCAAAGCTACTTTGTACATTCCGTCAACTATGGCTTATGGCCCAAGAGGAGCAGGTGGCGTAATTCCACCTAATGCTGTGCTTATTTTTGATGTAGAACTCATTAGTATTGCTAAACCACATTCTCCTGCTGTGGATGATTCTATCATCCAGGATTATGTTAAGAAGAATAGCCTGACCAATGTGCAAAAAACACAAGATGGCTTATACTATGTTATAACTACCCCGGGCACAGGTGCTAAACCAAACAAGGGACAAACAGTTACAGTAAATTATACCGGTAAATTTTTGGATGGAAAAGTATTTGATTCATCACTTAACCAGGGCCGTAAACCATTTGACTTTACCTTAGGACAAGGCCAGGTGATACCAGGATGGGATGAAGGAATTGCTTTATTAAATATTGGCAGCAAAGCCACGTTGCTTATCCCGTCACAATTAGCGTATGGCGAATCAGGCAATCAGGGTATACCCGGTAACTCTGTTTTGTTATTTGATGTAGAACTTATTAATGCAAAATAATTAAAATTAAAACCTAAAAAAACGAATATGAAGAAAATTGCTTTAGCAGTATTAACCACCGCATTTGCATTTACCGCTTGCAAAAATTCAGTAACCAGCGGATATGACAAAACGCCAGATGGATTATGGGTAAAAAAAATAAATATCACCAGTAGCCCAAAGGCTAAAGTAGGAGATATTATAACCGTGAATTTTGATGAGAGAACTCAAAAAGACTCTGAGATAATAAGCACTCGTAAACTTGGCAAACCGGCGCCGCTTGAAGTAAGGGCCCCTTTATACAAAGGTGATGTTGCAGAAGGACTTATTATGCTTGGCGCAGGAGATAGCGCTTCATTTTTAATGTCAATTGACTCTATGTTTAAAAAAAATCCGGGCCCACGCCCTGCATTTTTGAAATCGGGTGAGTATATTAAACTTAATATTAAAGTTCTTAGTGTAGAATCTAAAGAACAGGCAGAAAAAGAACGCGCTGATGCTGCAGCACAACAGGCGTCACAAGAAGGTAATGATATTGCTGATTATATAAAAACAAATAAAATAAAAGCACAGCAAACTGCATCAGGATTATATTATGCGATTGATAAGAAAGGATCGGGTCCACTACCAAAGCCAGGACAAAGTGTAACAGTAAATTACACCGGTTCATTATTGAATGGTACTGTATTTGACAGCAGCTTAAAACCAGGCAGATCACCATTTACATTTGTGCTTGGACAAGGACAAGTGATTAAAGGATGGGATGAGGGCGTTGCTTTATTACCTGTAGGTAGCAAAGCTCATTTAATTGTGCCCTCTGCATTGGGTTATGGCCCACAAGGCAATCAAGGTATTCCGCCAAATAGTCCATTAGCGTTTGAAGTAGAAGTGATAAGTGTAAAATAAATTGTATCTTAAGAATAGTTAAACCGCAAAGGGAGACAAACTCTTTGCGGTTTGTTTTTTAGGGTAATTGGTTAGTTTAGTGTTTTAGTTTTATGACTGAATGAGTAGTTCTTCTGATACATATATTGATCAACTTGCAAGGCAGGTAGTAATATTCAGGCCACTTAAGCGTATCATTTCTATTGTTCCCTCACAAACAGAATTACTTTTTTATTTAGGGTTAAATGAAGAGATAGTTGGAATAACAAAATTTTGTGTTCACCCTAAAGAAAAAATAAAGCAAAAAATAAAAATAGGAGGCACTAAAAATTTGAATATTGAAAAGATAAGGCAATTAAAGCCCGACCTTATTATAGTAAATAAAGAAGAGAATAATGAAGAGCAGGTTAATGAATTAATGAAAGAATTTCCGGTTTGGATGAGTGATATTAAATCGCTTGATGATGCTTATGACATGATAGAAAAACTGGGGATAATAGTAGGTAAACAACATGAATCGAAAAAGCTGATTAATGAGATACGATTGCAATTTGATGGATTAAAAAACAAATTAAAATCAACACTAGGTGATAAGCCATTAAAAACCATTTATCTCATCTGGCGCAATCCTTACATGACCATTGGAGCAGATACATTTATAAACTCCATGCTTCAACTAGCAGGGTTTAGAAATTGTTATGAAAACAAATTACGTTATCCGGAAATTAGTGAAGTAGATTTAGAAATGGCTAACCCTCAATTAATATTACTTTCCAGTGAACCTTACCCGTTTAAAGAAAAACATATTGAAGAGTTACAACATATTTGCCCCAACGCACAAATTACTTCAGTGGATGGCGAAATGTTTAGCTGGTATGGCAGCAGATTATTATTATCGGCGGCGTATTTTGAAAAACTCGTAAATGAAATAAAGGCTACCTAATATCATTGCAGCTATTATTCGCGAGGCAATGAAAAACTAAATACACTTCCCTGGCCGGGTACTGACTCTGCCCATATTTCGCCTTTGTGTTTAGATATTACTTTTTGTACTATGGCAAGTCCAAGCCCTATTCCCTCAAATTCAGTTTTAGCATGTAATCGTGAAAATGCCTGGAACAATTTGTCAGCTTGTTTCATATCAAACCCGCTTCCATTATCTTTTATATAATAGGTAGCAGAACCGTTTACAGAAGAACAGCCAATTTCTATAAAGGATTGTTCTTTTTTACTACTGTATTTTATAGCATTTGAGATAAGGTTTACCCATACATGACGCAACATATTGGTATCGCCTTTTAAATTGGGTAATTTTTCAATATTAATATTTATTTTTTGACCATTATAATAGTGAGTTTGCTCCTCTACAACTGAATGAACGAGCCTGTTCATATCAACGTGTTCTTTTACTATATCAGAATAACTTACCTGCGACAATGCTAAAAAATCTTTTATAACCTGGCCCATAAGTTCGCACTGACCGGCTATCGTATCTATTAAAAATTTGCTTTTCTCGTCAAGGTCGGTGCAAGTGGATTGTAACGCCATCGCGCAACCGGTAATATTGCTTAAGGGTGCACGCAAATCATGGGCAACCATTGATGTGAATGATTCTATTTCCTTTGTGGCTGCATCTTTTTTATAAAAATGCCTTTTAGACACACCATAATTAAGTTCCATCATAATCTTCTTTTATTTATTTATTTTTTTCAGTAATTTTTTTAACAAATCTCTAATGGTAAGCACGTACCTGTAAGAAAATTTGTTGCACACTATTGCAGTAGTGTTGTGCGGTTATAAGTGGGAAATAGTTTTGCCTTGTACTAAATCTGTTACAAAATTAAGGGCATAAGCCTCTAATTGTTAAAAGACATTAACATTTTTTGTGACTTAGAAGTTTTTTGGAGCTAAAGCTAAGCTGTTGGTTGAAAGAGTACTCCCTATTAAAATACCATTTATATAATAGCAACCGGTAGTGCCATTTGGTAAAATATCATATGTGTAACCATATGAATAACAGATGGTATCAAGCTTAATTATAGTTGAGCCTTGAACTGCTTCGCCCATTTTTAATTGGCTAAGCATAACCCCGTTTGCTAATGGATGTTTAAATGATGCCGTAAATTCTCTGCCATCATTTAATTTGATATGTATCATCTTATGATCGGGAGGGACCGGGGTTTGTCCTGTTGTTAAAATAGTAGTTATCATACGATGCCCATAAACATCAGCAGTAAAAACAGGGTCGCCTGCTTTAAGGTCTTTCACTTCAATGTTACCTTTTGGTGTTTCAATAAGTGCATTATATGGCAAACAAATGGGGCAATTAAGTTTAAATGGCTTTTTAGATGCTACAGATATTTGGCCCGTTGGAGTAATCTGCCCTTCATATTGCCACTCTTCGCCTTTAGGTGTTTTTGTGTTGATTTTAAAAGTGTATTTAAAAGGTAATGTATCCATAACTATTGCCGCAAGAGCCTTATGTTGACGATATATGGTTAACTTTTCATCGTCACTTAAATTGGTTTTATCTTTTATAACCATACCTTCGGCAATGGCGTGTAACTCCTCGGAATTTGGATGTATAGTATCAAAATATTTTTTTGCAGAGGCTTCCTCAACGCCGGGCCTTCCTACAGGAAAATAATCTTTATCGCAAAAATCTACCACTCCAAGGCTATCTACTAAACGAATTTTAAGTTCACTATAAGTATAAATAGCAGGTGTGCTTTTACCTTTTTGATTACAGGGTTGAGCGGCAAGTGCTACAAATAAAAAAACAAAATATTTCATAAGTATAAGCTGTTATCCAAAAGAGGCTCTATACGTAAATTTACTCATCATTTTTACAAAGCGCATTATAATTACTGCACTATATTTGCGTACAATGGAATTACAAGCTACGCTATATAATAATAGGAGAACAGCGATAAAAAGGACATACGTTAAAATGGCTTTTTTAATGATATTGTATTCCACCATTACACAAACCTTATACCTTACCCCATTACTTACAACCTATCTCTCATACATTCAACCGGCTTATATAGTGCTGTATTGGTTGTTCTTTTTAGTTTATATCGGTGATCTTATTGCAAATCATCGTTCAATAACCTCATTTGAATTGGTAGTTCTATACCTGCTTTTGGTACCATTTTACCTGGCTATTCCGGCGAGTATTCTTTGGGGGCAATCTATGTTATATGGTATAGCCGCATCGCGCGAATGGTTTTTGGTAGTAGCACCTATTGCCATATTTTACATGTTTAAAATCAAATGGGTCACCCTTAAAGAAATATATGATGCCATGCTTGGGTTAGGTTGGCTCTACCTGTCCATTTTTACAGCGGTAGCAATTTTGGGTAATCCTCATCAATATATGGGCACTCATCCGCCGGTTTATGTATCATGTAACCTGGCCAAAGGAGCCTGTACTTACCGGCTCGATTTTATTGCCATACTTTTTGCCTGTATTTATTATTACATCAAATTTTTGAAAAAGAATGATTGGCGCAGCGCCATCGCTTTTCTGTGTTTTTTAAGCTACCTGGCTTTTGAAGATAAAAAAAGAGCATTGTTGCTGGCATTAGCGCTAACACTTTTTTTTATTTTTTTAACCCAGCTGCCATGGAAAAAAATAGTGCTTTATTCTGTTGCCATCATTTTCTTTTTAGTTACTGCTATAAGTACAATATATATTATTGCCCCTAACGTCATTCAGAACTATATAACCATGTACTCTAATGTATTAACAGTGTTAGAGG
>Ga0302191_10002117_pt1 | contig 12518 bp, 21 predicted proteins | sample II_Bog_E3_1_FD_198775 | JGI IMG/M metagenome (GOLD analysis project Ga0302191, IMG submission 198775) | Peat permafrost microbial communities from Stordalen Mire near Abisko, Sweden - II_Bog_E3_1 | ecosystem: Environmental > Terrestrial > Soil > Wetlands > Peat | place: Sweden: Abisko...
ACATATGGCAGTCATACTCTTGATAAGAAAACTGCGGCTTATAATGTTCTAAAAGATAATGATTTTGATGTATATTCTCTAGTTACCAAAGGAATTGCTTCATCCGATCTCGCCCCTCGAGCCTTTATTGCACAGAGATTTCTTGCAGCGGGTGACATATTACAATTTGCTAAGAAACCCGCTTTAATAATTGAACAAGCCGAAAATGTTTTGGCTCGCCGAGCTGGTGGACTTATGTCTTTCTTTGGGGGCTTTGCTGAAAAAGATGATAGTGAAGAACTTCTAGAAAATGATGAAGCTCTTTTGGAGGAAAATCCAATTCCTACACTTTGGGTTGTGGATTCTCCTGAAGAACTTATTGTTGAAAATGTTGGCAGATTTCTTTATCATTGTGAAATTAAACCAGCATCAAGGGCGGATCGGAAGAAGCAAATTGAAAACGTAATTGATGACTTGGATCTTTCGGATGAAGTTAAACTCCACCTTTCTAAATATCATCAATTAAGTCATAAACAAGTTGTTTCAGCAGCAACGCTTGCTAAAATTGTGGGTGTTACAAAAGTAGAACAAGAAGATATTTTAAAAAGAGGAATTCATCATTCTCAACGAGCTTTGGGTAGAGGAGCAATGGAAGAACTTCGTGAAAGTGTAACATCTTATAGCTTAGATTATATTAATCTAGCATCAGAATTTAAACTTGAACAAGTTATTGAAGCTCTTAAGAAAAATCCACATGGAACTCTTTGTTTTTGGGGAATTCCTGGAAGTGGTAAAACAATGTTTGCCGAATATCTTGCACTTCAATTAGACCTTCCAATTATAATGAAGAAAGCTTCTGATTTGCTTTCAAAATGGGTTGGTGATAATGAAAAGAACATTGCTGCAATGTTCCAAGAAGCACATGAAGAAGGTGCAATATTATTCTTAGATGAAGCCGATTCTTTTCTAAGAGATAGATCAGAAGCCAAAGATAATTGGAGTGTTTCTCTTACAAACGAATTACTTCAAGGAATGGAACGTTTTCCTGGCATCTTTATATGCGCCACCAATTTGTTCAAGAAAATTGATCCAGCAAGTCTTCGTAGATTTACCTTTAAATTTGAATTTAAAGAAATGACCGAAGAACAACGTTGGAAAATGTTCCAAGTTGAAACTGGTCTGGATGATCTAAAACTTCCATCCGAAGAAATTTATGATCTTAAGAAAAGAATTGAACAAATTAGAAATCTTGCTCCTGGAGATTTTGCCACGGTTAAACGCCAATCAAATATTTTAGGTTCAGTTTTAACTCCTCAACAATGGGTCAACCAATTAGTTGAAGAAAGTCAAGCTAAATTGGAAGGAATTGAATCACGAAAAATTGGTTTTGGTGGCGAATAATGGTTGATGATATTACAAATTTCACTGATGGTAAAGTTATAGATTTTACCACTGGCAAGAAAATAGTAGAATCAAAACGTCCTCCTAAGATAATAGACTTGGATTATTTTAAAGGAAAAATAACCTTTGAAGAAGTCCAAGCTATTATTGAGACTTTAGAATATTTTATGGAAACCGAATTATTAGGTGAAGATAAAAGATCGAGATTAGGAGGGCCAATATTCGAATCATTTATGTCTTCAATTGAAAATGAATTCATAGAATATTTTGAATGTAGTCCAAATCCAGAAAGAAGAGCATAATGGAAGAAAATTTTGATGAATCAATTGACAAACTTGTTAAACTTGGTATAATTGAAGAAATATTTGTTAATGGAAAGAGTGTTGGTTATTGTTTGGCTGATGATGAACAAGCAAAAGTTAATGCATATAAGGAAGCTAATAGGTTAAATTAATGTTTTGGGTTATCCAGGAAGATTTATTTCAAGAAAATGGTCGTCAAGTTTTAATTAATACTTTGGAAAAATTTAGTATTCCATATGAAGTAGTAAAAATAGTTCCATTTTCCCATGAATTAATTCCTGAAATTACTCAAGAAGGAAATATAGTTACAAACGGATCAATTCTTCTTTCTAAAATTGCAAATGAAAGGGGTTGGAAACCCGGCGCATTTTTAAATGAAAATTTTGATTATAGAGTTTGGTTTCCATATTATAAGAAGTATCTTTTAAATCGTGATGCAATTTTTACAACAGTAAGAGATGCAAATCCATTATATGATGATGTTTTTGTTAGACCTGTTTTAGATGATAAATCTTTTAATGGAATAGTGTTAGACAATAAAGAATTTATTGTATGGAAAAAAGAAATTTTAGCTGGAAATAATAATTTTGTTAAACCAGATACAGAAATTATATATAATATAGCAAAAAATATAGGACAAGAACATCGGCATTTTATTATTGATGGAAAAGTTATAACGAGTAGTAGATATAAACTTAATGGTCGAGCAAACTATTCAGAAGATGTTGATGATTATGTTATAAAATTTGCCGAAAATATGGCTTCTATTTTTAGTCCAGCCCGAGCATTTGTTATGGATACTTATATAACAAATGAAGAAATTGGAATTGTTGAAATTGGATGTATATGTAATGCAGGATTTTATAAGGCAGATATACAAAAATTGGTTATGAATTTAAATTTTATGGACTTATAAAATATGACAAAATGGTTTATTTCAGATACACATCACGGACATGAAAAATGTTGGAGTACTTTTAAACGTCCAGATGGGACTCCTTTAAGAGATTTTTCTTCAACAGAAGAAATGGACGAAACAATTCTACAAAATATTAATAAAGTTGTAAAATATAATGATACAATAATCCATTGTGGAGATGTTGTTATTAGTAAAAAATATCTTCATCTTATAAGCAGATATAATTGTAAAGATATTCGTCTTGTTAGAGGAAATCATGATATTTTTTCTATGGAAGATTATATTAATGCGGGTTTTACAGACATTTTAGGTGTATATGTTCTTCCAAAAATTCGTGTAATTTGTTCACATATTCCTCTTCATTATGATTCTTTAGATAGATGGCACCAAAATTGGCATGGTCATCTTCATTTTGGAACTGTTAAAAACAAATATCAAAAACCACATTTAAAATATAGAAATATATCGGTGGAAATGACTGAATATAAACCAATACAATATGAAGAATTGGTTGCAGATATGGAAAGAGATCTTAATATTAAAATTTAAATTATTTTCTTGTATTATTATGTAAACGATGTTAACATAAGATATAAATAAAATACAAATAAAAGAAAGGAATATAAATGTTAGCCGTAGGAATTCTATGGTCTTCCATGATTGTCGGTTTGACAATTTTTGGTGGATTGACTGCTATTAAAGAAGTAAAAAATTAATTGACATTCAATCGGAAGTGTTCTATATTAACTTATGGAAAATCTTCTGATTGAACGTTTATCTCGCGTAAAAGTTAAAAAAGATTCTGTCATAAATGGTTATGCAATTGATGGAAAGGGTGATTTTTATTATCAAGCCGGTCGAACATATACAGTAATTGTCGAACAACACTACATTGATGAAACAAGAAATCAAATACACTGGGTTGGACGTAAATCAAACTATTTATATACTGATATTGATAATATAATTATCTAAATACAATATGAAACCAACAAAACCTATTAAACACAAAAGTTTAGACACAGTTCTTACAAATATGGCTATAAAAGGTATTAAAAATGCCTTAAAGCCCAAACCTGAGCCAAAAAAAGAAACAAAAAAGAGTGTTGGTTCAAAAACAGCTTCTAAAGAAAAAGTAGAAACACAAAAACAAGAACCTCTTACAACATTTGGTGCACCAAAATATAATAGATTGTTTGATCTTATGAAGGATATTGTTAATATCCATAAACAATCAAGAGAAAAAGTTAACCAAAAAGTTGACAAAACTCCGAAAAAGAATACAACACAAAAAACAAAAACATCTACAGATGAACCTGAAATAGTTTATGGTGAACCTTTAGATACACCTCATGTTTTAAAACCAAAAACTAAAATTGAACCAAAAGAAAAAATTATTATAGAACCAGAACCTGTAATAAAAGAAGAACCAAAAAATACAGAACGACCTTATCGAGCTATCGATTCATTTAAAAAACAACCAAATAGAACTAAAGATGGGGAATATCCTCATCCGTTGTATAAGATTAATGATTTATTTCATCATACTGCAGAACCACATATTGGTGCGGTAAAATATATAACAACAGTTAATGGTAATGGTCATCCTATTGTTCAACCTATTGATGATTCTGGTAGTAATGTAAAAATTGCTTTTCAAGCCAATCCTAAAAATTTGTTCGAAAATAATGAATAATGATTCTATAGGATTTCTTGAATTTGGTCTTTATACACTATTTGTTGTATGTTTTATAGTTATTCTTAAATTTTTTGGTTCGCATTTTGATAATAATCATAAAACGACTATAAATAATTCACCAAAGACAACTTCTTCACAGACATTTTTGTCGCCGGGTTTGTTAATAGAAGCTGGTCATTTATCAATTCACAGACATTAAAGGGAATATAATATGCAATCATTTAAAGATAGAACAGCGGAATATATAGACGCTGGTATTAAACATTGGAATCATCTTCGTATTACTGCTAGAACTGAAGAAGATCTTCATAAAGCTACATATTATCTTGATGCTTTTCAAAGCTTTCGTAGTACATTATTTGGTGCTATGTTGGACGTCTCAACTTTTACTTAAGGAATGATTATGTTTGATTTTTTGAAGTATTTTACTCTATTTCCAAAACCTATCAAACTTCCGTTTAAATTATATAGTCAAAATTTTTACCACGGAAAATCATCCAGAAATAAAGATGATTCTCGTTGGAGCTATATGCCAGATATTGAACTATAAAGGAAATTTATATTATGAACTTAATCGACAAAATTAAAGCCGATTCTCTTACTGCTCGTAAAGAAAGAGATACTTTAAAAATCAACCTCCTTACAACTCTATATTCGGAAGCTTCGAGAATTGGTTTAGATGATGGTCATCGACAAACAACTGATGATGAAGTTGTAGCTGTCGTTAAAAAATTCATTAAAGGTATTGATCAAAGTATTGGTTTTAATAAAACTGGTGGGATTGATATAGATAATATGGAAAAAGAAAAATCAATTCTTGAAAATTATCTTCCAAAACAAATGAGTGAATCTGAATTAGAATCAGTAATTTCCAATACAATTGCAGATATCCAAAATGCAAATATGGGTTTAGTTATGAAAACTCTTAAAGAAAAATATAATGGTCAATACGATTCTAAATTAGCATCTGAAAAATTAAAGAAAATATTTTCTTAATATCTCTTGTTAAGCTTCTAATTCAAGATTTCTAAAAGCTAAATACTTCGTAACCTTTTATTATGGAGTATTCATGCAGCCATCAGAACTTCACGTCATAGCAGTATTTTTTAATCATAATCGACGTGTTAATCCTCGTTTAAATTTTGAGAGATTTAGAAATCACATTCAAGATCTTGGAGCAACTCTTCATATTGTTGAGTTAGTTAGAGGAAAATTAGATTTTGAAGTCACCGAATCTAATAATCCATATCATACACAGCTTAGAACTAAAAGTGAATTTTTTCAAAAAGAAAATTTAGTTGATATTGGATTTAAAAATGCAATAAGATTGCATCCAGAATTGGAATATTTGGCATGGATTGATGCAGATATTCAATTTTTCAATCCAAATATTATAATGGATACTTTAGATCAATTAAACAGATATGATGTAGTTCAAATGTGGTCTATGTCATGCGACTTAGGTCCTGATACACATCCTATGACATATCCAGGCCCTGATTCTGCTCAAGTAGCAAGAAGTTTTGGTTATTGTTATGTAAATCAATTAGATCTTCCTTCTAACACCAAAAGATATGGATATGAATATCACACCGGCTACGCTTGGGCCATTAGAAGAGAAATTTGGGAACAAATAGATGGTCTTTATGAACATTCGATTGTAGGTTCTGCGGATAATCATATGGCATGGGCATTTATTGGAAAAATTGGATGGGGAATGGAAAAAGGAGTTACGGGACCATTTCAAGAAGATGTTACTAAATGGTGTAAAAATGCAGCAAAAATTGTGAATGGTAATTTAGGATATGTAGATGGTTTAATACATCATCATTGGCACGGAGCCAAACAAGATCGAGGTTATATTAAAAGATGGACTGTTTTAATTGACAATGAATATGATCCAAATTTAGATTTATTTAAAGATATTCATGGTTTACTTCATCTAACAAATAGAAATCCAAAACTTCAGTTTGACCTTCGAACCTATATGCGAAGTAGAAATGATGATAGAAATGTGTTATAATAGAAAATATACAATAGTAACCGTCGTATTTGAAGATGATGTTGAATTATTAAATTTACAAGCCAAATCTTTAGATATATATGCTGATGCTTCTCTAATTGAAGAAATTATAGTTATTGATAATTTTAACCATACACCAAAAAATTGGTCAAAAAAACTTTTTGAATATTATGGAAGACTGGCTTCTAAAGTTAGAATTATTCAAAGTTGGGATATAATAGAAAATTATAATTATTCAGGCTGGTATTATCAACAAGTATTGAAATTAGCAATATCTAAATTTGTTAATACTGATAGATATGTTGTATTGGATGCTAAAAATCATCTTATAAAGCCCTTAACAAGAGAATTTTTAGAAACTTCTAATGGTAAAACTAAAATTAATGGTTATGGTTATAAAAATCATAGCAGTTCAACAATAAAATCAAGACTTTTTACCACATGTAAATTTATTGGTATAGATCATGAAAAAGCTCAAGAAAAGTTTGTAAGAACCAGTACTCCATTTACAATGATTACTTCCGTATCAAAAAATATTGTTGAAAATGTTGGCGGTATAGAATCAAATGGCTTTATAAAAGCTTTTATGGATAATGAATTAACTGAATTTTTTCTATATGCTGCTACACTAGTACATTGTGGGGTATTTGATGAATTATACGATTGGGAGCAATTAAATACTCCATCTTTTTGGAATTGGGTTGCTGAGGATATTGAAATTGTTAAGAAAATTATAGAAGAAACTAAAGATGAAAAGTCGGGGCCATTTATAAGTATTCATCGAGGCGCTATAGTAAATTTTACTCCAGCCATGCGAAGTCTTATAGCTCAATTGTGGGTAGAACGTTCTTTATTTTCTAATATAGAAGATGGAATAGAATTTTTAAGTAACATTGGAAAGGAAATATAATGGAAGAAAATGAAGTAGAAGATTTTGCTGATCTAATTGATCCTGATGCAAAACCTGGAGTTTTTGTAACTTTGCAAGTACAACTTAATCCCGAAACAGATCAAATTAATGCTGGAATTGTAAAATTTCCTTTGGATTTGAGAATTGTGGAAGAAATGCAAGAAAAACTTGGTGAAGAAATGCGAAAAGTAAATATGAAATTTCACATAAATGCACAAGGCGAAGCTTTTCTTATGCCAATTAAAACGAGTACATTAATTGGATTTGATTAATAATGGACCAGGATGTTCTTCTGTAGAAGATTTGTGGCCGACCGAAGAAGAATGGAATGCATTTTTCGAGACAGAAACAACAGAAGAACTAAAATTAGAAATTGAAAAATCGAAGTTAAAGCTCCTTCTAGACAAACAAAAGGTTGGAGATGATATTGATTGGGGCATTTATAAAGTTGATGAAAGTACAGAAGTACTCGATGAAGAAAATATTATAACATTTACTAAAAGTGGTGATATTACAATGACTAAAGAAGCTGAAAATGAATGGAAAGTTTATGAGGCTTCTAAAACAAACTTTTTTACTCTTGAATTGGAAAAAATAATTAAAAACACCGCATGGAATATGGTGGCCAACGAAATTATAGGTGAAAGTACAGCATATGATTTTAAAACATATAGAAATGTTATGCCAATTGTTTTGGAAAATCATATGCAAGCTCCTTTAGATCTTGAACTTGATGAAGAAATAACTCCTGTGTCTATAAATAATTCACTTGATATAGAACAAAAAGATCTATATAATACTTAAATTATACCTCTGTAGTCGGTTTGGTTTACGAAGCCACTATCCGTAATGGATCTGCAAATGCTGGTTCGAGTCCAGTCAGAGGTGCCATTTCCCTTATATTATGAAAGTTTTTGTGATAGAAACCAATTTTTAGAATTACCACTAGTAATCATTTTTTGTTTACTATAACCACAAATTATAGTTTTATAGTTTAAATTGTGTATTTTACAAAAATTATGTAAATCATTTGTTATATATGGAGTTATTGTGTTATAATCTATTATTAACCAAGTATTACCTGTATTTTTGTTTTCCCTTATAAAAGGTTCCCTTATAACTTTATAAAATATATCTTCAAAAATAATTCCAGGATTATTATTTTTAATCTTTCTTAATTCTTTCCAATCTTTTAATTTTTCTAATAATTGCCATCCATTTATCATAGGACCATTATTTCTTTTAAAATTTGCTCTTAAACCTTTTATGTTTAAATTATGTTCATCGCATAATTTCTGCAAATTATATACTTCATACATAGTATTTGTATTATAATTATATATTTTCCATTTACATAATCTAATACCCTTTTGCATTTTTGAAGATATTTTACTCCATTCCTCATTATATCTTTTTTCTTTATATTCTTTGGAATTTCTTGTAATTTTCCATTTTTCAAAAGTTTCTTTTGAAGGTTTTCTACCATAACTAGGGTTTTTATCACCAAGATTTATTTTTTTATGATGTGATTTTTGTTTATCGGTCCATATACGACCAGAATTACCTTCACCTCCATTTGTTCTATTACGAAGAATACCAGTTCCAAGATCCTTACGTCCATATTTTGAAATTAGAATTTTTTCTAAAGTAAAAGAACATTCTTCTGAAAGATTATTTTTAATAATTATAATTCTAGATCTATCTTTTGGTGTTGGTGCACAATTATTTTTACCATTTTTTCTATGATTTTCATATGCGCGATTATCTTTTCCTTTACCAATATAGTAAGGACTTCCATCAATTCTTAAATAAGCATATACATAAAATTTATTTTCATTTACTAAATACATTAGCTGATTACTCCTCAAAAGTGTTAGAGCTAGTGGATTCCTACATCGCGACTAGCGTTTCTTTTTATTTATATATTATGGAGTTAAAATGGATAAACAAATAATATTAAATTATAGTTGGGTAGAAAAATATCGACCAAAATTATTAGAGGAATGTATTCTTCCTGATCAACTAAGAAAAGAATTAGAACAAACAATTAAAGATGGAGTTTTTACAAATTGTATTTTTGTAGGAAGTCCTGGTATAGGAAAAACTACTACTGCTATTGCAATTCTTAAAGAATTAGATACCGATTATATTATGATCAATGGCGGAACTGATGGAAACATGGACATGCTCCGCACAACAATTACACAATTTGCCTCTACTATGAGTCTTAAAGAAGGTAAAAAATGTATAATTATTGATGAGTTTGACCGCGTAACTAAACAAGTGCAAGAATCTCTAAATGGTTTTATTGAATTTTTTGATTCAAATGTATTTTTTATTTTTACTTGTAATTTCCCCGGTAAAATTCTTGATGCTTTGATATCAAGATGTCCACCAATTAATTTCAATGTTGCTAATAAAGATAAACAATCGATTGCTCTACAATATTTAAATCGTGCTTGTTTTATACTTGAACAAGAAGGAATTGAATACGATAAAGCTGCAGTTGCTGGCCTTATTAAACAATATTTTCCCGATTTTAGACGTACAATCAATGAACTTCAAAGATATGCTCGTAATGGTTCAATTGATATTGGTATATTAGCAGGTCAAAGTAATATTGAATGGCAAAAACTTTATAAAGCTCTGAAAGATAAAGACTTTACAACTACACGCAAGTGGATTGCACAACATAATGATATGGATTCATCTACATTTTTTAGGAAATTATATGATGATCTTTGTCCATTAATTACTCCTCCAAGTATTCCCGAACTAATATTATTGTTAGCCGAATATCAATATAAAGCAAGTATGGTTGTGGATCAAGAAATTAATAACATGTCTTGTATTATCTCAATTATGGCTTCTGTCGCGTGGCTTTAAATATTTGGAATATAGTTGGAGATTTATCAAATGATAAGAAAAACCTTCTAAAACAAGATCCCGAATTAGAAAAACAATATCTTCCATTTATCATAAACAGATCATTTAGTAACTTTATTGATACTTTAATGTTGGCTAATGATATGAATCAATATCCAAATTTGGATAAAAAACTCCAACATGATTTCTATTTTCATAGTATAAGACCCAGAAAAAGATTTTCTAAATGGAATAAATCAGTTCAAACACAGTATATTGAAGCGATTCAAAATGTATATGCTTGTAATATACAACGAGCTAACGAAATTTCAACAACATTGGATGAAACGCAACTTGAATCTGTATTAGAATTTTATACTTCTTCACAAGGTGGTAAATTATAAATATAGTATTAGTAAGTGAAGGAAAATATAATGGAAGAGTTGATAAAAACTTTTGTTGAAGTAAAATTAAAAACATCAGATGACTTTCTCAAGGTAGTGGAGACTCTCACTAGAATTGGTGTCGCCTCAAGAAAAAACAACACTCTAACTCAATCTTGTCACATTCTTCACAAAAAATCAAAATATTATATTGTTCACTTTAAAGAATTATTAATGTTGGATGGTAATGAAACAAATTTTAATGATGAAGATCGTCAACGCAGAAATAAAATTGCGGCATTATTAGAGCAATGGAAACTTGTTGAAGTTATTGTTCCCGAAATTATTAAAGAACAAAGTGATATAGCAAAGATTAAGATTGTATCTTATGCCGATAAAGATAAATTTGTACTAAAACAAAAATATAATATTGGAAAATTTAAATAAAGAGGAAAATATATTATGTTAAAAAATGAAATAGTTGTTGAAGCCATTAACCAACTTAGTGAAGAAATACATCAAGGTAATATAGTTGCTGGGTGGTGGAAACAAGATGAAGATGGAAATACAATAGAAAGAAATCCAGGTGAACTTTTGTGTTTGATTCATAGTGAAATTTCTGAAGCAATGGAAGGTTTTAGAAAAGATCAAATGGATGATCATCTTCCTCACCGAAAAATGGCCGAAGTTGAGCTGGCGGACGCAATGATCAGAATCTTTGATTTGGCTGGTTTTTATAAGTATGATCTTGGAAAAGCAATAGAAGAAAAACGATCTTATAATAAAAACAGAGCAGATCACAAAATAGAAAATCGTGAAAAAGCAAACGGTAAAAAATTCTAAAATCATAATTTAATTAAGGCTCCTTTTTCATAAATACTGAAAAGGAGCCTTATTAATGCCATTAATCGTTACATCTTTAGAACTTTCAAAATTATGTCCCACAACAGCTATGTCTGTGTTAACAAATTATGCCGATCCTATAAATCAAACAATTGCAAAATATAGTATTAACACTAAATTAAGACTCTCTGCCTTTTTAGCACAAATAGCTTTTGAATCAGAATATTTCACAAAAGTTGAAGAAGATCTTAATTACACGGCAGCTGAATTATTGAAAGTGTTTCCAAAATATTTTCCAAACGAAACAATTGCAAACGAATATGCTCATCAACCTATAAAAATCGCAAATTTCATATATTCACTGCGTATGGGAAATGGTAACGAAGCATCTGGAGATGGATACAATTATCGCGGCAAAGGATTAATACAACTTACTGGAAAATATGAATATACACAACTTGGAAAAGAATTTAATATTCCTTTATCTAATGTTGGTGCGTATTTGATCACTCCTATTGGCGCAACAATGAGTGCAGGTTATTTTTGGAATATTAATCATCTCAATACTTATGCAGATGTAAATAAATTCGCCCTAATTACTAAGAAAATTAATGGTGGAAGTAATGGTGCATTACAACGAGCCCAATTATATACAAATGCACAAAAATTCTTTTAGCATTTTAAGTAAAATTGTAGTATAATACAAATTAATCACAAGCGTTAGGACGTCTATCGACTCATTAAGATAGAATAGTCGCAAAGTGAATCCAAAGAGTCATTGGATAAGGAGGTTCGCGCTCCTTTATGAGGTTAGTATTGCCTCGCATTTCGCAAAATAATTACATAAAGGAAAAAATGACAGAATTTTATACACACGTGCTTCTCAATCGCGGATCAATTTTACGAAGAGGTTATAAAGACGGAAAACGAGTTCAAACCAAAGAATATTTGAAACCTTATTTGTTTATTGAAACAAATGATAAAAATTCCAAATATAAAACAATCAAAAACAAACCAGTTGAAAAAATTGACTTCGAATCAACAACTGCAGCTAGAGAATTTATTAAAAATTATGAAAACGTAGATAATTTCAATATCTATGGAATGACTAGTTGGATTTATCCTTGGATATACGACGAATATTATTCCAAAGGCGAGATTGAATATGATCAAAAACTAATCAAAATAGCATAT
>Ga0302191_10002119_pt1 | contig 12512 bp, 8 predicted proteins | sample II_Bog_E3_1_FD_198775 | JGI IMG/M metagenome (GOLD analysis project Ga0302191, IMG submission 198775) | Peat permafrost microbial communities from Stordalen Mire near Abisko, Sweden - II_Bog_E3_1 | ecosystem: Environmental > Terrestrial > Soil > Wetlands > Peat | place: Sweden: Abisko, Stordalen...
ACATAATACTTCCTGAAGAGCTGTTTTTAGCACTAGATTAATCGTACAAACCTCTTGGGAACGAAGGGAAAACTTGCTAAGACCTATGCGAAGTTCATCAAGGGCATGTGGTGCTAAACTGATAATGTCTTTGTGCCTGATGGCGTAAAGAGTGTAGTCAGTTCAATTAATCCCATGTTTTCAGGTTACGGCCAGCATGACTCTCAGGAATTCTTTTCATTCCTTATCGATGGATTGCATTAAGATTTGAATCGAGTGGGAAAGAAACCTTACGTTGAATCAGTTGAAAGTAATAATCGACCGGACAAGGAAGTTGCTCTAGAAAGCTGGCTCGCTCACATTAAACGCAATCAGTCAATCATCACCGACGTTATGACTGGCCAGTACAAATCCAAAGTTACCTGCCCCTCCTGCAGCAAGGAATCTATCACATTCGATCCCTTTATAACAGTCACCCTTCCCATTCCTCAAAAAGTAGTCAACGTTTTTGAATGTTTTGTTTTTTTCAGAAACTTTGAAACCAAAACCAAAAGAGTATCATTTACTTACTCGAAGCCTAATATAGAAGATTGGACTAAGAACATTGCTCGCATTGCTGAGGTGGACTAAAAATCAATTTTAATATACCTGGTGAGTTTAAAAGAGGATATCTATAAAGCAGGAAGATAGTCGCTATCTGAAATCATATACAAGATGGAGAATTAGAACAAGAACATCTTCACCGTCCAGCTTACCCAGGAGGAAATGCAGATGTCTAATCGCGTCGAAATAACTGGCCGATTTAGTAAGAAGAGCTATTACTACAACGACTATGATGGAGTATGGTACAAATTTCCTTTCTTTTTCGAGAGGAACAGCACCAATGGTCTGACCATATTTAAAAGAATGCTACGATTTCTCTACAACGAAGCGTACAACGACAGCAAGAATAGAACCAAGATATTCGGGGGTAAATCTTATTAGTAGTACGAGTCAATCATGCTAAATAAGAGGCCTTTCGAAATATTTCTAAAATATGGCAAAAAACTGGATCGCCATTATCACATTGTTGAAATTAAATATGATGAGGAGATACAGGTTACCGATAGCATGACTCTTTCAGAATTGCTATCCAAAACCAATGAAAGAGATTGTTAGCTAGATATCAGGTTTACCAAGGGATCTATTTAAAATTTTTCATTTGAGAAACTTAAAGATTTCGACGATATAGGCAAGAAGATTAAACCTAGCTCGTATTCAAATGAGGATACTCCGGTAGATTTGGACAGTTGCTTTTCTACTCTAAGCTAGGCTGAACAGTTGGAAGCAGGAAACGAATGGTATTGCCCTCAGTGCAAGGAACATAAGCAAGCTAACAAATAAATGACGATCTATAAGGCACCCAAGGTACTCATTCTTCATCTAAAACGGTTTAAGCAGAAAGGTATGATTAGAAAGGAGAAGAATGAATCTAAAGTTATCTTCCCCACTGTACTGGATATGAAACCTCATCTGCTTGATCCTCGTCCCATATCTTCTTACATTGAAGAGGCTAAAAATCGTGACATCTATATTCCACCAAAGTATCCGGATAATCCAACCAAACTGAAAGTAAGTTCCGAGCCTATTTATGACCTTTATGCTGTGTCAAATCACTACGGTGGAATGGGTGGTGGTCATTACACAGCCTATGCCAAAAATGGCGAGAAGTGGTACGACTTCAACGATAGTTCTGTGCACGTAGTCTCAGAGTCGAGTATTGTGGGAAGTGGGGCTTACATCCTCTTTTATATGAGAAGGGATTGATCATCTGTCATATAACATACATTTAAATGCGTAGATGACTTAAGAGATGTAAAAATAAATAAATAATAATTTTGTTTGATTAGAGAAGCGATGATGATGACTGATTTAACTAATATAATATTAATCAATGCAAGATAAGGAATTTCAGGCCCTTAAAGATGTCATTTGCCAAAACAGTCAAGCCCACTTCCTGCACGAAAAATCAAGGGCAATTCTGGTCTATATGAATAGTAATACTCTTCAATTGTACGGAGAAAGAGACCAACTCATTTAAATTTCCAAGTCAATTCCAGCCTTCACTTCATAAGTCACTATTGAAAATAAAGGGTCATGGGGATTAGCTTTGAGAGCAACGTCTATTGCTATTCCGATGAGTTTATTGCTAGCTTCTAACTATCAATACCTTCGCGATCTTAACTTTTACCACACGGGAACCACTACTCTTCCATTGCAAATTTGGACCAAACAGGCATGATTTATCAAAAAAGCATATGATTCTAAACTTAATTTATCAAGTTAAATTACCCAGCCACTTGGTATCGATAAAAATATCGTTCCTGGTTAATATTATAAATCATTTTGAGTATAAATTGAGCCATTTGTTGAGACTAGTTTGTATGTTAAATGCAAATAAAGAGGGATTATATATAAATTGAATGGAGAAAAAATAAATAAACGAGTTGGTCATCAATAGACTCAAAAAATAAAGAAAGGAATGGAGAAGCGACCACCCCTTCGGCTTTGTTGCCAAACCAATCTAAAATCCAGACAACACCACGAACATGCTTAAGTGGCAGTGCGAGATTCCCGGACCCAAAGATTCACCATGGGAAGGAGGAAACTACGTTCTAACGATGGACTTTACACATGATTTCCCTGTTAGGTACTTCTTATTTTATTTAGACCTCCCAAATGTGTGTTCAAACCTGTTTTACCTCATCCAAACATATATCCTTCTGGAACAGTATGCCTTTCAATTCTCAATGAAGAAGAAGACTGGAAACCTCATATTACGATAAAACAAATTTTGTTGGGTATTCAAAAACTACTGAAAGATGAGCCAAATATATAGAGTCCTGCCCAGCAATAGCCTTTGACTCTCTACAAAAACAACCGGGAAGAATATATAAAAAAAGTGAAGGTTTTTGCTGCTAGTTCAAAGAAGAAGGTTCCATGATATTCATCTGTGATACTGTAATTATTGTAATTGATACATTCTCTCATGATTAATGATTCGAGGGAGGAAGAATAACAACTAAAAAATGTTATATAGACTCTGTATACTATCACATTCAAAGCTTTTCCTCGTCCTTATGATTATTGACTTGAAGAATATCGTATTTATCATATAAAAGATGCTATTTTGGTTATATATTCCAAATTGACTAACCTACCTTTTCAATATACTATCCTCCATAGTTGAAAATAGTTGGAAAGAAGTGTTCGTAAATTGGATAGGTATTTTATAAACCCAAAAGAGGCCATTTTGCCTAAATAGCTATGTTATCTGGGTCGAACCCTGCCAATTTATCTTTTGAATTCAAAAAGGGATAAGTTAATTCAGATGATTTCAAATCTGATTTTGGCATATCTGGCATGATCATTTTATCGTATAAGCAAAAGTTGGGTGAACTCAGAAAGGAATAACGTAAAGTCTGCCTGGTCAGTATAGTCTCTACATTGATGATAGTTTATAGTGTTTGGTAATACTGTTTGGTTGTTTTAAAGAAGGCCTTCTCTTTTTTATAAAAAGTGGAGATAGCGTCATCGATATTCCCCTCAAAATAAAGATGATAGGACTTTAATGCGCTTTCAATATCAGATATTTCCCTTAATCTAAGTTTCCTAATATGTATATTCTTAGTTTTGTTTATCTCCCTTTAATAATAATAGATTTTATTGTTTATTTTTCTAACAAAGCTCTTAGTAAAGGCCTGAATGCTAGTAGTCGGCAGGAGGATCTTTGCATGAGCGAGGATAATAAAGAAGTAGGATTTCGTATTTTTAAAGGACTAAAAATCCCTTAAAAAGCGATATTCGTCTTCGGGAGTCAATACTCCTAACAATGTTTGTCTTGCGATGCAAATGAGCTTTTTGTATGAATTACTTGATGATATTTTAGAAGGTCCTTATTATTCGTTTATTTTGACTATTTTTGAATCAGAACACCCTCTTTTCACCTAAACTTTAACACCATTAACTAAAACTAATAATAATTAATACTTTCTGCAATATTATTGTAGCTTTGAATTTTCATTGAATTATCAACAATCATTTTTTAATCATTCACGAGATATTTATCATGAGGAATTTAGTACTATGCTAAATACGACCTGTAGTTGTATGGCAGCTCATTATTTTCAGGGGAAAAGCAGAGGTTATGAAAATTCATAAAACTACGTTATATTGAATCAAGTAATTTATATAATTAAAAAAGACGTGCCACTTAACAACTTTTAATAGCTGACCATCAATTTTTCATTCTCCATCTTCATAGGCAATATTTATTTTATCCTTTTTATCCTTGAGTCCATTGTCGAGATTATTTTAATAATTTTAAATTTAAGCAAAATATCTTATTGATCCAGCTTCTAAATTTTGAAAACATTTTTAAAAAAACATTGAGAAAATAAAGATATCTTCCCTTACTGTATTTATTGAAAGAGATTCATCTTTAAGATTCATAAATAAAAAATAATAATAGTACCTTTCATTTTTTTCAATTGTTTGAAAATTATAAGGCTTCCTCATGGTCAGAACAAGTTATTTAGATTATTTTGTAGATAACATTTCCTAATTATTTTTGTGTACGATTATTTTTTAAAAAAATGAATTTATTCCTTAATTATAACAGTCAGTGCTCATGAGGAAAAAGATAATGAAATATATGATTTAAAGGTGAAAAATCGATAAATACTGATATCATCAATATAATAAGTTTAAAATCATGATTCAGGTGTTAATTTTAGGCGATTTAAGTTATAAGTTTATGCGGGAGGCATGATTGCATGGATAAGATAGTGTTTTGACTCAGCTGGTAGCACCAATAGAAATAAAGTTTAAAGTTTTATCAATAATAATCTTTTTAATCTTAACATATATGTACTTTATCCAAAGCTTGGGTTTTTATTATTGCTTATTAATATATGAAAATATCAAATTCCTCAAACATCATATATTAATATATGATAAGAATAGGTTAATTTTATTATGAACCCACTTCTACTCATGTTTTGGTGGATAGAGTATGCAATATAAAGAAAGGTTTAACAGATTAATTTAACTTCTATCAAAGCTAATTCGAAAGAGCAAAATCAACATATAAACTCAATTCTATTTCTGAAAAACTGATTTTTTTATTCAATAGTGTCGTATTGTTAAAAATCCTGTAAATTTTAAAAGTTATATAAACTCAAATGCCTTCTATATTCTTAAAAATTATTGAAGTTATAAATAGCACATGCGAAACTAAACGGGTAATAACTGCTTTACCATCAGCTCCAAAAACAATTTGTATAAGACGAGTAGTCAAGAATATGGATCTCCTTGGGCCCAGAACAATGTGAGACCTGAAAACACTAATCTAAAAAAGGATGTTGTTCCAACTTATTCAGAAATTGTGGGATCACTCAATGACTTCAAAAGGACAGAACGACTTATCAAGGATAAAGTTATTAAAGAGGCTTTAGAAAAATAAGGTGTCAATCCGCATTCTGACAATGTGCGGTATCAAAAGAAAACTGATTTCCATGCATCAAATGGTTACTCTTAATACCCTTAACCAGGACTTTAAGTCGGCCCTTCAATTTATCGGACTAACAACATGAACTATGGCGACAGCAGGCCAACCGATGTGTAAATTCAATAAAAATATTTTCCTTGCAATAGTAACTTTACAAAATCGTTCAATGGAGGTACTTTCAAGTTTAATGGCCTTAATACTGTCAAGACTGTATCTGAAGTGCACAATAATCTCAATGAAATATGATTAAATCGTGATTCTAGTCATGAATTGAATAATACCAACCAAAAATAAAATATTTACCAGTTTTGTTAAACAGTATTTTGAAATAATTAATGTGGAGTTAGTTATATCAATTCTTTTTTACTGCCATCTATAGCAATATTAAATAAATCACTCAATATTTTTTTATCTAATAATTTTTAAGGATTATCATATTCAATACCATAATTGTATGCAGTAATATCAAAATCAATTATTATCCGCATTCATCAATTTTTAAACCACAATATGTTTCCTTGTCTTTGTCATGCGTTTGGTCATGGGTCCTTGACTTAGCTCACACATAAAGCATTGAAAATATTAGTAGAATTCTTAGAAACGATTCATTTGACATTTTTCTTGAAGTAATTATTTGCTCAGAAAAGAAGCCTGGCGTACGACTTCTTGCCTCATAAAGGCTTGTACTTCGAGGATATCTCGGATGCTATTTTTGGATAAAATAAATCTGCACTGACTGTTTTCTAAAGGAACTGTTTGGATGAGCTATGGGAAAGCGGTGGGCGAGGCAATCCCAAATATCATATGCAAACATTTTTTGTTAAAACATCTTGTTTTTTTGAAAGCCAGCCAAATATCTTGTGCCAATTGCTTATTAGGTCCATTCTCAACTGTATTTTCATCAATATGGATAAATTTTTTCAGCAAAGTAATCATGTGCTTTTGAAAGTTATGAAAAATCGATTTCTTTCTTCTTGGAGAGGGGTCTATCGCTTGAGATTAGGATTCGAGTTGTTCCTCCACAGTTTCACTTTTGCAGACTTCTTTTATGAGCAGAAGCTGATGAGTTTAGTTGTGGTCATGGATAAAGGCCCCATCATTCAAAAATTGTTCCACAGGATCTTTGGTGAATTAGTTGATGGATGTCGGGTCATATTTGAGTTGTATTAGTTTTTAGTGACCCTAAAAGCAGTTGTCAAAAAAGGTATCCATTTTATAGGTAAGCACTTCCCAATATCGAATCTTTATAATAGCATAGACGCAATATATGGACATGATTTGACAAATAAGATGTATCACAAAAATAAAAAGACTATGCAGCTTCAGCTTTGATATGGGTGACTTAAACTATCTCAGATCAGATATCATTTATTTTAACATTATATTTCTAACTGCATTTGTAAGTTCAACACAATCATGCCCATTTAATCATGAAAATTCTATTCAACAAAAAACAGAAGAAATATTGCATAATTACCAACAATTATTGAGAATCACTTCACTTTATTCGCTATTGTAAATATTTTAAACTGAAAAACAAAGGCCATCCAACAAGGCAAGTTTCATTTTTTGTGAATAAAATATCTGAAGGATTGTTATTTATGAGCATTCACTCATCTTTAAACGATAAAATTAAATTATTTTTGTTTCCACTTCCAAGATGAAAACTATATTATAATGGGCGCCGACTTGAGTTAGTATTGAGTTTCAAATGACGAAATTAAACTAAAACCAAGTCTAATTATACTCATCATTATTTGCTAATCATATATATGCATCATCATGCGTTAAATTTTATTTAGTCTCTGCTGCTATGTTTACCTTTTTTACACGATTCCCCTTCGAGTCTTTATGAATTTTCCTGTACTGATGATAGATTTTAATTTTGCGAATCAAGATCCTCCTATCTAAAATAAAAATAAAGAGCGTTGCTATAATCCTGGTAGATTTAGCTTGCAAAGTTATAGCAAACTTGAATATCGGTGTTTGAATCGTACAAAAGAGTAAAAACGGAGTTGTCAACCTTCACTTTTTTATATTCAATCTCTTTTTCAATTCTCCTGATCGGTCCTACTTTAGCATCAAACCAAACATCCAATGCTAATTATAAATTGGAAAAGTACTATGTTTCAGCAAAGAATTTGAAGATAATTTTCAAGTGATTGGTTTTTAGATCAACAATTTCACAGGAAAAATCTTTGATTTTCCCAAAACACTCGACGTCAATTTATTCAGTGAGAATATCCTCCTTATCAAAAATAATTCCCCAAAAGTTTTATATTTTTTTTGGAGCCATTTTTTTGGCATGGCCTTGACAGTTTAATTCCTCTGGTTTATATAGAATATCAGCAACTCGATTGCCGAGAGCTACTGTCGATATTTGTTTGTAGAGAGGTTGTTTGAGCAACTCGAATTTGTTTTTGATTAATTAAATTTGTTCTCTTAATTCTTCATTAAGCTATAACTATCTCTTTTTGAGAGAATATAGAGCAGTCCAAGTGAGTTGCTCTCCGTTATGAGTCACCGATATATTTTGAGCAAGATTGCTAAGGACATGTTGATGATGCTGATCTTCCTCGGGCTAGAAATAGGAGTCCATGAGGGCTTAATCTTCATCTTCATCTAAAGCCTCCTAGCTTTAACTTGATGATTGCACTTGTTGTTTCTTTGTGCTTTTACCCATTGAAATGATTATTAAATAAGCGCCAAACAGGAATAATACAAAAAATATAAATCTATTTTTAGTTGTGAAATCTTAATTAGATGAATCAAAAATTAATGCTTCTGCTTTACATTAATAGTTTATGCATGAGATTTTTTACTCAATAAATGCTAACCGTCGCTTCTAATATAATTATAATCTTTCTTCATAGATCAAAGTCAAATGATATCAGCTAAAGAATTCAAAAGTTTTACCACTGTTACATCTGGAAGGAAGTTCACCCTTGATGACATCGACATTATTTTAGAAAAACTCTTCAATGAATTCGATTCCGACAAAAATTATCGTTTTTCAAAAAACTAGTTTCCCCGAGTGGTTAAGTCTCTGATTAATTTAATTGGGGGAGAGTAGCCATCAAGAGATGACCTTGAAGACTTGTTCAATTTACTTGATGTGAATGGAGACTAAACAATTGATCGTAAGGAGTTTTCTTCCTTGCTGACTACGTTCTTCAAAATGCTAATTGAAATGAAAATTGATGTGAAGGTGTCAAAATAAACGGACCTGTTGTTCTGATTGTTTATGATTTGTGTCTTAACAAAAAAAAAACAAAGTTAATGTTTAGATGAATTAAAATTGAAAACAATACCCATAGAAACCAATGTCAAAAGATTATTACTCAATTTCCATGGCCATTATTAAAAAAACAGTGAAAACAAAAATTGTATTCATTTATAAAAATCAAAACAATGGATGATCAAACACAAAATATATCTATTTGTAGCAGAAAAGATGCCAACTCATTTATAATCATAACCCAAGGATGAATTACAATTCAAAATGCTATTTCTTGATATATTCGATTGGCGTATTATGTTTATAATATTGTAGATCTACAAATAAATTATTAAAGAACTATTTCGATAATGTAAGAATAATGTGTTTGCTAAATTTAAAACGAGATTTATCTTTTATTTTTTAATTTATCTGCAGTCAGGTGCATCTCCATTAGTGATCTTTCATACCTTCATTTGCCTCAGTCATTTATCACTAAATTTATTTATCTTTAACAAGTTCCTTTATCAATAGTTCAATTGTTATGACTTATTGCATTGTTAATCGTTTATTTTGGATCGATATATAGAATAAATTTGGTTGTGATTTCTAAATCGAATATGTAAAGCATAAAATACGATATTTTCAACATCAAATCAGAAGAAGTTAAATTCAATGCTTTCTTTCAGTACCTCAAATCTTTTTCGGAAGCAGGGTTGGACACTCTCCAAAAACTCGAAGGAGAATTCAATAAATAAATGAGAAATAAACTGAAGCATAATGAAACACTAGCAACAATCAAAAACCTCCTCTCTTCGTATGAAATATTTATCTTATGTATTATTTTCATAACTTAGGTAATCTTTTTGTCATGTAGAAATTAAAGACAGCTGTGACTTTGTTTAAATTTCAGAGTTCGGATATTGCATCGGAAAAACCTTTTTGCAATTACTTAAAATTATTAAGTGGTTCCTCAGGACGTGGCTCAGTAAACGTATTTTCATTTAGAGGATAGCAGAAAATATGAAAAACTCAAAGCAAGTTTTTAGAATGACCAAATTTTGGAAGGCGATGGAATAGTTTCACCTGGCCGAAATATATGCGCATTTTGCGAAGAAGTCATCAAATCCAATCCCTATGGAAAAGACATGCGAAATAAAAGAAAAGGATTAGCTATGGCTGACATTGGCAGCGAATTAAGATAAGCCAAAAAGCATTATAAGAATTAGGTAAATCATCTAATGGATTTCAAAGACCAAGTGCTGTAAAAATATGTACCTTTTTATTAAAAAAGACTCATAAATAGTATTAAAGCAAACGATATATCAGTGATTCTAATGATGCTGATGTAATCCATCCTTAAATTAGATCCTCAATCGCAAACATGTAGCCATGAAACTATAAATTTCTAATAACTAATCTGTCCTTGAAGAAGTACTAAATGAGTTTAGCGTTAAGACTGAGGCTATGGCGCGATTTGTGAGTAGCACTCAAGCCAGTTGCATCTAAGATTTTAGGTTAAATCACGACTCAGACTACTCACATTTCTAAGAGCAGATGAAGTAAGTCATTAGCCAAAAATTTCAAGAAGCAAAATAAAAAATGAAAGAATTAGTGCAGGCCAGAATTACTGATTATTAAAAGCATAAAAAAGACAAATTAACTCATCAAGAAGTTCAAACTATGCCCATATCAGTCTGTGATCAGGACAAAGCCGAACCAAAAATCAAGCAATTAATGGTAGCCCTTCAAAAAATGAAAAATGAACTCGATAGCTAAAAGGCCTTAACGGAAAGTTTGAAAAAATTATTGGAAAGCAAATCCATTGAATTTGAATAGTAATTTCTAAATTATCGAAAATAAGTGATCGCAGAATCGAAATCCAAGCATTTTCTTAAAAGTCTTAAATCTTTCAAATAAATTATTAAATAAGATCAATAGGGATAAAAGGAGGCAAGCATTCGAATCATAGAAGATAATAATACAGATCTTATCGCCCCGAAAAGACCAACCAGAAAGATGTTAAGTGGGCTTATGAAAGAGAAGGACAAATCCAAAAAGATCAATTCCATAAAATTTACAGTAGATGGTAGTGACGATCCCTAAATTGAAAATACTAGTCTTATTGCGAGAAATAGCAATAGGCAAATTACCTCCTAATCCTTCATCTGCCATGATAATAATCAGCGATCAGTAGAAGTACAGACTGAACCTGTTTCTATTCACGAGGAATCTGCATGTTTATAAAATAAACTTGACCAACTTGATAAAATATCCTACAGGGACAATAGTTATCGACCCAAGTCACTATTTAAAGAAACGAGGAAATAAAAAATAGGGTCAGCACAAAAGTCACAAACTCAACTTTATTCCCATATTAGAAGCAAAGTTTTTGAACAGAAAGAAAACTCAAAACATTTTCGGAAAGAACTAAAACCAACTCGTTCCAGTTATATGGGTAATCTTGCTAAAAAATTAACCCCTGAAAATCCCAATCCTCAAACGAAGGAGGGGAAGGAGCCAATAAAATGCTTTAAAATTACATCAGAGCCTATGTTTTCTATCGGTAGTAATTTTTATTTTAATCGATCAGATCTTTACAATATCTACATCGACGATAAGCATGCGTATCACTATGAATGCATTATTTACAGAAATTGTATGTTTAATTTTGCCAACTTGAATCCAAAAAGAGCAATTACTAACGCTGCTTGCATTGAAGCTGCCGATTCAGAATGGATTTTCAAAAAGGAGTTTACTGTCAACGATAAAATATAATCTAAGATATCAAACGCCCTCTACCAGCAACTGGGCCTTTTCAAGCGAAAGTATAGGCCAATCTATGAGCAAATTAAACAAATACTAAGATCGCCTTTCGAAGTAAGTAAAAAGATAGATGTAGTTCAGCTGTAAAATATGTAAGTCCTGGACAAAGATATTTAGCTTAGCTAGTTAAAAAAGATGATAAATTTGCTCATGCGTTTTCATAATGAATGTGTGGGAGAAGAAAAAGATGTAGTGTGCGAACATATCATCAAGTTTTATGATAAATTAGGAGTTAAATTAGTCAACTAATGATAATACTCTTCTTTAATTATTCAGAAATAATATATAGCAAAAACAATAAAATAATTTAAACTATCTCCTTCAGCCCAACTATTAAGAGAACTGCATGACAAATTAGGCATGGCTTCGTCTCCTAAAAACAATAATAATGTAAAAACAGCAAATGACGATAAATACCAAAATACAACTGTCATCAAGAAGGAGGATTTACATAAATATGACTGAGCAAACTATTTGTAACCTTTTGTTTAAAGAGTATGCCACATTTTTGACCAATTAATCTCCTAAATATATTAATCAGCTTTGTTGTAAAAGATAATATAGTCATGAATAATAAATAAAATTAATTATGAGCAAATAACTAATTCATACATGCGAATTAAATGGTAATAATTTGCTATATTTGGCTGGAAAAATTAGAAATCCTTAATTATTTTTTAATTTATTAAGAAAACAGAACAAATCAACTTCCATTCAAGATAATGCAAATATCCATTTATTAAGGCTTGCAAACAACAACTTTCTTAGAATTAACAAAGATAAATAAAGCTATTTAGACTATCAATAATTTTCAAACCATTTCCCAGAATTTCTGAATTAAATTGAATTCTTTAAAATTCACTAAATTACAAGAAGAGATATTTTTTATGTCATTGACTAAACTTTTCATTTCACATTTAATTATATGAATTCTACAAAAAA
>Ga0302191_10002120_pt1 | contig 12511 bp, 3 predicted proteins | sample II_Bog_E3_1_FD_198775 | JGI IMG/M metagenome (GOLD analysis project Ga0302191, IMG submission 198775) | Peat permafrost microbial communities from Stordalen Mire near Abisko, Sweden - II_Bog_E3_1 | ecosystem: Environmental > Terrestrial > Soil > Wetlands > Peat | place: Sweden: Abisko, Stordalen...
CCCCAACCCCAACCCCAACCCCAACCCCAACCCCAACCCCAACCCCAACCCCAACCCCAACCCCAACCCCAACCCCAACCCCATTATTCATTATTGAAATAGTCAATGCAAATGTAGAATCCACTTCAGTATTTATTAGATTTACGCAATAAATAATTTCTTTCTTTTGATGATAATAAGATTAAACGTTTAAATATATAATAAATTAAATATGAAATAATGGTTAAATTAATAAACTGCTATCAATTTGCAAAAGCTGATTAATTTGATTTGAATTACAATAAAATGAAAGCGAAAAGAAGAAGACAATTCATTGATAAAATATTAGCTTAATAGCAATAATAAAAAGTAGAATTAGGTATTTTTATTAAAAATAGATTGTCAAGATCTTCATGATGAATAAATACTCTATATTGGCTTGAAAGCCTCGAATAAAATTTCAATTTTAAAACTAAGAAGATATCTCTTAATTCAGATTATAATTTAATATCGTCTTTAGGAATTTTATATTTAAAAAATGTTAAATGGAATTATCTACATTAAATTAATCTAAGTATATTTACAACTATAGTCAGATTTTAATTATATTGGCAATAAGGGAGCCAAATATCTCACAATGATAGATTTACCAAAGTTGAAAATAGTTTCTTTAAGTATTTCTGAGGATAGTTAGGTAAAAATAAAATAGGAAACAGTGGAGTATTTCATATATCGAAAGGTCAATGGAAAAACCTTTAGGTTATGAATCTATGTAAATTTTAGAACACATAGCTTATAATCAAATAAATCAAATTGGAGTTAATCATCTAATGAAGGGAAATTGGTAAAAATTAAAGTCTATCTTTTTGAGTAAAATATTTATTACGAAGATGAAAACTATTTAAATTTAAGTTCTAAAAGAAAATTTGTAATTGCTGATTGGAGATTGCTTCATAATATATATACTCAGAACTAATCTGTTCTTGTAAATGAGTTAAATTTTGACCTATCTGAAGTTTAATCTGTATAACAAGATTTATAACGTAAATTTCCTGAAATTCAAATTTTATACATTTGAATGCAATGCAATGATTAAAAAATCATCATATAAACTATTTTCTATTCTCTACACTGAAATCAATTTTAACCTTAAAATTAATTCGATTATTACTTTATTTAAAGTATTTTAAATTCTCGATAAAATTTATTTGATATAAATACTACTTCATTTCTAAATGTAGTTTATTGAGGAAAGAATAAATTTTAATAAATTAGAACTTAGAACTATAAGGAATTAAAGGCTAAATTGAAGAAATTTATTTGATTTAAAATCATTTTTCAGTTTGCTCTCAAATGTGCAATTCCTTGACTCACAAATGAACGAAGATATGATCCGGCCTTTGATAATATACTCTGAATATCTGACCAGAAAATTGTAAAAACTGAAATTAAACCATCAACGAACCCTTATATACAGAGCCATCCAATTCCTAACAAACTAAGACCAAGAATAACTAAGACAATTGCAATTGATTTTTTTGGATTTTATTTTATCCAACTCCATATGTTGTGGATAAATTACCTTATAGGCGAAGATACTGGATTCTAAGGAAGGTTATTTAAATTAATGAGTGCTTAATTTTATTGACCATTCATCAATAAATGTTGGGTAGTTCTTAAATGGTTTTCCAATTGGTTTTGCTGATTCTGTCTTTACCTTTCATTATTTCTTAAACGTTAATTTTATGCTCTTAATTCTTCATAAGATTGATTACCCTAATTTGCCTAAGTAGCTTGACGAGCCTGAATGAATTAATCGGTCGGTAAATTCATAAAAAGAATTATTGATTAATCTAATCAATCAATTAATTAATTAATGAAAAATTATAAAGGATAAAGACAATCTTTTTTCAATAATGATTTACATTTAAATATTTTATGCAAACAAATGAAGGGTAATTGAAATAAATTGTTATTTTTTTTTAATTTACTTATATAAATAAATGATCTTCATTTATTCAATGAATATTGTTATTGTAATATTTTTTCTTTTTGTTTGGACTTTTCTTAACAGCATCACTGAAAGAAGTCCACTAAGTACCAACTGTACCACTTCTACTCCCCAAAGCAATTCCCCATCGCTCATGATTAAATTTAGTTAATTCTCCTTGCATTAATTGATTCTGAATTTTTTCTCTTAGAGCTGAACCTTCATGCTTCTCCATAATTTAAAGGAGTATTTTATTAGCATCTCGATTTCTAAACATTTAAATGATGGCATCTGAATTAAGAACATTTTTTAATCTCATAAGGGAGTCTTTGCTGGTCCAGTAAGTATTGATGCATTTAAAAATTACGGCACTCGAATATTTTTGTAGTGAAAATTGGGTAAATTTATCAATAATTCTTTCAGTTATTGCCACACATTTTTCCTGCCCGAAAAGCTCATAGCAAAATTGAAGCACATAATTTCCATATGGATCACCAATAATTTTATCAATATTAAAGTTAACAGAGTGGATAATTTGTCTTCTCATTTCTATTGCAAGATTTTCCCTTTTAGTATTTTCTAAGTCACTTACTCTTCTAATCATTTGCTTAATTACACACATTGCATTTTTATCCAAGGCATAACTTAGCAGATCTTGATTTACTATCTACATGAAGCTAACAGTATGAGCCAAGGGGAATAAAGCGATTATCTTTTGTAAAAAATGAGTTGCATTTGGATGCTGGGCTAACAATAGGAAAGTAGGTCTAATAGAGTTGCAAGCTTGCTTATACTATTAATCAGTAGTGAACAGGGCAATTAAAGTTTGAAGAGAGTGAGTTCCTTGCTTGTTTCTGGCTATACCTGGAATATCAGAATGCATTCTCTCTAAAATTCTCAATCTCTGTGGGAGAGTACAGACTCCTAGCAGTTTTTGTATCATGTAATTGGCGTATTAATGAATTATTAACTCTGGCAGTTCATCCCATAAACTACTGATAATCTCATCAACCTCTCTAGATGTTGCTTCTCCTAACCATCCTTGAAAAACTCGAGATTGAGTATTCTGTCTGACATACTCTCCTAAATTGCCTGAGCTAATCAATTTTTATAAATCAACTTTTTCTCTATCAAAAGATCTTTAGCTAAGAGCTTCGCTGTTATTGACGCTCCTTTCTTCAGCTCCCCTTTGAGAAGTCCTTTCACTCATAAGCTAGGTAATTCTTGAGCCTCTTCTGCTTTATTCTTAATCTGATGATTCATCAGATTATCCAGCCGGTAACTTCACCTGTATCCTCACGAGTTAAACAATAGGAGTTCCAGTATCAAGGGGATAGCGATATTTGATATTCATTTCATCGATAGTCTTCAGCTGCTATTATTTTGTACCGATTATTCTCATTGTCACCTATAGGTCATCAGTGTATGCCTTTATATATTGAACCTAATTTCCATTCAATCTGCCCACATTGATGATTGCTCTCTTATTTGTTTTGCCTTATTTATCTCCTATTTCAATTAAATTGATAACGATTTAAAAGTCTGGTAAAGGAAATGCAACAATATTAGGGCTAAAACAATCTGATTCTTGACCATTTCTAAGATCCCAATTTATGAAGGAACCAGTTGATTTGAGCTTGGTCCAAAGTTTAGCAAAACTAAATCCTCCTAGAGGATGTAAAATTTATAGCTCAACATAGAATTATTTACCTCCCAAAGCAATTGAACGAATTTGGTTGACAAATGCAATTGACTGTAGTCTTGCTTATGAGCCTTATCCAACCCCTAATACTCGACTCTCATTATCTGAAATACAGCTTTAGTGGGACAAATATTGCTTGCGTCTTTGCTGTGATTGATACATCAGAGATGAAACGTTTTTTGCAACATACTTACCGCAAATAGGACAAAAAGGATTGGCTTGACTAAAATCAAGAGGATACGATTCTTTGATGAAGCTTTGAGGTATTTTTACGAATTATTTTTAAACATTGTTTGGATGATTTGATGCATCGGAGTGATAGGGACTGAGCTGTATGTTTGACCCTCTGCTTTTTTTGCCGTTAGATACCTCATCCCTATCACTATTAGTATCGAGCAAGTTCATGAACCTGTTACCGGGCATAATAAATATAATAGCTTAGTAATTTTATCTCCTTAGACAAATAAATTCATCAAAAGTTAATTGAATTGATACTGCTAATGATAATAATATCTGCACCATTAATATATTGCTGATATTTAACTATTGTAACTATTCGATAGAATTTAAAATAATAAAAGAAGTAAAATCAGAAATTATAAATATTTCTTGAGAATATTGGATCATGATAACTATTATAGAATGACCCTTTATTAGATTTCTACAATATATATATAAATAATGATGAATAGCAATTATAGAAATTTATTTTTAGAATCATTTACTGTTATATACGAATAATTAGGATTAATAATATATCTATCTTTTTATAATAGTTAAATTTAAGACAATTTTTATTTTAAAAAGTTAATTGAAAGCAGAACAAAATTTATAATGGTTTTGGTTATATAAGTTTGACATTATCTAATGATTTAATTGCCTTTGTAGCTCAGCTGGGAGAGCGTAAGACTGAAGATCTTAAGGTCCGTGGTTCGATCCCGCGCGGAGGCATATTTTTTATATTCATTAAATCAAAGAATAATATAATTAATCATTTTACCTTTAGTATTGAAAGAGAATTTGTATTTTTATAAAGAATTATCTTTGTCAATATTTTATCTCTTACTTTTAATCTATTATGGGATCTTGAAAGAGTCTACAAAAATTATATTTAGACATCTTTTCATTTTTTGATTGTTCAATTGAGTTACGGATCTAATATTTACAGTTTTCCTGCTGTATCTCACAGATTATAGAATTTATATAAAATATGAATTACTTGAATTAAGTAATGCTTGCAAACATCGAAACTACTTGTTGATTTTCTTCTAAATTCTGAAAATGTATTGACTAATTAAGATATAATTTGTCCTTTATTTTTATTTCCAAATTTTTGATATTTTATGTCAATTTAAATAATAAATGACAAATCGAGATATATTTCAGAATCTGAAAATTAGTATTCCCTTATTTGTCCCTTTTCTATCTAATCCTTCTCTACCCTCAGACAAAATGTTGAAAGAAAATGATCATATTGATCATATAATAAAAAATATATTTTCATTTCTATTTACAATCTTTTTAAGACAATTTTCGCTTTCTTGGCTTAAAATTTAAAAGATCTTGTTTTATATTTAATACGTGCCTTTGTAGCTCAGTTGGGAGAGCGTAAGACTAAAGATCTTACGGTCCGTGGTTCGATCCCGCGCGGGGGCATATTTTTGATTCTTGTTAAATCAAAGTATAATATAGCTAATCGCTCTAAATGTCGTATTAAAAGATTAAAGTGTTACAAGTCTTATCCTGAACAATCTTTAATTTTTTACTATGTTCATTGATAAATTTTATTGAAAAGGTTTTGATAATTTATATTTATGCATTTTTTATGTTTTTAATTAAATAATTAAGTCAAGTTGCTAAGTTTAAAGTTTTCATCTTTCATTCCATCTATTGTGAATCGTATATCGAATTTAGACTTCTCGATTTCAGCAATATTTGTGAATATTGAAATTGATTTTATATTTACTTGTAAATACCAATTAGGCCTCGCCTAAATAGGGACTCGTAAGTAGTTGTATTTTCTTTCCATAAATTGATATTTTATCTGAATTTTTCAGAAAAAATGACAAATTGAAAAGCATACAAAGATTGTAAAATTATTATTTCTCGTTTATTTCTTTTCTATATTTGTCCTTTTTTTGCTCTAAACCAAAATGCTGATATGTGTGTCAAAAACGAAGCATGCTTCTGATGATATTGAGCATATCATCAAATCCTATATTTCCATAACTATTGTCAGTCTTATTTAAGACAATTTCCACATCTTTGCTTTTATTTGTGTCAATGATATTTGATGTTTTAATCAATATCCTTGGTGGTTCTGCCAAATTACCTGAACTATAAAAATGATATTTAATATATACGAGCTAAATTCTAAATATTAAAAAAAAGATAAACAATATTTATCAAAACAATTAAAATTGAGAATTACCATATTGATTAATTAAATAAATAAATATTGGATATCAACAATGATTTTAGCTTGAAGCTTGGAATTGCACAATTTAATATCTTTTATGTTCTGCCAACTTATTGTTTGCTTATTTATTCTTTTTGCCGGTGTTGGCTAAATTAAATACATTTTAAATTGGCCTACCTTCATTCGTCTTATTATCTTATGATGTATTTGACTCTATTGTCTATTTACTTTAGATTAAATCTAATAAATCTTAAATTTAATCAAGAGTCTCATTCAAATCTATTGTAAGTGGAATAGCATCTTAGTCAATAGATGATAGTTGCTGATTATTATTCTTATTTGCAGGATATTTCTTCTCCTTATACTAAATCGATGCTGCTGATTTTGTTGATAATGGTTATTCATATGTTTATCTTTGAATTTATTGAATTATATATCCCAGCTCAAAGTCTTATTTGCTGACTCCGTCTAATTGTTTTTATTTAATAGAATCATTCAATGAAGAATACTCAATGAAGGCATTATCTTTTAATTCTCCATTTATTATTGCAATTTTATCTAAATTATTAAATTTGTTTTCTTCTTTTGATTTTTAAGTTTCTGTTTATTGACACTTTATGTTGGCATTAATATTCGTTCGTATTTGAGATTTTTATAATTTGAATGATTCATCATCACTTGTATCCACATAATCTGTTGATAGTATTCTATGAAATATTTATTTTGTCAGCATCAAAAGATTTGTATTATTTGTTGAAACAAAGGAAAGTGGCTTACTGTTTTGATGTCGTAAGTACTATTCTCTTGATTAATGGCAAAATTATGACATTTAATCCTCAATTAATATTGCATAGCTCTTTAATTTATCATTATTTCGTTCGGTATCACCCTCTGTGATTTAAATATTGCCAATTATGCGTTTGGAAGGGGATTTTTAAATAGAAAATTAATTTGCGCTTCTCTTTCCTCTAAACTGAGAGTAAATAGTTAATCTCATATCTTACAGGACTGTCTTTTATAATTGGCATATTTTTTAGCGGCTAAATCAAAAATCTTTTACTTCTCGATGTTCTACTTCGATTTGATGCGTATGATTATTTTTACTAATTGAACAAAATAGCATTATTTTTGAAAGATTTTACATATTCTAATCCAAAAATCAGCATGCATGATACCTATGCCAAAATGTTTCATGTAGGTAAGAACTTATAACTCATCTCTAACCTGACTTGCGTAAGTAATAAGGATCTCATAAAGCCTTGTTTCATGCAGTGGTTATTATTTTTTAAGAACCTCTTCGAGACTTTCGTCCAATGACATATACTTTTCAAATTAACACTAATCGATATTTTGGTTCAAATTAAAATTGGATTGTATAAATTTAAAATTAACAGCCTTTATTTATTCCTTTTCTGACATTAAAAATTTACAAACATCCAGCCAAGTCGTCATCTTCATACACACAAAATTGGCAATAAATATATATATCTAATATATTCATCTCACTGGCCGTCCAATCTTTTTCATATCAGTCAGCAGCTCTGGATTTCTGGACTATTTGAAATGAGAATCCCAAATTCCATAAGTTTCCTCTTCCATCTTCTCGCATTTATACCCATCTAAGCACCAGTAAGCCCAATCCAGATCTAACTCTCGAACATATCTAATAAAATATTTCCATGAATCATCTTGAGTATTATTTCCAAATTATCCAATCAAAAAAGGCACTCCAAGTCCTCTCACATAAAATTGTTCGTTAAATATTTTTTATCTGAACCATTCCTCGCTCATTAGTGACCATAAAATATTGCTTGGGCCCCAGGAAAATCCATAAAAATGACCACTATAAACAAGTTTATTGGGAATCCTTAAGGTAATAGGATGATTCATTACTCCAGTCAAATCAAGCTGATAGTTGATACCCCCAACAATAATTAACCAATGGGGAGCTATTTTTTGAATTCTATTTCCTATTGTTTATGCCGCCTGCCTCCAATCAGTTTTAATATTTCCATCTCCCCAAGTTGGTTTGCCAAATTCAGATTTACGAATTTCATTTCGAAGATCCATACCAATAACCCTTGGATTATTTTTATATCTTTCAGCTATTTGCTACAAGCAAGTGAAAAATTCTTCTTAAGGATATTCATCATTCCACCACAGTCCATCTCCATCATGGTCAGAGCAGCACCATTGCGATTTGCTTGTATGATTATTAAGATACACCATTAGTCCTTATTAAGTCAAAGCCTGAATTGTCGCATCAAAAATTTAGATAGCTGTCTTTCCAAAGAGATCAGGGTTGCTTTTTATCAGTTATCTATCAATGAAATTATTTTATCGAAACAATTGCAGCGAAAAAGTCAATCTGACAGAATTCATTCCGAATTTATGACGAATTTCATAGCACATCTATCGCAGAGGACGTTTGTCAAGGCCTCCAACACAGTGTCTCTTCATATGACCACCAGACCAATTTCCGCCCGCCAATTTTACTCTTCTTCCAGTCGAGTCGACAATTTTCATGTCTTTTGTCGATAGAGGAAATTTAATATCTTCAACATCAAACAAGGCCTTCTATGATTTGAATTCTTTCTGAAGTTTAATATATGTTTCCATGAAACTTACGTCTCGATATTTGTTAGTATTTCCCATGCAATTAAATATAAATTTTGAAGCAAAGATTACGATTTTATTATTTTGAGCAATAAAAGCTTTATCGATTAATGCTCTATTGTTTTATTTGAGTAGTTTTGATGAAATTACTTTAATTTGATTGTTTGTTTTTTTAATAAAAAAGCAACACTAGTTTTCAATTTTAACTAATAGAAAAAAGGATTAAAGAAACAAACTTGGAAAGTTTTGCAAAAGTTTATTGAAATTGCTCATGAAAATTTGATAACCTTTTTGCAATAGCATATAAAATATATTATTTTTTTTTTGTAATTTTAAAAGCTTAGATATTAAAGTTTACCTATTTATAAATAGGAGTCAATTCAATATTTATGCATACTATTAATTTGGACTATCATTAATTATAAGAGCTTATAAAAAGTATAAAATGCTTGAGGAGAAAATAGAGCCTAAAATGGTTTAGGAAGGAGCAGAAGAACCAAGACAAGTGTCATTGGTAGACCCTATAATTCCGGAGAAAGCAGAAGAATAAGAATCAAGACAGCTTCAACAGGATATAATTCCGAAGAGAACCGAAGAATAAGAATCAAGGCAGCAGGAAATAATTCCGGAGAAAGCAGAAGAATAAGAATCAAGACAGCTGCAAAAGGATATAATTCCCAAGAGAACCGAAGAATAAGAATCAAGGCAGCAGGAAACAATTCTGGAGAAAACAGAAGAAAAAGAATCAAGACAGCTGCAAAAGGAAATAATTCTGGGAAAAACAGAAGAATAAGTATCAAGAAAATAATACGAATCTATGGTTGATGAATACGAATATGTGTCAGGACCACAACAAATCCCTATGAGCTAGGATTTGAAAGCAAAAATTGAAGAAATAGGCTGTTCCTCCAACTATGCTCATTACAACAGCTACACTGCTGAAGATGGCAATTAAATTTGGGCAGGAGCTCTTACTCTTGCTTGGAAAGAATTGTTATAAAAGTACCTTAAAAATGAGCATCTTGCCATAAGTGGTGATAATAAAGAGATTGCAACAAACTTTAATGAATGCTCATTTAATAAATCATTCATTGATGAACAATCCATTTACATAAAAAGCGGGTTTGGACAGCAAACTGTTGTATAGATCAATGATGGAATGGCAAAAAAATTCCCTGAATGCTCCTTTAGTCCATTGGCCGTACACCTTAACGATAAAGATCTTATAGCTTATGCGTATTTGTTTAAAAAATTAATCTTCGACGTAGAATTTGAAAGACATTAATATAAGAGGCTAACATTCACTGGAAAAAATACAGAATAAAAACAAGTTGACTCATTTTTTGTTGATAATGCTAAACAAGCTGCACAAGTTCAAATTCACAAATGGGTCAGCGATTAAGACTTCATTGTGTCACTTAAAAACAGTTCTCCATCCGATAAAATTTTTCTCTACAAGCCTCCAAAAGAATCTAAGTTAGGGGTGGGAGAAGTTATTAGATAAATTGTTATCACTGAAATTACAAATGAAAATGTTAAACTCTAAGAGTTCAGAAATGAGATTGATAAGTTTGAAATGCCAATCCTTGATTTGAATTATACACATTCTTACAAAGAGCTTATTGGAGCTTCTATTGTGAATGATTGTACTCTTAAAGGATATAACTTCTCCTAAGTGGCTGAGGGATTAAAGCTGAAAATTGATGAAAAGGGAGTCCGGTGCTAAAATTATGGCTTTATGATTGTGAATGAATGCGCAATATCAGGACCAAACCCAAAGAAATTACATTTTGATCGCCCCTTCTGGATTATAATGAAAGAGAATCTCAAGCACCCATATCTGTGCATCCAGATCAACAATATCTGATGAAATCAATCCAAATTAAAAAATATTCATTATAAAATTAAATAAATTGTCTAAAAGAATACTATCTGTTTTTATTCCTCTAATTATTTTAGCGGCATCATTAGTTTGATGACCTCCGTAATTATAAATAAAATCATTGAAAGTATAAATTGTCAGTCATTTATGAGTTTATAATCTAAAAAGGATTTACTGACTTTCCAGGAGACAAGAGCATTCTTTTTGCAGCTTCAAGAGATACTTCATTTTCGTTAGCGGGGCCCTTCTATTCGCTGCGCTGTAGCTCTCTTCCAATTTTTGTTTTACTAGATGAAGGATTCATTTCAGAAATGGAATTAATCTTATGTCGATTAATTGTACTCCTTTTCGGATCATACTTTGATTCAAATTATTAAAATCCCTCCAATCGTTAGAAACTGTCTCGGTAAAATATTCCTTCTTTTTTAAATAATTCATACAGTTCATTTTGCTTAAAAGTTCCTTCATTTGTCAAAAGACTCGAAATGTTTTTTTCCTTCTTCCGATGATCTAATTCTTAAAATTGATTGAAATATGAGCGAATGATTTGGCTCTTAGACCGAGTATAGGCATCCATAACAGTGGAATATTTATATTTGGCTGCAAGTGTTATTTATCGTTCGAAGAGGGTTGACTCGGAAATTGATTTAATGAATGCGGCTGAATCAAATTTGATTAATACTGTACTATTAAGACTTGCTTAAAAAGTAAATTATCTGTTTTTGATTGAGAGCAAAGGCTAAATTTATCCAATAAAGGTATTTTTAACAATTTTATGAAGCTTTACTACCATTTATTTGATAAACTATCCCTTATTTTAGTTGACTAAATATTTCTTGGGAACTTATATCTTTACATCTTTTGATACGATTACTTCCCCCTTTAATAAAAAATAAATTCCTCTTGCAAATTAGTATTATTTGATCACACTGTCTTCCCTATCAAAAGATATCAGCTCTGCAGAATTGAAAGCCAAAGACAATTTCGGGAATATTTCTTCAGCGATTTCTGCCTTGGCATTCGCCAATATGCATTAAATGATATAATTTTACCTTTTTTCTTCAAATTATTTTAAATATTTGTCGAAATCGTGTTTTGTTATTTTCAACAGAATGCAATCCTCCACAGCAACTGCCATTTTAGTTCTCAAACTTCCTCGTAACATCTATCGAAACCCAAAATATCCTTTTGAGTATACTGTGCGAAAGGGTAAAAAATTAAAAAGCATCTTTTCTTCATAAAAGAGATTCTACAAGATCTAAAAATATTGGAGATTGATGTGATAGTTATTTTCGAGATACTCCATTCTTTTCTCGACTTTCAAGCAAGTATGCCCTTCGAAACTTTATAATTTTTACCAGCTGTTCTTTTTGCTCAGTAACTCCACACAACCATGAACGAGGAAATATCCTTCATCAGGAGTCATCCCCACAGTATAAATAATTGTTCCTTTCGATATTTTCACGGGCACTATCTTCGCAAAACTCTTGGAGATTAATGTGCCTATTTCGTAAAATTAAGTGATATCTTTTAGATACGAAGGATGCTGCTACTTTTTCTTTTTAGTTGACTTATTCTCGATTTATATTTGCTGGTATTTATTGATAATTTCGTCAACCAGATCAGAAAAGAAGAAATTGTTCTCTAAATCTGCGACGGTAATATTTAACTCAGCAGGATCTATTTTTGTTGTCAGAGATGGAAAAAGTTCACTGAAGTTATAGTCCATTGTTATTTCTTCTGTCTGTAATTTTATTATAACTTCGTATAATTCTGATTAACATCTAATTACCAAAATAATTAACCAATTTTTTGATAATTTTAATCGAATGAACGACAAGCATCAAGATATAATAATTGCTTATGAATGAATAATTCAAATATAATTCCTAGATTGGAAATATCTCTTATTTTTAACAAATA
>Ga0302191_10002130_pt1 | contig 12460 bp, 14 predicted proteins | sample II_Bog_E3_1_FD_198775 | JGI IMG/M metagenome (GOLD analysis project Ga0302191, IMG submission 198775) | Peat permafrost microbial communities from Stordalen Mire near Abisko, Sweden - II_Bog_E3_1 | ecosystem: Environmental > Terrestrial > Soil > Wetlands > Peat | place: Sweden: Abisko...
CAAAATACATTGGCTAGCTCCATGAGTATCTCCTTATTCCTTGGTTCATGTTTCCTCTTCGATTTTGATGGTTATTTATCTAGAGCTGATTTTAGTTAAAATTTGATATGATGATCGTAGATGCCTTTCATTGGTTTAGTCAGTTATTATAGTAGTCTTTAATTATCATTATCATCTACATCTGGTTATGGTTCTTTAGTTTTAGGCTAGTCACCTCTTTAGTGAAGGTCGTTGGATTTTTTATGTTTATTGGAAAGTAATGACTCAGCAAAGCTGTTCATGTCTTTGGCATAATCATCAACATAAATTTCAGGAATATTTTGGATATATTTTTGGATGTTTTCTGAGGGATGAGCCTTCTTCCAGTTGATTAGAGTCAAATAAAACTCAGTTTTGGATGTTTCCTTTTGGAGGTGGGGCTCAAATAGATCAAAACTGAATTCTTTGTTTTCAAGTTCATAAATGTCTCTGATTCCCTTTAAGCATTATTAAAATTTGGCTTTTACAATTGATTTCATCAGTTCAATAGACCATAAATATTTTTTCTACAGCTATGAGCGTGTCTTTTCTAAACTCTAACTAAATTTTATGGGTTCTGTTTTTATGGATCTAAAAAATAGAGAGCCGTAATATATGGGTTCAATAACATGCTTTTGATCAAAATGGACCTGACTGTCATGGTTTCTGGAGTAAAATAGCTGTTTATGGTCGATTCTGCAATTATCCTCAAGACAAATTGAATCGAATTGCATTCTGGAGAGTATATATTATTGGACTAACAGTTTAAAATCATTTTTAAATTTTTCACTACCCCGCCAAAAGGAAGAATGGACCAGCCTGCAAATCAAAAGTGGGCATGTTTGTTTTAATGTTGAATAGTGTACTCTTCATTCTTCTCTCTATCCTTTCCTTTTCTCCTTTGCTCGTTTTCATAAATTCCATGCAATTGTTCGAGCCTATACTCCAATAAAGATAATAAAAATGCTAAACAAAATTAAGCAGATGATTAGATATGATATCCATCTCCTCATCACTCAAAAAGTATGCTTATTAAAGTCAAACGTTCATCTTGTCCAATTTATTTTTTAAATTTAAATATCGATGAACATCACTCATTATTTCTTTTGCAGGTTGATACGAAGGAACTCAGCTATTTTTTTGATGAACTCGATTGTCTCACAATACTTTTCACGGGGGACGTTGGTGGTGTCCAATACGCAGATGGCCAAGTCCTTAGTCATGAAACCTTTTTCAACGGTTTCAATGATGGTGGCTTCCAACGTGTGGCAGAAATGCTCCAACTCCTTGTTATGATCAAGCTTTGCTCGGTGCAACAGTCCTCTGGTCCAAGCGTAAATGCTAGCAATAGAGTTAGTTGAGGTCTCCTTGCCTTGCTGGAACATTCTGTAATGTCTGGTGACTGTTCCATGAGCAGCTTCAGCCTCCACTGATCCATCAGGTGCAAACAGAACCGAAGTCATCAATCCCAATGATCCATATCCTAAATAGATCAATGATTACCTTGAGCGAGACAATCACTTTGAACATCTCCATCATAGTTCTTGCAAGCCCAAACAAAGCCTCCCTCGGATTTCATCATATAGGCGACCATATCATCAATGAGTCTATGCTCATACCATATCTTCTTTTCCTCGAACTACTTGCGGTAGGTAGAATTGTATATTTTTTCAAAGGCATCCTTGAATCGACCGTCGTATTTCTTTAGGATAGTATTTTTGGTTGTTAGGTAGAGAGGGTAATTCCTGGAAAGAGCAAATTTAAAACTGCTGTGAGCGAACTATTCGATACTCTCATCAGTGTTGTACATTGCTAGACCAACACCGCCTCTTCCTTCAAATTTGTAGACTTCCATCCTTTATTCAGTTCCATCATTACCCTTGAAAACAATCTCAAAGGTTCCAGGCTTGTCAACAGTGAAATCAGTGGCCTTGTATTGGTCTCCGAAAGCGTGTCTGCCAATTATGATAGGCTTCTTCCATCCAGGAACGAGCCTAGGAATGTTTTTGATGATGATTGGTTCTCTGAAGACAGTGCCGTTAAGGATGTTTCTGATGGTTCCATTGGGGCTCTTCCACATTTTTTTAAGATTGAACTCCTTGACTCTGGCCTCATCAGGAGTGATAGTGGCGCACTTAATTCCAACTTTGCATTGTTTTATGGCTTCAGCGGCCTCAAGAGTCACCTTATCATTTGTGGCATCTCTATGCTCAATACCCAAGTCGAAGTAGAGTATTTTTAAGTCAAGGAAGGGGGTGATGAGTTAATCCTTGATGGCTTTCCAAATGATTCTGGTCATCTCATCTCCGTCAAGCTCAGCAACGGGTTCAGTCACTTTGATCTTGGCAAACTCCATCCAAAGATATTATCCGATTATAGATATGTCTGTACGGAGGATAACATATCAGGAAATTAATTTTTAATTTTCTCAAAATAATAATGGACAGGAAGAGTCCTCCGAATTTATGCTATCATGTTATCCGAGCTTTCCATGGGTACTTGTCCGAACAAGTCCCTATTCTTTACGAGTTGACTCAATTGCTTTACTTTTATCTGTTGATTGATGCTAGTCGAATCTTGCTGAAGTTTATTTGAGGGTATTAAATATTTATTCTTACCAGTGAAAATAATAGTACTGTTAATAGGATGAACTTTTTATAAGAATAAGAAATATTATCGAATTTTTAACAACTAAATTAGGGAGAGGATCGACTTGGCCTATTCTAGAAGAGCGTCAACTTAATCCATTAGTGACAGTTAGCTTTTTCTGTCAATGAGATGGACGAATTTACTAACAGATCAACGTTAATAAAATTAAAATAATTTGCAAGGCCAACCTCAAAAAACTAATTGATTCCATCATAAAACGAAGAGTCCTAACGTTTTTGAGAAATGGTTGAATTTGGAGATATTTTATTATATTTAGCGTTACGAATATCAACTAAACGACATTAAAAATCTCAAAGAGACCAACCTCCCAACTAAAACGCGAGAAACATTATCCCTCTCACCAACCAATCCCGTTTCCAGATCACTCCACACTAAAGCATTACAGAATGTGGCTGTCTGTCAATAATGATTTTGGTTATGAGTGTATAATTCATTAAATAAATTAAAAGGACAAACTCACGTCCCAAACATGCTACCATAAAAAACAACTCGCAGAGAATGCTTGAGTAGTTACACTCGCAGCTTCTCCAGCTCACGACACCCGCATCAATCCATAGAAATCAAAAGCTTTCGGTTGAGAAAATCCATCTTTAATCCACATCATGGACTCGCTTAATCCTACGCCTCGAGACAGCATATCGCGGGGGTTGAAGTGCCAATCGTATAAATTGTACACTCGTCTCAACGTTGGCTACTGATTTAGTCTCCCAGATACAGTAATAAATTCTTCAGGCATCTTAACGCTGGCCATCTGGGCAATCCCTATGACCAACTACTTAAAATTTTTAAAAGCTTCACTGCTCTCGCCCGCATCTATGGTCTTTTCAAGGTAACTGCCGGGATGATTTTCACCGAGCGTAGGAAAATGAGAGTATGGATCAGTGAAGATATTTTTGACACCAGTCCTAGCGTTATGACAGCGGATCAAGAGATAAAGGGAGAGCGTGACTTCGTGGCCAGTTTTCTAATGATCATCGACAAATAGATGCAAGAGTGGGAGAAGACTACGAACATCTTTACTATCGATGATGTTTAGAGGTTATTATAATGGAGGAGTAAACTTAACCGCGGCAGTATGACTGCAGTGCATGCCAGTCGACAAGTCTTCTGCAGATAAAATTAATCTGTGGCATCTTTTGAGCCGAATTAGCTGGGCTATCATAAGAAAAAACTGGGCAGCTGCTCGGTGCAGCCTCGGGAGGAGAGTGTTGGTCTGGATACTTTTAAGTAAGATATGAGCAATAGTTTAACGATAAAAGAGTCTGAGAACAGAAAGGAGAAAATCAGCTCCACCTACGACAAGATGTTTCGAGCAATGTGCGAATCGAAAAACATGAAAAACTCAGGAGAGGAGACGAAACCACTGGAAGGGGAGGTGAGGAGAACCAAGAAGAAGTTCAATCTCACCTCCACTTCGAGTACTCTGGAACATTTCAGCGAAAGGTGGAGGTCAACTGTTGGCAAGAAGTCTAACCGAGTACAGGAGAAGAATGGCAACAGCAATGAACCCTGTATACACTCTTCTCCTCTTATCCCGTAACCGAGCATCCAAAACTAGCTTGAAGGATTATTCTCCGACGACGAGGAGTAGAGAGGGATGAAACTCGGCATTGAAGGAGACCGCGAATAGCTGTAAAAGATCGCCGAATAAATGTAGGAGGTGTTAATCTGGTGATTTTTAATATTATTACTGCCCATGCATGACTCTATCAATTAAATGGTAACTCTTCAAAACAAATGATGATTTAGAGAAGAATAGAATAGACTTACGGAAATGCATCAGCGAAATTTATATCTTGAATTATGCAATATCAAATCAACGCACTCAAATCGTTTCCTAAAATCATTGGTATTGGCAGGAACTATCAACAAAACTTTCAAGGAGTTAGCGAGAGAGAAACCCCTCTGATTTTTATGAAGCCGTGGTCATCCATTGCTTATAATCCTAAACAGATTGCATTGTCGTCCTTGAAAGCGCATCGGATTGACTTTTAGGTTGAACTTGGCGTGTACATTGGCAAGGGAGGAAGCAATATAGCTAAATCTGACGCCATGGCGCATGTTGGAGGGTACTTCATTGGTATCGATTTCTCAGATTCTGGTATTGAGCCCCATATCTAGATTGCTGGAACTAGGCAGTACAGAAAGGATTGCCTCCCAGCTTAGCCAAGCTTCAAGACAATTTTACACCTATATCCTCACTGATCGATAGGGATATCAACCCTTATGAGGTTGAACTTGAAGCAAAGGTACTTTCAATGAGATTTAGATCAATGGAACGATGAGGCAGAAAGATTTAACCAGTAAGATGAACTATAAAATCGATGACATCATCAGCTACTGCAGTAAATTCATTAAATTCGTCGAAGGAGACCTCATTTTAACCGGCACTCCCGAAGGAGCAGGTCCAGTCAAGCATGGAGATAGATTGTAAGCCTATGGCCGTTTAAGAGGAGAGACCCTGGCTAAATTATAGTTTTAAATTAGTAATTGATCGATAAATAACTCTTGCATTATTGGGTAATTATAATATTATACTTGCTTCATATGATCGAAGCGGAGAATAAGGACAATCAGAGTTTGGAGAGCATGAGTGAAGAGGAGGATGAGTATAGAAAAGAAAACATTCGTTTCCCTTCGGCGGCCTCTTAGTTGTCTGAACTGTACAATATATACAAGTGCAATGCAGTTAAGATAAGTGAGCTCAATCGCTAATTGGCTCGTTCCTAATCCTAAATAATAGATTTGTAGCAACTTGCGAGTCAGAGCTATTCTAGCGGCATAGTAGATTTTTCTTAGGAGGAAACCGAGGCAGAAGTAGATGCTCGGTTGCTTATCTACAAGGAGCAGCGGGAGAAGAGATCAGGAGAAGAGGCGCACCTTGAGGATGTATATAAAAAATTGAAGATACTGGCGGCTGAGTAGAATTTGTTGAATAATAAGGAGATGAGCGAATTTTTGCGTTAATGGCTGGCTAACCGCAAGAAGATGATCAGTGTCAAAGCTTAAGGTCAGGATTTAGTGGTGTTAAGTAAATAATTGCAGGCAAACCAATAGAACGGGGAAAAGGATAAAAATGTCAGTTTGCACATCAGTTATAAAAAACCCAGATGGAGGAGATCGAAGGGTGAAGCTGGTGGCAGTATTCACAGAAGTCACAGTAAAGGAAGTACTAGCAGCGAAAACAGTCCGAATAAAAAAGAATAAAGTTGTTCGTATACTATTCGCGTGATGAATATCGAGAATTATATAAAAAGATTAGAGGAGGCAGGCATTCAGAACAGTCAGGAGTTGTAAGCGAAGAAGAGGGAAGAGGAGATGTACAATATGCTGATTCGGTTGATTCGGATCAGTTTAAAGAAAAAAGAGCAGCAGATGTCATCCTAAAGCTTGGAGAGGAAGAAGAGAATAGCAAGTGAGCTGGAGAAAACTAGAGGGGAGATTTATTAGATTATCATCAAGTTGACAAGGATCAACGAGGAGAAAGAGAAATGCATCCCGCCTGCGATTTGTGAGGATTGCAAAGAACTATTATAAGCTAATAAGAGATAGACTGATATATAGTCAAGGCTCGTCCAATTAATACAGGCCAATGAGTAAAACAAAAATCTTATCCCACTCCCCGACCAGCCGTTGAATATCAAGAAACAACAATAGATAGCAAATATTGAAGCGTAGATCGATTCTAATCTATTCATGTTGATTACCATCAATGAGGATAAGAAGCAGTATCTACCCCTGTAGGATCTGGAATAGAGCAGAGAGTCATTGAAGGAGAAGAAGAGATGGGCGTAAATCGATGTAAATCTCATTCAGTTGGTTAATGTTGATTATAAGAGCAAAGGAGCTGTGCTGCTGTGCGCTTATTCGAAACATCTTCAACTCTATTTTTTGTATGAAAAACCTGCCAAGATATTAGTCGTCGAGACCAAACCAGCTGCATTCTCTTTGGTAGGAAATGTCATTGACAGCATAGGGTTGGATTGCATCGATTAGATCAGTCTGTTGTAAGTAAAAGGAAATAGGCTGTACGTGGGAACGAAAGAGGGAGTGGTTCGCATTTATTAAATAATTGCCAATAGACTGCTGTTAGTCCATATCTATAGCTGTTTCCATCATTCGATAAAATCAATTGAAACATACTATCTGCCATCTGACCCTTCCATGGACTCGCTGTTCTTTATCAGCTCATAAAAAAAAGTGTTTGAATTTAGCACTCTTACTTTTTTAGTTAAACAAATTGGAGAGATACCAGAGAGGGCTACTGCTTTGATTAATAATTATCTCATCACTGATTCTGGCATCTATAACATCGCCTTCAAAGGTACCATACCACTAATTTAGATCCGCTTTAACTCGCTCGCAATTAGAGACTGACTAACTGGTATACTTCATATCGTCCGAGTAACCCTCTTAAATCAATCGCATATATCCAGGCTTAATAAAAGATATGCAAGGTGCTGACAGCCGATAAAAAAGGCAATGCATCCGTGATTTATGTTTGAGTTATCTTGAAAACCACAGTTAAATAGACAGTATTCACCATCACATCAGTATTACTCAGTCAGAAATCCGCGAATAGCTTCTGCTACTACTCGCTTATGGGGTCATTTTGATTACGAGGGGTCTATGGGATTTTGTCGAACCAGCAAATGTCCATATCGTTACGTAGGTAGGGTACCCAAGGGGCTGGAATATGACGCTAATACACTGCGTCCCAGTCCACTCCCCGAAACCATTTGTGAGTCTTCACTGAATTTCCATTCTGAGTCAGATAATCAGTACGTCATTGACCCCCAAACGATATTTGACATCCGGGTTCAATAGTTTTCTGATAAGATCCTTGGATCGCAGACTCAGAAAGGCCGGAAACTCGATAATCCCCTTTAAAATCTTTTGGTAGATGCCCAAGGGTTTCAGATCATAGAAGGGTGGGTGTCTGCTTCAAGCCAAATTTACCCTGTGAGTAGTTCATAGACTAAGATACCTAAAGCCCACCAATCTGCGCTTTTGCCGTATCCCTCCTTCGAGCCTAGAATTATCTCAGGAGCAAGATACTCCGGTGTTCCACAAAGTGTAAAGGTGCGATCGTTAACAAGTTTTTTAGCAAATCCAAAATCAGCAATTTTCATGTGTCCCTCCCTATCGATAAGAAGATTTTCTGGTTTAAGATCCCGATAGACGATGTTCTTTTCGTGCATATAGCAGATGGCCAACAGAATTTCACAGATATAGAACATCGACACGTCGTTGCTGAACCTACCATCCTTGCGCAGACGATTGAAGAGTTCACCACCTGAACAGAATTCGAAGATCATGTAGATGAATAGATCGTCTTGAAAGCTAGTTTTGAGAGAGTAGATGAAGGGGTGGTTCAGTTCACAGAGTATTTTCTTTTATAGTTTTATGTGCTACACCTGCTTCAGATTTATTATGTGGGATTTGGAGATCTGCTTCAGGGCTAACACTTATTTGCTGGAAGATACCACTTGCTTGACTCGACCGAAGGTGCCTGCCCCCAAGGTTTAGGTTACTTCGTATTTGGATATGTCGTTTGGGTAACGGTGCTGGGGAACTGTGCGTTTGCTTTTGGAGTTAGCGCGTTCAGGCTACAGCTTGAGAGGTGGGCCAACTTATTCACGTTAACGCTATTGCTGCAACTTTTCGAGTTTGTTGAGGAGGAGGTTGAATTGTTAGGTATTCATCAATTCAAAAGTTATATCAGCCTCTTCGATAAATAACCTAGAATCAAGCAAGCATTGATTAACGTTTATATAATTTTGGAAGGATTATAAGTGACGATTAAGAACTCTAAGAGTGATATTCAACTTTTACTAGATGAGCCACAATAAGAATATTAACTAATCATAGCAAATCTTATCTGATAATAGGATCATCACACAGTCGTTATCCCGACTTGTCTCTGCGGTCAATCATAATTTTAAGTTATATTCATCAGATGAGCTATCAGGTAAGAAACAGGATATTCAGACCACTGAGTCTAAGAAGGAGGAATTTCGCAAGTATTTGGAGAAAACTGGAGTCATAGACCACCTTACTCGCGCGCTGGTCGGACTGTACGAGGAGAGTGACAAACCTACCAACTCACTTGAATATCTCAAAAAGAATTTAGGCGCTCCCGTGTAAGTAGATACGGTCAAGCTAAAAGCCGAGTTTTAGAAAGTTAAGGAAGAGAACTTGCGTCTTCGTAAATAATTGGAACAGCATCGACGAGAGGTATATTCACTCTTAAATAGCTGTAAAACCTAAAGCAGGAGGACGGACAAGACTGATCACCATCTAAACTTATTCCATCGCAAGACATTGTTTATGAAATCGCAATTAATTGATTGTACAGCGTTTGAGAAGGTTAGGGGATTAGTGTTTATAAGTGCATCTATGACTAAAGATATCACAAGGCCCGTTAGATGAGCTGTTTGATCGCCAATAGTTTTGCTTATTCCCCGCCCTATGATACCAGTTCCGCTTTCACGCTACGCAAAAGTATATTTAGTTTATCATTCACCCTCTTCTCGTGTTCCAGTGCGCTATTAATCTCTTAAAGATGTTGCCTATCTTTTTACAACTTTGAAAAGATGGCTCTCCCTGTTGCCGTGAACTATTCCACTCGTCTGCTGTTATCGCTCATATTGAATTAATAAGTTCGACATTAACAGAAATCATTGCAAGAATTTTACACCAATGTCCGATCCAATCTCTATCTTCACGGCCTTGTTCTGCTTTTACAAGACGTCAATCACCTTGAGTAAAATTTACTTTGGCTGACGGTAAAACTCTGTCTATCAATAGTGGTACTCTATTTGGAAGTAGTCTGCTCACCCTCAGCAATGAACTGCAACGTTTCGACGTCGTTCAGCAAAAAGTTTTGCTTAGCCCAGCGGTACATATCATCAGCCATCTCATAAGGACTGAAATGGGACACTAAAAGTTTTTCAGTGCCGAGAACAAACTCCACGCATCCTAATCGTTAAAGGTCCTTTAGTATTGCTAGGGTATCTTACTTTGATAGCTTTTCTAAGTTATGATTTTGGTACTGGGAATAGTTGTCGAGCGATCTTCGACGAGAGGCAGGGCCCATATCTCTGAAAGTGACGTGTTAATAATGTTATGCCTAGATTAAGACGGTAATACTCGCGACAGTATGTGTGAATGAGCTCTCCCCAGTAGCCAACCTGTTTTCTCCTAGACTCCTAATGTTCCTGAAGGCTGAGTGAGAACATCGTACGTGTAGAAGGGTGGAAAATTGAGGAGAGTATCATACAGTCTTCGTTTCTCGTTGATAATGCTGTCCATGTCACCCACCAAATAAATATAATTGATAATGCTAAATAAGAAACTATCAGGCCTCTTTCTTCGGAAGTAAAATCGACGGGAGGAGAACAAACAAATTCAGTGCTTCGATTAGAACTACTTCCTTTGCCGACTACTCAGCAAGGGAGTTAATACTGAGTTGATACGCGTGCAGGCACAACTCAAGGATGGTACGGAAGATTATATTCAGGGGGACATCCTCTAGATGAAATACGATGCAAGTGGTTTATCAAAAACTCGCATGATTTTAGGTAGATAGAAGATGTCGTTTCTTCGTACTATCAACCGTGCCTCGATGATGTAGGCTCCATGTATGTCAATAATTATGCAGAATTTGCGTGCAAATATAACCTTTTATCGAGGGAAAACAGTACAACGGCATCACCATCATGAAGGAAAGCGAAGCCATAAAACTCGATTAGGACCTGGAGAAGAAACTCGAGCAGTTCTTGGCCGAGAGACAACTCAAGATGGATGGACACATCGAAGCCATCTTTTCTCAAAATTAAAAGTACGATGGGGTGGACTTACCCCTGGAGGTAAAGATTCAACTCATGGCAAATGAAATTGTTATCTTAAGCGAAGGTAAAGTTCTGGAAAAGGTGGTAATAAGTCAGGATTTTCCTAACATCGAATTCATCCGAAAATCGTTCAACTCAATACTGTTCAATTTTAACGCGAAGGAATCAATTAAGCTGAGTTTCAATAATAATGCCAATAGAGATCTGTTTGCGCTCATTGTACGCACGTGTGCTGCACAGGCAGACTCGATTAATCCAGAGCAGGAAATGGTTAAGGCAGGTTAGGAATAAGGAGAGAAGGAGATGGAAGGGGAAGAGCAAATGGGAAAGGAAAAGGAGATGGAGACGGAGAATATTGCTAATTTATAAGGAGAGGAGCATGATGCAGAGGTGAATCACTAGAATGAAATAAGTCCAAAGGAAAAGAATGAGCCCTGTATCGTTATTGCCCTTTAATAGACAAAAGTTCCCTAAAAAATAGAAGCAGATATACCAAAGTAATTATAGAGTCCAACTGTAAAGTCCAGTGCTAAAATATAAGAGAAGCAAAGCAGTACCCTACTGGTTCTAAAGTTAGACGAGCAAAACAGATAGCTAAAAACAATGAAAAGAAGATACGACGAGTTGGAGATCAACTATAAACTATAAAAAAACACTAAAATATCTTATGAAACCTAAATTGAGACATTGAAGAAGGAGTTGAGGTAGCTTAGAAAGGAGCACGAAGAAACGATGGCTGTGGCCAAGAAAGTGAAACAGCTCAGTGAAGATAACAGATTCTATAAAAACGTACAATTGTTATCATGTAGGAAATATCTATTACCAAAAAGGAACTGAAGGCAGCGCAGGAAAAAAATAGTATACTTGAGACCCAAATCACCTCAGCTGCGGCACAGCAAATAATAGAGCATGAGCAGCAGATCACTTCACTGAAAGCCTAAAGGGATCAGATGAAGTTGATGAAAGTTTAAGCCGAGAGAGTTCGATAAGCAGGGGAGACTGATTTATAGAGATTAAAGGGCTAGCTGGAAAAGACATAAAACTAGAATGCTAAACTTCGTAAAAAGGTGGAGTCTCTTATGAGTGAGCGGCACATCGTCCAGCCAGTCATGCAGCAGAAGATATCACAATCTTAAAAGCAGAGTCATGGCGATGATGCCAAAGTGAAGTAGCTCGAGATGAAGCTGAAAAACCTCTAGATGTTGTTAAGGTACAAGAGCGGGCAGGGCGAAGTGACCTCTAGTTTCCAGATGTTGGTAAACAACTTGACCGAAACAATCAGTGATAAATAATCTCAGCTGAACGAGGTCAAGAAGATAAACAAAAACCTACTGTAGCAATTGAAGGCAGCGAGACAGCACCCTAATTGATATTGCGCTTCCCTCTTCATTAGTTTTAAACACATATTATTAAAGCTTGTTGAAGTGGATAATTATAAGTATTCATGGAGAGTATCCTGGAGGTGGTTGATTCTTCCTTTAAGTATATATTCCTCGGGTTCAATCTCATTACGCTGCTGGTGGTCTATCTGCACCAGAGGGGCAAGAAAATCAAGAAGGAACATCATATATTGTTTGTTACCGCACATCCAGATGACTAGACCATGTTTTTTGGACCCACCCTCGCAGCTCTGACCAAAGACTATTTTGTGCATTTATTGTGCTTATCACAATCGAACAGCGAGAGAGAGGTAGAGTTGGAGCAAGCAGTAAAATATTTGGGAATCCATCAATACAAATGCTTAGCAAACGATAAACTCCTTGACGGCGAAAAGGAAAAATGGTGCGAGTAGACCATTGTTAACGAAGTAAAAGCTTATGTAAAGGAAAACGGAATTCGAGCAATCTTTACCTTCGATGAGTTCGGTGTGTCAGGTCATCCTAATCACAAAGCAATATACCAGGCCTTATCAGAATGCT
>Ga0302191_10002134_pt1 | contig 12454 bp, 5 predicted proteins | sample II_Bog_E3_1_FD_198775 | JGI IMG/M metagenome (GOLD analysis project Ga0302191, IMG submission 198775) | Peat permafrost microbial communities from Stordalen Mire near Abisko, Sweden - II_Bog_E3_1 | ecosystem: Environmental > Terrestrial > Soil > Wetlands > Peat | place: Sweden: Abisko, Stordalen...
TTTTGGTTATATTTATCGAATTATTTGGCTTGGGTTATTTATGCCCGATTGAATCTATAATTTTATTGATAATTGGAGGATTATTGTTGATAATTTGCTTAGGTGAGTCATTTATAGGGACTTCTGCCTTTATTTCGGTCTTTATTTCTTTACTTTTCTAATGCAATTAAGCTTTATTCGTTTAAAATCTGGATTAAGGATAAAGTAATTCTGATTTGACAACAGAATACTCTGAAATTTGAGGAGTATATATAAGAGTATCTTTTATTAGCTTTTTATCATCAAGATACTCTTATTAATTAGATTTTTCTTTCTATTTATTTTTATCTTCCTTTTTCTCTTCCTTTTTATCTTATTTCTTTTTATCTTATTTTTTGTCATCCTTTTTGTCTTCCTTTTTCTTTTATTTTGTCTCTTCCTTTTTTTATTGCTTCTTATCCTCCTTTTTTTCTTACTTTTTATCTGATTTTTTATCCTCCTTTTTTTAATTTTACTTCTTTGCTTCCCCATTTTTGTTTTCCTGTTTCTTCTATTACTTTTTCTTTTATTAGTTTTCCTTTTCTTTTTTCCCTTCCTTATTCTCCTTTTGCTCTGGTTTTTCTTATTTATGGGTTTATTTTTTCTAATCTTTTCCTTCCTGATTCTCTTTCTTTTTCTTTTCATCTTATTTATTCTTATTATCCTTTTCCTTTTCATTCTTGTTTTCTTTCTATTTATTATTCTATTGTTGTTTATTCTACTTTTTCTCTTGTTCTTTTTTATCTTACTGACTTTCTTTCGGCTTGTCATTTTCTCCCTCTTTTTTATTTTACTCTTCTTTCTTCTTTTCTTTCTCACCACGTGACTTATGAGCTTCCTTGTCCTTATTCTTTTTTTATTTCTTCTACTTCTTTCTTTATTATTTTGTCTTTTCATGTTGATCTTAAACTTTTTAATTTTGTTATTTATTCTATTCCTTTTTTTTGGTCTCCTGAGGACTCTGTTTCTATTACTTTTTCTATTGCTCCTTTTTATCAGTTACTGGCTTTTGCTCTTATTTCTTATCCTATTTCTTTTATTCATGTTGGTTATTCACTAATCCGCCTTCTGCAGCTTTTTTAGACTGGGCCAATGCCTCTAACCCCTAAGATTACTTTTTTGCTTTTGGATTTGAATCGACACTCTTTTGATTAGGCGGTGGTATATTTGAAGGAGAATGTGGATTATTTGTTTAGGGACTGACTGGTTTGTCCCCCTTTGCTTCTACCTTATTATCATTGACAACTCCTACGATCAGAATTATTAGAATCAGCCATCCAATTTTATGAAAGATGATTCCTCTCATTTAAATATAATTACATGCCCTTAATTTAAATAATAGAATATTTATATTCAATCAATATCTTCGAACTATTCGTCTATATCCACATTTTCTACCTCATGAAAATCTATGTCCTACTACTATTTCTATCCAACAGCCACTGAGTTACGATATTTATCTAACTTCGGGTTATTCTTACGCCATGAATTGGTTTTTTTTGACCGCTGGTATCGGATGAAGAGAAAAATAGAAAAGATTAGTGCAAGAAGTAGAATAACTAAAATGATAGACCATCGATGTGACTTATCCAGCAAGTTTTAGAGCTGTTGGATTGTTTTTTATTTTTATTAAGTATTGCTGTTAGAATCAGGAGAGCCAGGAGAAGAAGAAGGAGCATTGTTTGTTTCGAAGGAAGATATAGGTTTGCGTTTTGAAGGTTCAAAATCAAAACCTTATTGCTTTTTTTATGAGCTCTCAATCCCTTATCTTTGATTCAAATTAATCGGAATATTTTAAACAGGAGTAGTAATTGGCTTCTGATCAATTACCCCTTATATCGCCAATATAGCTTATCCTGTTGATGTTATCGTTTAGGCTTTCGTCAAGGGTGTTTAAACTCCATCAGATAGGACATAATTTGAGAGAGGGGCGACATAGGCAATTTTCCAAACAATTTGCTTTTGTGAATTATCGATTTATGTCCCATCAGCTGAAATGGATTTTTAAGATTCTCGGATTATTTAAATTGGAATGCTAGTTTCTGGGACAGCAGCGTTTGGATATATAGATTTTGTGGCCAAATACTCTGTCAATGGTGGAAGTTATTGAGTAAAATGATCAATGGGAATAGAAAGAGATTATTGCCCTAATCGAGGTTGTTCTAAGTAGCCACTCAAATTTGTTTATTGATCTGCGATTGTATCAAGATAAGTATTATCATTTGAAGTAAAATCCTTATTTCCCTCCATTGAATGTGCTTGTTGTCCAGCCACCATCAATATAAAAAAGATGAGGTTGAGGCTAATCAATTTGCTCATGGAACGTATTATATGTTTATAATTTAGTAATACAAAATGATATAAAATAAAGCATAAGAAATCGTAACTTGCTTGATCCAAAAGCAAATATAGTCATTTAGTTCTCGTCATCTACTTCAGTAAGGCGAAATATTCCTCTTCAAATATCATCTACTTGCTGTCAGTCGATTTTAGCGCAGCCAAATGGTATGTTTAATTCTATTTTAAGTCGGTAATATCAACTGAACAAACGTACTTATAGAAGCCGTAGCTATACTTTTCAAAACCATAAATTTAGAGAAGATCCTAAAAATATTACCCATCTTTTAGAGTGGTGGCCTCTTCTAACTCTTGATTTAGAGTTATGTTGCCATCCACTTTTTTTAGTGATTCAACGGTCACCTAATTTATTGTAATTCCTCTTTTACTATACTTTACCAATTATTTAACAAAATCGTAATATTTACGTTCTGTCTTGCTACTTTCCATCGTATTCAATCGCTCAAAACGAAATGATTTTAAAGAAAATAAGGAACGGTTTGTTTCATTATTCATAGGCTACGTATCATGGTTTAAACGTTGTCTTAAACTCGATATTCCATATATATTGTTACTCACGTTGAGTAGTTATTTAATCTAGCACATTTCAATCAGCATGTCCTCTTCCACAAGTTTGGAGCTTAAATTGTCGTCATTTTAGTGTTCTCTGCGGTTGTGGAACTCGTTGTAGGCTCCCTCAATGATTTATTCAGTTTATTTATAGAATTAATCGCCTATTTAATATGTCTCACTGATTTTTTACAGTATTTTTTTGCGTCGATAACTGTAATACTTGAGCAGAATGCAGGAAAGCCCAATGAGTATGACAGAAATGGCTAAAAATATGCCAAAGGCAGCGCCGATGTCCATTATTTATGAATTGATTCGTAATGTAATAAAATATTGATAGCGGTGGTTTATTACATTCGCAAAACAAAATGTCAGGTCATAAAATTTCATCCTTACACATTGATATTAAATATATATCCTTCACAAAACTAGCATTTATTGTTTAAAAAATTAATTTGAGATATGACCATCACAAGACGGACTCTCAATATTTTAATGATGGAATAAATTACGCTCATACATTTTTTTTAATTTGATTTTAGCCAATATTTTTCAGTTATGTGGAAACAAATATATTCCATTTTATAATATAATTGTGAAATTTGTTTAACAGTTAAGATAATATTCAATTCCAATGAGATATAGCTTGAACTTAGTATACAGGCGAGTAATCTTATGATCATCATCAATATTAGTAGGTATAACGATTATTAATCAAAGCTTTTACATCCCCAAAGAAATTCGAGTTGGCTTGCTACGAGACTAACTGATCAGCTGCTTTTAGGGACCATTTGTTCCTGAATTTTTAGAATTTTCAGTTTTCTGAGAATTTGCTCGATTATTTCCCTTCTTTGAACTACTAGCTCTATTCACCGGTCTTGGAAGAACTGCGCCTTAAAACCATTGTAACTTAGCCGTTCTTCCATCTCCATAGCTCACAAGTCCCTCTCCATGCTTTAAATCATTTAGAAATTCTCCCTCATAGCTTGTTCCATCTTTCCAGCGGTACAATCCAAATCCGCTTTTCTTATCATTTTTATATTATCCTTCGTATTTATCACTGTTAGGATCGGTGTAATTACCAATCCAAGTCCCACGGCCATTTCTCGCTCCATTCTTGAATTATCCCTCGTAACGAGATAAATTAGCCCAAGTATAAATGCCTATATAACTTTAAATATACCTTTCCCACTAAATTTGCCATCAACATATTCCCCTTCGAAAATATCTCCATTTTTAAAAATTTATTTTCCATACCCATTTTTTACACCTCGAATAAAATTGCCAACGAAGCTTTACTTCTAAGAAATATTGACTTTCCCCTGACCATGTTTTTTTCCTTGCCGCCATTATCCAACATATTCAATTCCGTCAGATTAAAGCTGTTTACCAATTCCTTATTTAAGTCCATTTGCCCAAAATCCTTCATACACGATATCTTTTTATTTTGATAAAAATTTGATCACTCCATACCCTTATTTTTTATTTTCCTTGTAAGAACCATTGTAAACATACTTTCCAGGAATTTATTCATACCCCCAACCGTTTTTTTCACCCTCACCGTCTTTGTTTATGATCCATCCTCCATAGTAAAATTTTCCCTCATAATACCATAAAATTGTGCGATCACTATCGAGTGTAAAGGAAACACAGTTTTTATATTTTTTAACACTGAGAACAACTGCTCTTTCGACTTGAAGGTTAACCCCAAATTTTTTAAAAACACTTTTAGCAAGTTCAACCAATTCCTACTGGCTCCATTCTTTTTTTGGAGTTTAACAATTTAAAGTCAAAAAATACTTTTAGACTTCTTCCCTAAATCCAAGTGTAAAATCAGGTTGTCTTGGCGATGGTCGTTAGATTAAATTTAATTTTTCCTCTTCAGTGAATTAAATATGCTCATAATTTTAGAGTGGTCTTGCCTGAAAGCACTAGTCTTATTCGTACTTTTCTTTGTTTTTAATAAATCCAGCTTATTTTTATGGCGATTCAAAGTCAAGCTGCCCAGATGTACTTTTGTTTGATCTCTTTACCCGAAATGAAATCATTGGAGCTACCTTTTTACCCAATTAGTTAATTATTTACTGCTATTTTGGCTTGAATCCTTGAAAACCATTGGTTGAAAAAAATCTCTTCCTTGGGGCTGAGTTCATAGTAAATGGCTAGATGGGTATAGAGTTGCTTTATTCACGACTGGAATTATTGATTTGTTCCGACACTCTAGAATTTTAATTTTCAAATTTACGGTATATCCGACCTGTCAGCTATTTCTTATGTCTTTTGACCGAATTAATAGTATTGTTTGAATTTTCTTCTACCCTCGATGGAGATTCATATTATCTGTCCTCTTTTTTTCTCTAAAGATCTCTCAGGTTTTCCTTCAGCAAATCTATTTATTCCAATAACTTGTTGGCCTATGCATCCTCATTCTTGCTCATAATTTCTCCAATTGTCAGATTTAATACATTGCTTTCCAGTCCAATGTGAGAGTCTAGTTTCGATAAGTTAATCTTTTTCTTCGGTAATCTCTTTGGTTGATCAAGTATTGGAATTACGTTTTTATTCTAATCATATTTAGTCAAATCTTTTACAATGTCATACACTTTTTTTTAATAAATATTCCGCTTGGCAATTTTGCCAATTCCCTCCTTTTTGGGGCTCTCATCGTTTCTTTTTTACTCTTTTGGAGCTAAAGTTCTATGGCGCTAATTTTATTCTTCTATCACATCAGGCAAAACATTAACTCTCTCCAATTAATTTTTATTCTACTATATTGATAATGGTTCAAGAGATAATTTTTTGTTCACTGAAGTTTTTTATTTAATTTAAACCAAATTTGCTACCTGCTCCGTTTTAGTACGAGCTGGCTCTTCATTTTGAGAGAATTAAGTAAATAGAATAACCTGCTTCTCCCCATGTTTTTATTCGGGAATACTTTCGACGTATTAAGAATGAAGTCGATATTTATGCTTTTACTAAGGTTCATCATTTAATTGCACTTCGATAGTCTTGCTCTCAACTTATTTATTTCTTGATTCTAATACATCTGTCTTTTTATTTTAAAGATGCTAGTACTCATGGTGAATTTGTTAATACTTCTTCTCTTAAAATTATTAATGATTTGCAATGGCGATTTGGTTGTTTTATTTTTCTTATCTTTGTTATGATTATGCCTTGTTTAAAAAATTAACATTTTATTATTCTTTGTTTTACTCTTGTTTTGGCGCAGAAGTTTCAGCTACTTTTATCAATTCATGATCTTCTGACCTCTACTATTTATCAATAAACATGTTTGGAGTATTTTGGTTAATAATTTATTCTTTTTCTTCCTATTCAATCACAATAAATTAATTTTTTTCGGCTTCGTAATGATTTAATGTTGGTTTGTTTTCATTACTGACCCTTGTTTAAAGAACGTGTGTTTAATTATTTGTAATCTAATTACCACCTTTGTCTTAATTTTGTTGACCCTATCTTATGGGATGATTAACAACAGGATCATGAATTAAATTTAATTATTGCTGCTATTTTTCAGATTCTTCTCCTTTCAAAGCATCTTAATTTTACATTATTTAATTACTTTTATTGTTTATATGCTCACTTTATTAGAATATTTCATTCTTTATATTGTTTATTTTTTACTATGACATTTTTTGATCTTATTCATTCTCACCATCTCCTTCTTATATTTAGCCTTATAATGATATAGGTTCATTATTTTTTAGTTTAGTTTAGTTTTATTCACATATAATTTGTTTTTATAGTCCTCCCCCTTCAGGATTTACTTCATTATTTTAAGCAATATGATTTAATTAATCAAGTTTCTTATGCTATTGGAAACTTTAAGATACTTAAAGTTAATCTTTTTTAATTACGATATCTGGAGTTTAAATCTATGACTTCGGGTTGATTATCATTTGTTTTTCCTCTTCCTTGAGATGTACTGTATCCTTAGGAGATTAAATTTGTTATAAATGTTCTTGTCCTTATTCTCCCTTAACATTTTGCTCTTAAATATCTTGTTGATCGATTTATAGTGTGTTTTATATTTCATTATTCTTGTTTTCTAGTGGCAATTACTAGATTTTTTTAAGTTACACATTAGGATTACCATTGCTTGTTCTTTACTATAATTTTGGCTCTTCCAAAGTTTTTGGAACATTTTCTAATAAAAAATCTACCTTCTCTGCAGATTAATTATAACCTTGTTGTTAATTAGGAACATCATTGCCTTAATTTACAATCGCTTTATCTACTAAAATTTCATTCCCCACTGCAATTGACTATTGTTCTGGTTTATTATTTCCTATTTCCGCCTCCTACTTCACTTATTCATTGAGAGAATTCTCTTTTTAAGCTTAGAAGTTATTCTAGGCCTATTTCTGTTCGAATTAACTCATCAATAGATAAATTTATTAATAAGAAATTATCAATAAAACCATTCTTCAACAAATCAAAAATAAATAAAGCTGAACGTCCTCAATTATATTTTTCCCATCTCTCGTCAAAAAAGCATGATTTTATCCATCGATAAGTTCCCTCACAACACTTTGCTAGTTGTTAACGATAAGTCTCTTGATAAACTAGAACACTTTCCTATTTTACGCTATCACTCTCCGTTAATTTTTCAGTCTCATCTTGTTTTTCCGTAAATATCCTTTGATACATATCATCTTAGTTTTTGATTTTAGCTTTTAGCTCTTCCAGCAATTGTTAAAAGTCTTTCCTTGTGATATCTTTTTTTCTAGTATTTAATTGCTTTTGCTCACCAACAAATTTAATTCCTCTTCCAATGACTTCCCTAAAGTTATTTATTAATTACTTGGCTTATTGGTATTACCCCATTGCAATTAAACAACTGGCTTGCTTAAAATGAGCTTTTATGTGCTTTTTACCCCACTTCTATGAAATTATTTCGTTGCACAGCTCCACAGATCGTCGAAATTATTTTTTTTTAAACAAACAGGTCACTATATTCAGCATTAAGGGATATTTGTACTCCGTATTGATTTGCTATAATTTTTGTTAATTTGTTTGTTCGACATCTAAGCCCAGCAATGCTTCAAAATAAGTTTCAATGGCTTTGTCAAATTTCTGAGCCTTGTAATATTGATTGGCATGCAGCTTTTTAAAATAAACCCATTCTTATTTTTCCTATGGCGACAGTAATTGAAGTTTTTAAGTAATCAAATGTTTCTTGCTCTTTGTTGATTATTTATATTTCTATTCGCTCGTATACCTAAGTCATGGGAATTGTACATAGAACGTGATGGCATGGAAATGATTCCTTTTTTTAATTATATATCGCTCAAACTTTTGTGCATTTTGCTTTAAATATGTTAACTTTTATAATTTTTCAAAAAATACACTTATGCTAATATTGAGTCATTACTCATCTGAAACAAGCTGATTGTAATTACACTTAAATTTTGGGGTGACATCTTTTCGCTAAAATTATTAAAATATTGGCGGACTTTTTGATGTTTCGTTATAAAGCGGCCATTACAATTGATTTATAATTTTGTACCAAGATTCAATTGATTTTTTGCCAAGATGTTCTTAATAATTTTTTAATAATATTAAGCAACATTCTCTTCATAAACGAATAAATATAACAGTTTAATATTATAATGATGGAATATCATGGTATTCAATCGATTGTCTCCTATTTTTATATTACACAAACCTCAAAAATAAATTTATTTATTCTCTTATGAGCGTTTCTCTATACTGTGTCTGTTGATCCAACCTATTAAATCCAACATCATTTAACTATATTTTATTTCATATCCATGTAGCTCTAAAAAATTGAGCGACTTGACCAACTACCGAAACGTCCTCGAGGATCCTATTCCAGCAAATTTAGATCAATGAACATTACAACCAACCACTTTCATGTGAAGGTTGACAATTTCTAAAGTATCCACATTTTCTCTGTCAAATACAATCCCATGATTCCCCTAGACAATGTAGTGCTCCGTCGCCAACTGTTGGAACGTGGCCGTGACAAACTCAAGATCTATATTGGTATATCTTATATGATTCAGAGAGTCCCGTCATCAGTGGAAATAACATCTACTCCACTAAGCCCAGTATGGCAGAAGAATTCGAAGTGGAAGTGGAAGACTACAAAATCTCACTAAAGCAAGTGAAGGTTCTAAACGTGAAAGATAACCCAAAACTACTTCTGAGTTTCTTAAATAATGGACTGAGGAGCATCATGCGCCGACTCGACTATATGGAGATTGGTCGAAGCGGAAAATATTTCAACACTAAGGAGAAGAAGGACATAGACAGCTTATGGATGTTCAATGGTTATCGGTCCAATTTTGTTTTACTCGAAAATGGGTTTTATCTGCGCGTTGATTCTGCCAAGAAGATTGTTCGCAATCAAACAGTACTGCAGTACATCGATGAGATTTATAAAATCCATCAGGACAAGTAAAAGTAGGAAAGGCGATTGATCTTGCAAGGTGAACTCACTGGTAAGATTGTAATGACGAACTACGGTAAGACCTGCTATCATCGAATTGACGAAGTTATCTTTCAGGAGCTGGACTCAGTGCAGATCGAAGATGCTCATATATCTCTAAAGGAATACTACCAAACTAAGTACAACATAACAATAAAAAACAGCAAGCAGCCTCTGCTAAAAGTCTAAAGCAAGAGAAGAAACAAATAAATGCTAATTTATCTAATTCCTTAGTTATGTCTGATGACCGGCATTCCTGAACATTTCGACTAGTTCAGAAGAAAGAAAATATCAGAATCAACCATAAAACCCGCAGACTAAAAGCAAAGAGAAATATTAAAATTAATGAATTAATTAAAGACTAATGATTAGTATAAATCGCTCAGATAGATAGGGATCAATATTAAAGAAAAGCTGGAAACGATCAGAGGCAAAATAATTCCCATGCCTCGCATTAATCTAGGATAAAACCAAAGCATTGAGGAAGGTAAATAGGCATTTTTTAATCTCTTCAACAAACCCATCTATGGAAACAAGCATAATATACGCTGCGGCATCATTTATTTTGCAGGGCAGGATACTCGTCCTCTCCTCGATACCTTCGAAAGCACTTCTCGAAATTTACGAGTGAAAATGGAGTCGGTTAAACTGAACGCAGGGGAATTTGACCCTAGGAAAGCCCTATCAATGATAGAATCGATGATGAAAAAAGCCATTGACAAATAGAGTTGCAATATCTGTCTCATCATCCTCCCCAATCAACTAAAAGCACAGTACAAAAAGATTAAAATTCTTGCTCTTCTTAAAAGCCAAATCATTTGTCAAATTACCACAGAAGGAACTCTCCGCAAGAAAAATCTGCAAAGCATCGCCACCAAGATTTTGCTTCAGATTATAGCCAAAAGAGGAAACACGTTATGGGCTCCGAAAGTCCCTTCAGGACTGCCTGCAACGATGATGATAGCTTTTGAGTCAGCAAAATCAGGCAGTGTTACGACAATAAGCATGTGTGCCACCATCAACTCTACTTTTACTTCAATTTTCTCTCGCACAAGTATCCTGAAGAATACTGATAGCAAATTCTCTCTGCTGGGTTCTCTTGCGATTCAGGCAGTAACTGCGTATGTAGCTCGTAACAAGGAGCCTCCAGCAGAGATAATTTTCTTTCACTCATCCACTTCAGGAGATCAGATTGTCATGTTTCAAGATTATTTTATTGCTCCTCTCAAAGAAAATCTCAGATCTGCTTATTTGGATAAGATGCCAGCTGTTAGCCTTATCATGGTCAATGTGAAGACTTCAGAACGTTTCTTTACTGAGGGAGATAATGTAAGAAATGTGCCAGCTGGTACTCTCATTTCCAGTGAAATAGTTTCAAACTATTATGATTTTTATGTTGTTTCTCAAGCCTCTAACAGAGGCTCGACGCTGCCCAATCACTACAAGGTGATTTATTCTGATTCAAAGATGGAGGAAGGAATGTTGCAGTAACTGGTATTCAGCCAATGCTTCAACTATGTCAATTGGACGGGATCCATCAAAGTCCCAGGAATTCTTCAATACGCCGACAGATGCGCCAAATTTAATTCCTAGGTTCTTGAGAACGAAATTCTATGTTAGGACTTGCAAAGCAAACTCTACTTCGTCTGAATGATAACGATATCCTCACAATATTGAAATTGAATAATTTATTATAGTTATCTTAGGTGATAATAATTATAGATTTGTGATGTCCAACTAAAACGACAACTCCGAAAACAGTATAAAAATAGAGGAGGAAGATATGTAGAGATCAGACCAATCCGAACTCGATAAATAATAGCCTCTTTCTTCAAAGAAGAGGCTGCACCGCAAGCAAGACATTTCGAATTTTATCATAAAGACCTATCGAATTTTGTAGGATAAAAAGAACTATCACATAATCGAGTGGACAGATAATGGCAACTGCTTCATTGTTAAAAGCAAAGATCAGTTCGAAAACGAAATCCTGCCAAAATACTTCAAGCATAAAAAGTTTTCATCCTTCGTGAGGCAGCTCAACATGTACGATTTTCACAAAATACGTAAGGAAAAATAAATTCCCATTTTCAAGCATAAGTACATTTGTGTTGATTAAGATTTTTCAAGATGGGTTGCTTTGATCTCTTGCATAAAATTAAGAGGAAATCTGGGGAGGACGGCAAAGACGAGTAAATACTTAAAAATATGATATCTCAACCTGAACTGTCGCTGAAGAACGAAGAGATTCCCTTAAAATCATTGATTTCACTCAAGAGCAAGGGAAGTATCAATGTCAATGACTAAATTTAATTTTTGGCAACATAAAATAATGAACTTAGAACCTGCATTTCGGATCTGAACAAAGAAATGACTCAGCTTTAGTAAAGTATCTTTTAGTATAGATTGAACAAAAATAAGAAGCAATAGAAACTAGTCAAATTGCTGAGTGCATTGGTTTATTTTGACAGCAAACAACCACTGGATAGTTTAGATGAAAAAACATCTCTGCGAGAAATCCAAAATCATTTCATGAGCGATGACGAGCCTCTCTCTTTCCTGGAGTATGCCAAAAAGATTGGATACATTTATCGATAAATTTACAAGCAGTTCACCAACGAATGATCGTGAAGCATACTTTTATAGTTTTGAAGAGTCTTTTATAAAACCTATGACATTCTATCTTTCTGACTTTTATATTGTGATAAATTATTGTTGTATGTACGCGAACTCTCTGATAGAAGTGGGCAAACTAATATACCTGGTGGGCAGTTACAGCGAAACAGCTATACTAAAAAAGATAATGTAATCCAACGACGGCAAGTACATCATCATTTAGCTTATAGGAGTAAAATATTTTACAAATGCGTTGAGGATATTCCACCAAATACCTTGAAGAAAGTCAAATATGATAATGCTCGTGAAGGTATTATCAGGGCGGATTGGCTGACTAAAATCGTTGATAGGGTATAATTCTAATTATTTAGTATCCTGAAATGGTGATATTCTTGTTTAATTTGGATGACGACTCCTTAGGTAGATAATTTCTTAAGTCAGATC
>Ga0302191_10002136_pt1 | contig 12452 bp, 8 predicted proteins | sample II_Bog_E3_1_FD_198775 | JGI IMG/M metagenome (GOLD analysis project Ga0302191, IMG submission 198775) | Peat permafrost microbial communities from Stordalen Mire near Abisko, Sweden - II_Bog_E3_1 | ecosystem: Environmental > Terrestrial > Soil > Wetlands > Peat | place: Sweden: Abisko, Stordalen...
AGAGTATGGATCCTTGCGGGCAGCCTGCTCCAGGTTTTTATTAATTTATACAAGCTTTTTGATCTTGATCTCACTCTGTAATCCACGTAGGCTCTTTTCTGCTTGGGTGAGTTATCGCATGACTTTGACTGCTCGTTGCAGAAAGTGGTTAGCCTCGGTGGTTCCCTCCCCCTCTACACTTTTGGGGGTGGCAGATCTTTATAAAGTCATTTATCTGGTAATTAATATGTCATTGGTATTATCAAAATATAATGAACTTAGTAATTAATCTTAATTAATATATATGAATAAAAGTAGCAAGGTTTCTTGAACAATTTTTTTATTATATAATCTATATTGATAAAAACTATTGGTTATTAGAAACCAAATATTTTAATCTCTTTATCAACAAGAATAATAATTTATTTTCATGAGTGAAAACAAAGGAGAACAAGAGGATGTTTGCGATTTAGATATTTAAGATCAGCCTGACGAGCCTGATTATCTTGATGAGCCTGATTATCCTGATGAGCCTGATTATCCTGATTAGCCTGATTAGCCTTACCCTGAGACTTATAGTCCATTGAAGCGAGAACATTCTAAGGACAACCCTTACAGCATATATCCTCTAAGTAAACTCACACGCAAGATCATGGAGTAAAATGATGACAAGAAACAGTCCACTTGGCTCTCTACTGGCTGGAATCTTATGCTATATTATTTTTGCAATTTCAACCCAGATAAACTCTTTGACCTTATTGACTAAGATAGTACTGGGCGCAAGATGATTAAGTACGTCTAAGGTTACATTCCTACATCAAAGCTCGGCATATGCAATGTCTGTTGCGATGAAATCCTACTTTTTATTAATGCTTGTGGCCATAGTTTCTGCTTTAAATGTTGGAAGAGTCATTTAGTCCAGAATTTAACTGATCGCAGTGTTTATGAGCTATTTCCATTCTGCCAAGAAGATGGGTGCACCCATCGCATGAATTATGAATTAATGGAACTTCTTTGGTAAAACAATTCTGATTTAAAGGACAGCTTTGAGAAATTATTATGTTTGAAGTACAGTCAAAAAAGTCTCAGAGTAAAACTATGTCCCCTTGAAAGTTGTTCAAAGGCAATTTGGATAAATTTCATTAGCTCGGGATATGTCGAGTGCTCCTGCGGAACTATGATTTGCCATTCATGCGGGGAACGTCATCACTTTCCTTTGGATTGCTGCGACCTCAAAAACTGGAATACTATGATGGCTAACAAAGACAATCAGTGGATCAATGGACTAGTGGTGCAAAAATGTCCAATGTGCAAGTAGCCTATCGATAAAAACAATGGCTGCATCCATATGACTTGCATTTGTAAGTATCAATTTTGTTGGATCTGCCTGCAAGTTTGGAAAGGCCATACAAGCTATTCTGAATGCTCTTCGATTTCTAAGCAAGAGCACTAATAACGCCTGAAGAAAGAGCAAGAAAAGAAAAGACAAAATAAATCATTTTATAGTGAACGTTTTGAAGAAGCTAAAAGTCAGGTAGAACGCCTTGATCAATCTATTAAGCGAGTCTCAAACTTTAACGAAGAGGAAATTATTCATAACTTATAAGGCATCAAAATTTTTAGAAATGATGCTATGGTACTAAAAGAAATGAAGGAGTTTGTAATTCGAGTTTGGGAGTTGGAAAAGCGCATCCAAATTTATCACTTCTTCCAGCGGGAGCACAGCGAATATTTGGTCAAATACATTTAACTCATCAGCAAATCAGCCAGTAAAATCGACGATTTTATTAGCGTTCACATTAGCCGTAAGTTCATTTCGGGTCATAAAGCCGAATAACAATTGCTAATAAACAAAAATTAGATATGGAGGGAAATTAGGGAATGGATACTAGATGAGATGAGGATCTCGACCATTGAGATGAAAAATGTATTGAAAATATATGAATAAATTGAGTCAGGAGACATCTTGCTTTCTCGATAATGTCTTAACTTCGTGGTGCCTCCTCCAATAAAAAAGGGTGAATAAATTGACAATGAGGAACTCTAACAGTTACAACTGTTGTAGTATCTGGAGAGTTAAAATTGATATAAATCAATCAATATTTCTTTTAAGGTCGAATTATTATTACATTACCATTCTCGCTGAAGATGATTTCTTTTGTTCAAGAGAAGGCAACATCAATTTGCATGAATTCTTCCGCTTCTGCTCCAACAACAATAACCACCCCTCACCCCTCAATTATAATAGTCTATTTATCTCTCCCTTTCCGGGCTGCAACCACTCCCATTGCGCATAATCATTGTTCGATCGTTATTTTTATTGATGAATCGACACTTGAGATTATACATCATTTTTATTAGCTTTCTCCACCAAAGTATTCATTTTCTTTTGAAATATTTGCTTAGAAAAAGTATAACTCATTTAAGCGCACTTAAAATCAAAATTGTCCTCTTGATCATGACGACTGACATTTCGTTTTAGTTCACAGGAGGAACAGCATTTTATAGATTTTTCTCTTGAATTATGTTAGTATTTTTGATAAACGGCTTTGTTAAGATGATTAGGAGAAGGAGGCACAAATAATGATAAATTTGGTTTGTGTTTTCGGGAGGTAGGCGTCCAAAAATCCCTTGGGAGTCCATTCCTATTAATTTTGATTTTGTTGTTAAAACAACTGTTAGAAGACAGCATATATGCTTTGTCGGATAACAAATAATTTTATTTTTATTTTTAATACATTAAAATAATAAATTGCAACTTTTTATATAAAAAGTATAGGCAATAAATCAATTAGTTTATTCACTATCTATATAAACCATGATTTCATTCGCCAACGTTCTTCCCTTCATCCAGTAACGACACTTATTCAGAATGCTAAGGAGTCAATCGAAACGGAGTCACCACCGAGCAAATACTAGACTTTCGATAAGATTTTACTGATGAAGGCACGCATGTCGTCTGTTCTTTTATGATTTTAATCTGTTCTTTGAGGCCTTGGGCATTTCTCTTGAGATATTTCTTTTCTTTAAGCATTTTTTAATGTTGTTCCTGTCGCAGCAGTTCTGCGTTAATGAATTATCGTTTGGTTTATTCGAGAAGGTCTCTGTACCATTTGGCATTTTCTTCTGATTACGATATTTTCTCGCTTAACTGCTTATTTTCTTATTTTAATTTTTAATATTCTTGTTTTAGCCTCTTTACTTTTAATTTTTGATGAGACATCTATATTTAGAGGAAATTTAATCGATCAGTGAGATTACAATTAGCCTACGCCCACTGTTTCTTTTATTTATCGAAGTGTAAATCACTGTTTGTCAATGCTTTCTGGAGACTAACTTATTTTTGTTTGAGATCATCTTAAAGTCTCTGAAGCTATTGCTGATAAAAATGTATTTGTGAGTTGGTAGACTCCTTTAGATTGCTGATAATTCTGACCTTACTTTTCAGCTCTTCCTCGAGAATCAACTGATTTCCGGTAATAAGCTAATATTTGTTGGTCCACTGTTTGATTTATAGGCTGAGCATATAAATTTGCTAATCTTTTTCGCTGATGATAATTTACAGCTCTTCTTATCTTTTAGTGAATGCACACTGCTTTTATATTTTGATTTGCGACTCACCTTCTGGAATTGTCTTTAGGAACTGTTCCAGCTCTCGTATTTTTGCTTACTTGGCGTTCAACTACTAACGATTTAGTTATAACTCTTGGTTTGCAATTTTTTTATTTTTTTATAGCAAAGAGATTCTGCGCTTGTTTCTTTAAAGTTCTTGATAAAGCTCTTCTTTAAGAAGTTCCAACTATCGAAATTGAACCAAAGTGACTGGTTAATTGTGAGGATAGCATTGATTTATAGAAAAGTGTAGGTGCTCCTAACTGGATGAGTTATGATTGCTATTGTTATCCATTTAACGACTAAGAAATATAATTAGCAATATACTAATATATCCAATTTGCTTAATTTTACTCAGCAGATAAAGCTATATGCTTTAATTTTACGTCCAGTAATGATATCTATTTTTTGCGGGACAGTCATGCGAAGTATTGAAGATTAATCTTGGAAACAAAGGATAAGTTTGTTAACCTTTCTTTAATTGTATATAAGGTTAATTTGCCGAATTGATTTGTGAGCCAATTTTAAAGTTTAAACCATTCTTGTCATACTATATTTGCCATTAATTTATATTTTGACTCTTCTGCGTATAACCTGCATCAGTTAGTTCACTCTATAAATTTAAAAAATGACCACTGTTCCAAACTACAACATCACCAGGATCATAGGCTCAGGCTGCTTTGGTAAACATTTCCTCATTAAGGTTACGTGTTCGAAGCTGAAGATCGTAAAACTCAAAAGAAAGTGGCACTTAAAAGGATAGAGAAAGTTGGAAACCAGCTCAGTCGCTAATACGAAATACTTTTTATGATTAAAGATTGCCAAAACGTGGTCCATATTGAGGTAGATCAACGATAATTTAGGATTTTTTCTACTCCAAAAATGACCAAGGCAAACTAATTCAAAACATTGTCTTCGAGTATATGGACGACAATCTGTAAAATTTGATTGAAAGGCATATCAAAAGCAAGCAAGTAATACCGGAAACCACAATTAAAGTAATAGTCTTGTAATTCAGAACTATATGTATCAATTGCTGAATGGACTCAAAAGCATTCACTAAAAGAACATTGGTCATCGTGATTTGAAGCCCTAAAATGTACTACTTTCCAAGGAGGGCATCATCAAGATTTGTGATTTTGGAAGCAGTAAAATCATTGATCTCAATGGCAAAAATACTCCCTACATAGTCTCGAGGTATTATAGAGCCCCGGAGCTTATACTTTGCCTTACAAAATATACAACAGCTATTGATGTTTGGGCTGCTGGTTGTATTATGGCTGAATTGTTCTTACTTACTCCTCTTTTTAAAGGCAAAACGGAAGGAGATCAGCTGTTTGCAATTTTCAAAATACTGGGTTCATTGAGTGAGCAATAAAAAATTTAATATCAGCAGCGAGTACCCTTTGAGCCGAGCCTATTAAACTCATTTTAAGTCTTTAAGAGAGTCAGCCTAAAAGAATACTTTAAGGGCATCAAAGATAGAAACAACTTCATCGATTTATTACTCAAGCTCTTGACTTATTTGCCAGAAAAGCGAATTTCTGCCGCAGAGGCAATGAATCACCCTTTTTTTTAAAATTGCGAATCATCAATGTCAATCTAGAATGATAAAGCCAATTAAAAATGATACATATGTTCGCATATATTTTGTTGATTTTTCTTTAATTAATCTACTTCCCTCAATGCTATATCCTATCACTATAATATTTCTAATTCACCAATTGAAATGAATACGCTAACACCTCTAATCAGAGTGGTTAGGGATTTTATCGATCCTGTCATTCTCCAGGCTATGACTACTTTTAACGATTTTACTGCTCAAGTAGATTTCACTGCCTTCTGCATCATATATACAGTCGTTCTGCTCTGGGTGCTTAAAAAACTCAATCAAGGAGCTATTTTTCGGCCCAAAAATAAAGAGCTAGTTGGTAAATATAGGTTTATTCAGGCTGGAAAGTACAAGTGAAACAGTCCATATCTGGATTTTTCTTTTCCTTACCCCTCATCAAGCAATATGTCGATAGGAAATTTGAGAAAAGTTTAGACTAAGTTGAAGTAACCCTCATCAAATAGTTTGAAAAAGATCGGGATCAAACCAAATCAAAAAAGCTACCTCAATAAGGAATGCGACCAGATAAAATTGAGTCTAGAATAAATCGATGGTTTGACTCCGAAGAAAAGAAGATGTTTACGGGCAAACTTTCAGGAGCAATATACGTTGAAAATGCAGATCATTGCAAAGAAGTGAATAACTTTGCTGCCAAGTACATGTATCATAATCCCCTTCATCTTGATACTTACAAATAAGTGAGCAAAATGGAAGCTTAAATTTTAAAAATGACCAATAGTCTTATCTCTAAAGAGAGAGCCTATGGGGTTATCACTAGTGGCGGCTCTTAAAGTCTAATCATGTCACTATACGCTTATAAGAACTATTATTCCAATAAGACCAAGCCAAATATGTACTACTGCATTTATTCAGAGTTGTTCCGAACACCATTCATGCTGCTCTCTTCAAGGGAGCCATGTACTTCAACATTGAAGTTCGTAAGGCCAAGCTGAATGATAAATTCTAAGCTGACGTTAGTCACATGAAATCTTTGATTGACTCCAATACAATTTGCCTTTATGGATCCTATCCAAACTACCCTCATGGTGTTATTGATCCTATCCAATAAATTGCTTAGCTTGCGAAGGATTATAACATCGGTTGTCATGTGGATGGCTGTTTGGGAGGTTTTGTGGCTGGCTTTCTCAAGGAGCATGAAAATAAGTTTACAATTGATATTGATGGAGTGACTTCAATCTCTTTGGATCACCATAAATTTGGACTAGCCCCCAAGGGCATTTCCACAGTCTTCTTTAAAACACTCTAGCTTCGGCATTCAATGTATTATGTTGAAACTGACTGGGTGGGAGCTGTCTATGCAACTCCCTCTTTTTGTGGCTCCAGATCAGGATTTGCTAGTGCTGGAGCTTGGTACTCTCTAACTCATGTTGGAAGGAAACAATTTGTGGAAAATGCTCTGGTAATTCAAGAAGCTACAAAAACAGCCGTTAGAGATCTAAGTGAAATTGAGGGAATTAAAATTGTTGGAAATCCGTAATTATGCGTGTTTGCCTTTTGGTCAGATATAGTTGATCCCTTTAGCATTGCTACTTAGTTGGATAAGACAAAAGGATGGAAGATTTCACCGACTCATCTTCCCAAATGTCTGCATATCAGTGTCACTTTAGCAAACTGTGAAAATATCAAGAAAAATTTGGCAAACGACGTGAGATAGGCAGTGTAAACGCTGAAAAAACAGCCTTATAAATAAAATTCATTGGCAGCAGTATATGGAGCAACGGCAACAATCCCCACCACCTCTATGGGCGAAGATCTAATGCGAAAGATAGTCAGCATCACCTATAAATGATTGATTCTAAGATAAAATTTGAAATTATATAAAAAAATTTGCTGCAGCACATAATGCCCAAAACAATACACTTTGCAAAGCTAATGATAGTAATATTAGTGACAGTGAAAGAAATCTCAAACAGTACCACCACATACTATGGGTCAATTGTAACAATATCAAAATAGTTAGAGCTCATCGCAAAACTGCTCAACCTCATCTTATGATATAGGTCATTCAAATCTTAATACCCTGTCAGTTCTTTTTATGTTGAATAGTAATTTCGCTTGCTCTAGTGCTTTAATGATGACGAGCTTTACTCCTATCTTATGTTCCAATTTTACTCTCGAATCGATCCAGTAAAATCAAAATAACAACCTGTATATGGATACGGAGTCGGCAAATGGATGCGACTGGCAGTTAGTTAACATTCCTATCCCAAATAACACATATATGGTATACATCACCATTTTTAATTTCAATATACAGCCTCTTTCATCTCCTGTTGGCTATGCCTTAGAGGTTATCACATTATCCAACGGAAAAATTTGTATGGTCTGCCCGCCAGGTGCCAGCTTAGAATATAGTTCATCTAATCCTTTGCTATGTCAATGTCAGCCTTGCCCCACGAACTATGTGGGCTCGAACTGTCAATATTTTCTCCAGCAGCTGGTTTCAAGTCAACAACTTCAAAAAAATTTAACAGGCTCAGTTGCCTACTATTTTCGGATATCAACTTCTGCAGCAACTATTATTGTTTCTTTTGGATAAACTTATTATACAAACAGCGCTTATTTACACATGCAGTATGAGTCTGAGTATGGGTAAATTGCTGGGCCTTTTGATAACTATTATATGAGCAGTGGAAATCCATTCAGACAATTAATTACTATAAATAAATCGAGTATTACTATTTCAACCAAAGGCATGAACGTTTTGCTAACTATTATCCACCCAGGTTCTGGAAATGCAACCGCTTTCATTCAATATACAGTTAATTAGCAAATAAGCAACGTCGCTGCTATTATAGGCGGAGTGGTTGGAGGTGTTTGCGGACTAATTGTAATTATTATTGTAATTTGTTTCATCAAAAAGCGATGTTCGCTTTCGAGACCAGTTAGCATCAAAAATTCTAATATTCAAATTTAATAAAGCATTCTTTACGAAGAGAATCTCAACTTATATTTTCCAGCTGTACTTGCGTCCTCTGTTTTTCGTCTTTCCCCACTGTAAAGCAACAACGAAAGTATGTCTGACTTAAATGAAAAGCAATCTCAGGCGCCAACTAAGAATTAATGCATTATTTGTTTGAATGCAATAGAAGATGATGAACTAATCCGTGTTACCTACTGCAGGCATATATTTCATGCCGTTTGTTTAGTAAATTGGTTTAAAAAAACTGAAGTAAGTTCGTTTGTATTTAGAATTGCCCCTACTGCCGTAAAGAATTTAATTTGAAAGCTACTCATCAAATGTTTTTGTACTTCCAAAACAAAAAGAGAATTCTTAAGGGCATCAATTTGGTTTTAGCTATTCTCGGCGACAAAATTAAAAAATTGAAAAAATTACCAAGTGAAAAATAAACTGATCCAAGGTACGAAGAGATATAAATATAAAGTAAATGATTACCCAGTTTTATTGATTTCCCTATACATTTTTTACATGTTTAAATGTTCAAAAGAAGTATATTATTTACCAATTTAAGGTTAATATTAATTTTGAGATGGTAGTGAAAGAATAGATTAGATGATTATCAAGCATCAGCAGGATAGCTATAACTAGCAAGCGTCAAGCAAGCTAATGAACAACAACTTACAAATTAAGAAAAACACTACTTGCAATCCGATAATAACTCCAAATACGACTGCATGTTTTGTCTTGATTCCTTCAATATGTTTCTTTACACTTACTATCAAGAATAAGCAGGAATTGGCCAAAGCGTAGGCCATTAATAGCCATTGCATTACTTCAAATGGAAATATGCACAACAATATAGCTGGGATAAAGCATGTACAGGCGTATCCGTATACACAAATAAGCTAAGTAATATTCAATATACCTCAGGAAAACTGATTTTGTCAAAACTGAGAAACTTCAGCATTAAGAACAGAGTCAACGGCACTCCAACTCCAAAGCTGTACACAGCAATGACTGCATAACGCACTAATTCCAATTTGAAGAAATAGCCTTCCCAAACTTAGCCATCAGAGAATTTAGAAAGAAGATAATTGGAAAAGTTGCCAATTGTGCCAAGCAAAAAGACGATAGTGGTCATTATCCAGAAGGGACCATAGAAATCTGGATTAGGGCGAATAGTATTGATAAACTCTGAGTTGAAGGGAGGAACCAATGCGAACTTGAGGCGCTCTCTCACATCTTGTTCATTTACCTTAAAGTATTCTTCATAATAAGCCATGTTGAGGAAGCGTGTCCATCCTTTCGGATCCTCTTACTTTTTTGTTTAATCAAGTTCATTTTATTTTGTTTGAGTGGGTTCAATGAGGGGGGCTTTGTTTATTTGTAATGTTGGTTCGGCAGAGTAGCTAGCATTAGGCTTAGTTTTTGCTGTTTGTGGCGAATAGCTGTCAATTTCCTCTACTAAATCCATCATTTTAAATTAATTAATCAAAAATCTAATAAGAACCTTGGTAGTTTATAATATAATTCACAGCAAATCAGATATTCATGCTGCCTTCATAGATTGTTAAATATTTGACAGAACATTTCCCCTAGCACGTCATGTCATAATTTGGAAGGTTATAAAAATATTCTAAACTATAATTTATTCCAAACACTTCTATCTTCAAATGAGAAAGCAGCCTATTGTCCAGCATCAACATAATAAAGAGAATCGATACGATCAATTTACGAATCTAGGAATTGACCTCGAGGGAGAAATCAATAAAAGTATAGTCTTGCCTAGAATTTATCACAAAGCCGCTGAAATGGAGGCCATTGAATACGCAAAAAGACAAAAACAGTAAGAGGAATAGAATATACGTCGACTAAAATACGAAGTCGATCATTTAAAACGCAACGTTTTCAGGATGAACGAAGAGAGCTTTTTGCCTGGTCGATTCCGTACGTAGTTAGGAAACAGCAGGTAATTTTAGCACTATTATCACTCTCCAAGAAACATGGAATGCTATCATTAAGACAATCAGATGGAAATTGATATTGACCAATCAAGGTATTTAAGCCGAGTTCGCATTCCAAGAAATACAGACAAAAATTAACATAATAACAGAAGAAATTAACCTCATGATGAAGTTATGGATGGAAAGGAAAGTCTAAAATTCAAAGAGAAAGCAAATAACAACGTAAAAAGTATAAAAGAAACAAGTCCCACAATGGTCAGGCTAGAAATTGCTAAACATACGCATCGGAATATTCAAAAGGATATGGTTACCTCCGTAACTTTATAAAAATAAGCAATTAAGACCAATAAAAAAAGAGTCAGAAGAAGCCCCAAGCTTCGCAAATTTCGAATCTGTGTTTATGCAGTATATTTTTCCCTCTTGATTCCAGCCTTTGCGCGCAAACTCTACAAAAATAGGCTCACACTTTTTATTAGCAATTACCCACATGAAGTCACTAAATACTTCGGTAAAAAATAAAACGCTTCTGTCTCTAAATACAAATTAGACGAATCCAAATTATGGACTTTACTTGCTTAAAAAATAGATATCTTGGAAATGATTGAGAAGGATAATTTGGGAAATTGCTTGCATAACGGAGGAGAAGTGAAATAAATTAAAAAACATTTTGATTATTTGATTTCGACTTATGAACTGAAAAGTAGTGATAACTCTATAGCTGAGCCTCTCACCTTTTAAGAACAAATGATGTACCCCAAAAATATTGAAATTTTACTTCCAAAAATTAGAATAGTTTTCGATAAAATTATGAATGGATTTTATTAAAATTTAACAACTTCTGATTTCTTAAATGACAAATGGAAAACAGTAGACATAGGCCTAATGAACAACTCCTTTGTGAACAATTCGCATCCCAAACTTCCGGCTCTTCTGATTGACTGTGGAATTGTTCGATTGCATCCTGATAAGTAATATCTGCTGGTTTATGATGAAGAGACAGAGGTGCTGCTGCTAATAAATGATCTTCTTTGCAGGATATTTATCTACAAGTGGTTGAATAGGTTGTAGAAATTCAAAGGGGGCGAGTAGTACTCAGAACAGAGCTTACTTATTTCTACATTCATACTCACCATATTTTATGTGATTAGTTCAGAGATCATCGAAGAAAAGGTCACCTAATATATCAAAGCAAATTAAAAGTATGATTAGAAGGCCAAGTACAGAAACACTCAGTTGAGGGCTATTAACTCTTTAATAGTAGGGAAGAAAAAGGGAGTTAAAATTTAGAAAGGAAGTCTCATCGCAAATCCACCTCATTATGTGAATGCTTTAGAGATTGTGAAGTCTCATCCAGATTTTGTAGAGGGGATAAAGGAAATGCTGAAAGAAACAGGGGCAGAACTCTATGATAAAATGAAAACTTACAAAAAAAAGTAATTGACATAAATTAAAGATAAAACTGCACAATAATTAAATATTATTCGCAATGACAAAAGAAACAAAGAAAAAGTGGCAACATTAGATATTGGCAGCAACATTGTCGAAGATAATTCAGATGAGACTACGAAGAATATATCTAATGTAAATTTAAAAGTTAAATGATGTGTGGCAATGATTGCAATAATTAATATAAATCGTAATTTTTTTAATGCAAAAAGGGAAGGTATCAAATGCTTTCAGCTAAATCTTTGACTTTAATTATGAATTTTCTTTTCTTGTGCATAATCGGCAAGACGAAGTTATAATCAGGATTATTCTATATTTTGTAAGAATCGCATAATCCCTTATTTGAGACATACAGGAATTTATCAGCATCTCTATCGCATGCTGAGTTCATTTCAACAGGTATGATGGTGGTACTCTTGGGATCTTCCATAAATTGTTTGGCTATCAAATTATAAAAGATGGCTTTGAATATGAAAATGAATAGTATCACCAAAAAGATTGCAGAATAATACCATGTAGCGAAGAGCCTTTCAAGTATAAATCCGATTTGAGTTAAAAAACTATAGTTTAAGTTCGTGATCTATATGAAATAATCAGTACATAGCTAGAAAAAGAAAAAGTATCGTAGTTGAAAATAGATGAAACTCCAAACATCCAGATTGAGATCATGAAATGAATCAAAAGAGCATATTGTATCAGACTCATCACTTTATTGTCCAGAGCCTAGTCAAAAGCTTTAGGAATTTTACTATATCTAAGGAAAATGTATTTAAAGTAGATAAATCGGGAGAGAATTGCAAAAAAAGCAGCAATTGTTATTGCAGGCATACCTCCTGAAAGGGCTAAACTCACGAACACTATCATGAGAATGTTTGCATAGTTGTCCTCAATCTAGAACTCTGGCGGCTACATCGTT
>Ga0302191_10002146_pt1 | contig 12410 bp, 14 predicted proteins | sample II_Bog_E3_1_FD_198775 | JGI IMG/M metagenome (GOLD analysis project Ga0302191, IMG submission 198775) | Peat permafrost microbial communities from Stordalen Mire near Abisko, Sweden - II_Bog_E3_1 | ecosystem: Environmental > Terrestrial > Soil > Wetlands > Peat | place: Sweden: Abisko...
AATAAATGCTAGCTAGTTTAATTGAGGAAAAAGAGCAGTTGTCCAGCGAGTTGAATGCCACAAAACAGCAAATTGCGGACCAGATCGACATGAATCAGCATAAAATGCAGCAGTACGTCAATCTGCTAAAACAAATTTTAAAGGGGTTCGAAATTGAATCTTAAGATTTAGCAGATAAAAACACATTTGAATAGCTGTTGGAGTTTGGATCCAAGCAAGTGGTTCAAATGAGGAAGAGATTGAGAGATGAGGAGAGCAACAAAAGGAGAAATAGTCGAAAATAAAAAGACTATCAAGACTACGAATTTTAATAATCGGAAAAAACGGGCATCAAAACAAAACTTTAAGAGTGCAAAGTTCAACTGTTTTCTCTTGAAAAAAATGCTTCGCCTATATCAATAGGGAAACAATCTGAGTTGGCAAAGATTGAAGCAAAACCTCCTCTCCTTTCGAACCAGTAGCACGATCTCAACGAATTTAACGAGTTTAACAATTAAGACCCGATGAATAACTCCATAACTTCCCAATAAAATCAAAATGCAAACGAATTCAATTTATAGGAATTTGCCGATCACGAATAAAAAATGAATTCTTCGATGTTGTCAGACCAGGAGGTGAATTAGCCCAAAAAATCAATTCCTAATGAGAAAGGTCATATCTCAAAAGCTTTTTAAAGCTTTAAATTTGCCATAACGAAAGATGAGCCAAAGGTACCTGAAAAGGAAAGAAGTCCCATCGATAAGAAGATCCAGAATTTGGTCTAATTTAAAGCAAATAAAATTACAAACTCTGCCCAATCTCCAAAGCTGCTGGGCAATACTAGTGGTTTTTCATAAAAATAGAGGAACAAATCATAACTCAGTGAGTCAAACTCAAATAAGCTGGGCGACTTTAAACTAAAAAACCTCGACTAATTCTAATAGGTAAAATCAGATGATATGAATGAATCGCTAGTGTCTTAGGAAATGAACGAAAAGGAAGATGTCAACGAGTAAGATTTATCATAATAACTCGGATCGTCCCTGTAAAAAACAATTAAAGAATAATAGGACTAAGTTGAAGATCATAAACATGGACAACTTAAACACATTAAGGCTAATCCGGGTAATTTTATTTTGAACTCACTAGGCGGTAACTTCTTTGGTTATGATCAAGAGGATGATCTGGACGATTCGCTACATTCCGATCAGGAGAGAGGACTGTCAGAATTTGACTAAGTTAATAATGATAGAATGGGAGACTCCATACTTTCTAAAAAAGAAGGTGAACACGGTCTATCCTAATTTGGGTAAGTATAAGATTGTTAAATGACCGATTCTATACTTTCGCAGAAGCCTAAAAAAGTATAGCCAAAATTATCAGGCAGAAAGTTCGACTAATTTTAGCAATACAAATACGGCGTAGGCGACTCCCTCGCATCTTAAAAAACAGGTCAAACAAAAGGCAAGGCTGCTCCTTACTCCCAGGCAAGCAAGGCAGGCAGGTCAAAATATTTCTGATCTGATATTATCATATACCTTTAGGAATTTAGAACAATTATTGATTTCTATTAATTTTCTACGATAACCAACAGATGAAGAAAAGCTATGTCCCCTCGCCTTATACGCTGCACTCATTTTATTATTCAGTTCAGTACTCGATAACTACGGATGCAAACCCTTCGGAAGTCGGCTTGCCAAGACAAAAACCAGCGAGCATTTGAATAGTGAATCAAAGATAATAGTCAGAAACAATAGTCATGCTTTTGATAAGTAAAACTTGCTGGAGCAACTCCGTCTGTAAAAAAAGAAAATAAATATGATGAGCACTTTAAATTTGAAGTTGCATCAAACTCTCGATAAAACGCGGGTCAAGATGAGTGTGTAAAAACCATAACCTCGAAGAGAGGTGAAAACAGGTTATATAGCAAGTTCTCTCAAGCGATAAGTAGAATTACTGGTTGAGCAGTTGGAGAAGCAAGAGGCACAGATTAAAAGTATTAAAACATCAAAGAAATATAATCGATTCGAGGAGGTACTTTTAGATTAATGCAGTTGAAGAAGTTAAAAGAAGTGTATTAGGAAGAAACACAGGCAGTCAAGAGTAAAATAAGAGGGTTTAATCATGCGATGCGGGAGAGAAGAAGACTATTCACTTCCCACAAAAATAGAGAGAGAGGAATGAGAAACATGAACAAGGCCGTTCAACATCAAATAACACTATAAAATGAATCTCTTTTAGATTAGATTTAAAATTTAAAAGCCAAGATCTAAATGGATCAACTGAAGAAAGCCAGCTTGAAGCGTGATAAGGAACGAATCCTAAAAGATATCTTTTAGCTCCAGAAAAAAACAGGCAAGTTGTATGTAATCAAGGAGTAGTCTGTGAAAGAAGCTCCTGATGAGCTTCAGAAGGAGGAGGAGATCAGTAAACTGGAATAAAAATATGTGAGTCAGAAATAAACTCGATTGCTTGAAGAGAACCAGGATTATAGCGAATAATACGAGTAGGATGAAGATGAATTTGATCAAGATGGCAATTAATAATAAGAAGAAGAATAAGAAGAATAATCCAACCTTAGATCCTCCCTCTCACAGAAAAATAAAAGGCTAAATATTTCGTATTGATTGCTTTTAATAATTGAATCATCCACTATATAATCGTTGGCTATTATCTAAACAGCAAATGCTTCAGCAGATTTACCACCACGCAGACAGAATTTTGGAGACAACAAAGGGGCACGTGCTGTGGCTGGGCGATGTGCAGGCTGCTGAGAATGTTGCCTGGATCAAATAAAACAATATCAAAACCGGTATGTTGACCATTAATTAGTATTGACCGCTGCAGCAGGATTCGCATTCATATACGATCCAGCTATCAAGCACTTTAGACACGAACTGGAAGATAAGAAAACATAAAATATCAGCTCGCACTTCGAGATGGCTGCCTTTCAGATTTAGAAAAGTTACACTTTTGTCACTTAGGCTTGCGAAATGGAAGCATACTAGTCCACTGCGGTGCAGGAGTATCCAGAGTAATTACCGTAATTACGTTAGTCTTCCACTTTGGTTATCGCTTATCTCATAAAGTATAGAGGAATGTCTTTTCAAGCAGCTGTTAAGTTTTGCAAAGCAAAAAGACCGCAAGTATGTCCTAATCTGGGTTTTTAACTGCAGCTTAAAGCTTACCAGAAAATGCAGGGAAGTCTCAATCTCCATCCTTCGATAATTCCACTCTAGAAGCAAAGGCAAAAGAGTGAATTACCTCCACTTGAAAAGTAATCAAGTTTAAATACAACATTTCACCGAAAGAGCTCCAAGATATCAGATAAAAAAGCAACCAGTAGTGCCTATAAACGAGAAAGCAGCTATGCTCTGGAGAAGACTCTAAAAGAGGAAGATAAGTAAAGATCAAAGATAGTTTATCTTCAAAAAATGGCATAATTTCGATTCGGAATCACCAACATGGAAAAATGGAGGATACATATTGCCCCCAACAAACAAAAACATTGAAAGAAATCAATTGTCATTGACTCATTAGATCTCTACTTTTCCAGAGGAGATCATTCGTTTTAATGCTATAATTTAATTTGTTTCGCAGGCATCATATTTAGTACGAATTTTATATTAATTGGATCTTGATCATTATGAGACTACTTACTCGAACCAATCGCTACCTCATGAACATTAAGGCCACATGGTACAATGCAGAGCTTCACAAACCAAGCTTTGCAGAAATTCAGAAGGTCACCCTAATCCCGGGTATTGGCATTGGCCCAGAAATAACACGTAGTTATCCGTGAAATCAGATTCGGTTTTGGAGGTATTTTAAGCCGCAAATGTACCAGTGGAGTTTGATATCATTAAGGACTTTACCTTTGAGGATCCTTTTAAGCGTGCTTTACTAAAAAAGAATCAATGCATTCTGCTAGGAGTCATGGTTCCAGAGGAAGGATTGATGCCTGAATATAATGACAACCATAAATTTTACAAACATATGGATCTCTTCGCTAATGTTACCCTATGCTACTCTTTCCCCTCAGTTCGCAGCCGTCATGATAAAGTTGATATCGCAGTTGTCCGCGAAAATACAGAAGGTGAATTCTCAGGCATCGAGCATGAAGTCTACCCCGGTGTCATGGAATCGCTAAAAGTAACAACAAGGGCAAACTCCTAACGTCTTCTTAAGTATGCATTCGAGTTCGCTCATTTGTCAGGGCGTAAAAAAGTGACGATAGTCCATAAAGCAAACATAATGAAGTTAGTAGATGGGCTGTTCTTGTAAGTGGCAAGAGAGACGGCTCAACGTTTTCCCTTCATCAAGTATGAAGAAATGATTGTTGACAACTGCTCAATGCAATTGGTCAAAAATCCTTCTCAGTTCGACGTACTGGTCGCACCAAATCTTTATGGAACCATTATTGCTAACATCAGTGCAGGCATTACTGGAGGAGTGGGAATGACCCCTGGAGCCAGCATTGGACAAGATTACGCTCTGTTTTCGCAAGGAATGTCGCACACTGGACTTGGCCTGACAGGAAAAAATCAAGCAAATCCCACAGCAATATTAGTGAGTTCAGTAATGATGCTCCGCTATCTTGGTTTGCCCCGTTTTGCAGACCAGATTTCCTCAGCCATCAATAGTGTCCTCTAAGGACGTAAAATTCGAACCCGTGATATTGGTGGGACAAGCACAACCTCCGAATTTACTAAAGCAGTAATTCACCAACTAACGTGATTTCTAGTATAATGAATTTCTCAAAGAGTACACTTTGTGCGTGCATTCTGAATATGAATAATTAGTTGCATGTTCTCGATTGCTGTTTATATTGTTATTTTAAGGATTAGAGTTGGATGAAGCAACCTCATAATTTTAAGTAAGCTCAAACAACGCTGGAGTTTTTGTTGGGCCCAATTAAGATAAAGGATGGGCTGTTTATGGGTGATCAACTCGCCGCCAAAGTAACTCTAAAAGCATACAGGACATTGAATTTATCATTAGCAATAAAGTTACACATATCATTAACACTGTCTCCAAAGCGGTCCCCAATCTCTATGAACGCTTCGGCATTCAGTATCTCTCTGTCCATTGGACATAAAAAGAAGAAAATGTATGTGAGTTCTTATTTAGATTTTCGACAAAAAGAATACTGCTCTTTCCGCAATCTTTTCTTTTGTGGAGTAGGCGATGTAGGCAGGCGAGAGCTGTTTGATTCATTCCCTACATGGTAAATCACGCTCATGTGCTGTTTTATCTGCCTATCTGATGAAGAAGTATAACTGGTCGTTGAGCAAATGTCTGTAGTTCGTCAATGCTAAGAAATAAGGGCTAGAGATTCGCAATAACTACCTATCTCAAATGCAATAATTGTAAAAGAGACTGTTGGTGGAGGCAAAGCTTTCGAGTAGTTGGAATGAGGTCAAGAACGAAGATGATTTAATCTTAGCTAACACTTTCTATAACTCTAAAAGAGCGGAATCTGCAACGACGTCAGCTTCAGGTAAAAAGCCTTCCAAGAAGAAGGTGAGTTGGAATGAGAAGTTAGTTCAGAAACCGCCTGTCACTACTACTAATAATTTAGCCACCACCCTGAGTAAGTTCAAGGATCAGGAACCAAAGCAATCCGTAAAACTGCATTCCATCCTGAAAGGCGATCAAGAATAATAAAAAAATGAATATAAGCAAGTTGAGGAAGCTCAGGAGATGCAACTACCGGAGGACCGTTTCATCAGCACGATAAACGGAAATATCGTACATGTGACAGTGAACAATTTTATCAATACAGATAAAAAAGTCAACGATAATACGACCCCAACCAAAATGTACAATACTCGCCCTTTCTCCTCAGATGCCAAGGAGCGAGAGAAAAAGCAGGCTCCTGTTGTAAATACCAGGTTGTTCGCTAATGATGGCTTCTCCAGCACCCTTAAAAATCCCTATGAGATGAAAATGGCGAGCAAAATTGGCGGAGGTAGAGGAATTAAAAAAAAAGAAGAAATCAGAAATCCAATGATAGTATTAGACCGCCCAATTTCTGCTAATCAGATAAGTGAAAAGAAGCGAGGCAGACCTCCAGCAATGGCAATGTTGGCAGATAAACTGGGTGGAGAAATGATGGTGACTGGATCAATGGCCAAGAAACGTTATCCTTCCTCCAACCCGAAGGACGACTCTTTCAAGTGGAAATGAAGTGATTTTTTCCAGATTGATCACGCTCAAAAACATCACCTGTATTTAGAACTGTTTTAAGTAAGGGAGAGTATATTTCATACTATAATAATTATTATGTGCGAAAATTTCCTAAATTTGATTAGCACGTGCAGCAGTTAGTCAAAACAAAGACTTAATAGCTTCTTACTCACGCTCTTCACTCCCGTCAATCGCGAACAAGAGGATAGGCCCGCTAAATTATAAGCTATCTTTATGCGCATCACTCAACACTTGAGTCTTAATAAAGTTAGGGAAATCAGTAAATCGGAGCGGAATAGAAAAGATCTAACCAATTACCAATTCAATTATGGGTAAATTGTACTCCTAACTCCACTTAGACCTTCCGAACCATCCATCAAATTATGTCAAAAATCCAAAAATATCGGCGTCTAGGATCATAAGAGGTATTTTATGATCTGGGATCAGGCAGTGGAAAAGTGCTATTCGCTGCCAGTCTCTGCCATCCTTTTCTCAAATATACATTTTTTATTATTTAGGCAAAGGTATTGAACTTCTATAGTCACTGTATAATACATCGATTGAACTGAAGGCTAAGATTGAAAAAGAAAAAGATTCTATCGAGGAGCAAGTCAACGATATCGCAGAGGAAAACTACAGTTTGCCAACCTTTTAAATATTTAACTAGGATTTTGAAAGGGTAAGAATTAACCAACTCAGATGGACTGGAGCGATGGCACCGTTATCTTCGTGAGCAGTACCTGCTATACCCGGGATGTCATGCATAAGATCTCACTTCTTTGCGATAAACTCGCTCCCCATACAGCTCTCATCACGCTGACCCGCCCCATTGATAGCAATATCTCAGCCTGGCGAGTAAAGGAAAAGTTTGAGGGGGAAACTAGTTGGGGTGCATGCACCGTTTTTATTCACTTGCGTGACCCTTGATTGCCTTCCTCCCATGATAGTAATACTTTCGTTAAATAAATGTCCACTTTTTATAATTGGCGTGGTCGATAGACAAAAATATGATCATACCAAATCATCTTTGGTCGGTTTTAAGATTAATACTGTTCATGTTGGCAAATGTCGTAGCAACGAATACTACTATTAGGTTGAGGAAAGTCAAGACAAGAAAAGTGTAGAACGCGCACAGGTTATCACGCCCCACACATTTTCCGACCCAGGGGCAGTGGTGATCACATCCTAAGATACACACATCACAATCTTAGCAATGTTAAGTTCGAGGTTCACGCACCAATTCGCAAATATTGCAGAATCTAGTGGACTCTCGCTCGCTTTGAGTGGCCTCATGATTGGCTAACTGTACTCCTGGCTTAGAGAAGCCAACTTTGAGATATGCTAGCAAGAAAGAAGAGCTTGAGATAATTACTACTATATTCCAAAAGAGAGAGAACTTATCAATAAAGGTATACATCATCCAGCACAGTAGGAAGGCACAAAAGGTGAATGAGACCAAAAAGATGAGATCTACTTTGTGAAAATGATACAATTAGGTCCAAGCATGAAGCGAGGGCGACCCTGTGCATCGGGCATTAACGGAATGAGTCGGCCGTACTTATTCGATCGGGTGATTATCATCGCTTAAGTTGTCTCCTCTTCTTCAAGGGATTTTAATTCTAGGGAAGGATTCATTGAATATAAATATAACAATCAATAGCATAATCAAAAATGAGAGGCAAGAGGAAAGGATACAATACATTGAGATAGTTTGTCAATCCCCTCATTCTGTATTGCTGAACATTTCACTGTGAAAATCTCGTGTTTTAAAGTGCCGAGCTCCTCTATTATTTGGCAAAACGAAGCCCCAAGAGTATTTGCTTTTAGTAAATCAATTTTATTGAAAACGAGGATCACTTTGCAAGTTTAAGGAGTTATGGGGTCCATTTCCTATAGCACACTTAAAATGGATCTGGCGTGCGATTAACCCTCAGTTTACAGACGAAAGGCATCCACGACAATCAACAGTACATGTGCAGTGGGATAGTAATACTTCCAGGATTTTGTTGCAATAGAAGATACTTCGAAAGTCACCATCTTTAATTTGTTTGCCAAAACGAACGACCCAATCTCTAATTCCATTTTATTAAGAGAATGCTGGGTTTGCTCGGCCTGCTCTCTGTCAATTCCAAGTCGAGTAATAAGTTATGATTTTCCCGCCTTAGGAAAACCAACAACAATCATATTGAGGACAGGGAGAGATTTGCTTGTATCCTTAACAGTACATCCGAGTCCGAGTCCCATATAATTATAAACTATTCTTTGTAGATTCATCAATAAAGATTATAATTGGCTGTGCATCACTCAATAATCCTCTCTTTAAGCTTATAGCCTCTGATTTTAAGGTAAGGTTCTTCGTGGCCCTGCAACTCCAAGATGGTATGATAGTCCTTTGCTAAATGTTTCACTTTTGCCTCCCCTTTTTCGTGGATTTCGTAGTGTCCGTCAAGTTCGATATCCTCCAGTACGCAGTCGCTCTCAATCACTAGTGAGGATCGCTCTGATATCTTTACCTTCTTTACTTTTTCTCGAAGTTACTATATTAGCAACTACTTACAGTAAGACATGTAGCGAAGGCGGGTGAGAAAGAAATCATGGGGAATAGAGGCAAATGAGCTCCTCCAGCATACTATAGCTTACTCTCCTTAATATCAGCACCACACATTCTGAGAAGTCTGCGGTTATGGAAGTAAATATCTGACTCGCAGCTACCCGCTCCTTCCCCACTGAGTCCCTGCTTTATCTTGTCGTTGGCAGAGAGAAGATCATTCTTGAGAGTAGTGAAGCAATATCCACGAGGAACATCAGAAAAACCTACATTGTTGCAATTATGCAACAATTTAGGATAATCTTGCATCAGGCACTCGAGGCGAGTCGAAGATTTGAACTTTGTTTTGGTTGAGTCTGCATATTTTGGATTGATAAACTCATTAATCAGTCCATGAGATCGCTACAATACCTATACATAGGTGTCAATCTTAATAGCAAAGCAATTGGTGTTACCAGGTAGGGTACTATATCCATTATTGTCCACTGGCTAGCCTCCGCTTTACTTGAACAAACCTTCTAGTTGGTTATATTCTACGTTCACTGTTAGCAGTGCATTTGTTTACTTGTTTATTAAAGTTGCAATCGCACCGACTGCCTCTCCTGGTCTCCTTGGTACTGCCAAACTATTAAAATCGAAATTTTTTTCTGCCGATATGCCCAACAGAAGAGGAAAACTACGCAAAGCGAAGGGGTTTGTATCTTGGAAAACAAGAATCCATTTTTTGCCTCTGGCATGCCATTTTTAAGCAATTCCGCTCATATGTAAAAGTGTATGCACGTCTCCATGTCCATGAGGTTTTGTTTCTATTTCAAGTTTATCCTTTAGTAAGCCAAAATGCGCCTCATTGTTAATCATCGCAGGTACTTTCTCTTGATTGAGGATAGTAATTTTCTCCTTATGCATCCCAAAGTAGTTGTTAGCTTAAAGAAGTTCCACAGTCTTGGCGTGAGTGTCCTCAGATGTCATTATGACCATTGGAATGGGCTTACCTTTGCAGAACTTGGTCTAAAAGGCATGCAAATACTCGCAGTAATACTGCAAAAAGCATTTTTCTGTTAGTAGTTCCTTGGGAATCGATACCTACTATTATCATTATTGTACTTTTATTCCTGGATAGCCAAGTCGCTCTCCCAAACCTCCTGCCACCAAAACAAAGCAGCATTTTTAAAGTTCTCCAAACCCAATTTTTTCGTATTTCTACCAGGTATCGAGATCATCATAGCTAACTGTTACTCCCTGGGGCTTGCCAATAATATAGTTGGCATAAGGATTCACTCCAAGCGCTGACTCTTTGAGCAATCTAATAGCATTACTATGGTATGCCCTGAGCCCTCCTGGATATGCAGTGTCGATTTTCTTAATTTGAGCATCGAGAGCCTATTGCTGTTGGCTAGTAGCTTTTAGATAGGCCTAAACAATGTGGTCTTGGTGTATTTCTTTGAGAAGTTCCAGATACATCAACAATTTCAACAATAGTATTAAGACAATATGATTTTGAACTGTAATTATTCTACTTCGTTAATTACCCAACAAAATGCTCAAAAGTGCCTAAAAGTACTGAAGTTCGAGAAAGATGAACATGAAATAAGGCTGATTGATGCAAATGTTTTTGAATCATCGAAATTACAACAATTAATATTAGATGAGTATCTATTTAACTCTTTTATTACTGAAAATAGCGAAATAATAAATAGTGAAGATATCATTGATTAACTTGATGGATATCTTGAATTTTGCTTAAATCTTGTTTCTTTCCACATACTGTAGAAATTTATACTTCGCCTATTGCTTTGCCGCAGTGGAATACTAGGGCTTTATATCTCTCCAGTAATTCTGCACAAGGAAACGAAAAATAACCGACTGACAACTGAGTAAGTCCTTTCATATTTTGTAACTCAATGCTCAAGGGTTCTTCCTTTTGTATCATACTCTTTGATACAGCAAAATATAAGTGCCGATTTATCAGTTCGCCTGAAGGAAAACTTTCTGAAGTCTGCTTAAGAATTTTTCCATCACGTCCACAGTGAGTAAACACAAGAGAAAGCTAATCCAACATGGGTTTCTGTCTATAGAATCCGAGATCTATTTAAGTGGATGACTACATTGAATCTATATTTTAATGAAGCGGCCGTGAGTGACATTTCCTATGGTCTTGCCCTAGCTGAATTGCTACATATTTTATTTGTATTCTTGCAATTCTTAGTAAGAAGAGGATTACTTTTGACGCGAAAATCGGAAGTCATAACTTTGCGAGTGCTGGTAGCAGTGAGACATTTAACAAGTTTTCTGTGCTTTATGTATTCCTCGTCAAGTCTTCTTTTCGAGATGACTGGCGGTGTTTCAATGATACGCTTCCCCAGATAATAATTGTCCCAAAGTATCTTTTGATCGCGAATGGTAATGTTTTATTTGGATCTAAGGAACTGTTGACTACTGTCTTCATTAGATTTGCGTTAAAGAGGTGAAGATGGCTCCTGTTGTGGGTGAGGCATGGGTCTGCTAGAGTTGCTGTCTGCCCGTCGTGTCTGTATCCTTTTAAGAACTTCCATATGTTTGAGATATCCCCGATTGCTAAGCCATACATCGTGCTTCTGCATGTTCGATAATAGAAAAATATTAATATTGCTAGCAACGGTATAAGCAAATCAAGACTCAAATGAATCTTGATAAATCAGAAGGTAAGTATGATTTTTTTATTTGATCTGTTTGAATGAAGGATGACTTGCAAATTATGAATAATAAATATTATAGAATCTTCCAGAGGTTGCGACTTAATGATATGAAGCACGACCAAATTAATTCTCAAATATAAATTCTGCTGTTATTTTTAATATTTCTGATCTGAAATTGATGAAATGATTGATAAACTACTTCAGAAATTAATTTTGGTAGATTTATTGATATTGAGTTGGAATAGGAAGATATGTCACTACTACAAACTGGTAGCATGATCTACCGCAACTTTGGAAACTCAGGACTCAGGATATCAGCCATTTCTGTTGGCAACATGATCAACTATAAGCCAGAAACCTATGAACAGGATAAGGAAATCATTGCTGTCAGCCTTAAGAATGGAATCAACCATTTTGACACAGCAGAGTTATACGGAGAAGGAGCGTCAGAAATACAGTTGGGCCGAATCCTTAAGGACCTCAAAGTGCCTCGCGAGTAGGTCGTCATAGCCACCAAAGTCTACTCTGCCCAAGACCCTGATATCAACTCTACTCAGTCAACAAATCGCAAGCATATCCGCTAAAGTGTTGAAAAATCCTTAAAGAGATTGCAGCTAGATTATGTGGATATTATTTATGCCCATATCTACGATGAAAAAACTCCCATGTAAGAGATATGCCGAGGATTTAATGAAGTTATTGAGAAAGGTCAAGCTTTCTATTGGGCAACCAGCAGCTGGAATGCATAGACTGTTTTTAAAGCTTTCGCTATCTGTGAAAAACTGAATCTCCATAAACCCATCGGAGCGCAAAACGAATACAATATGTTGATGCGAGAGGAAAATTAAATAGAGTATGAGTCTTTGTATAAAAAGTATAACTACGGATTGATTGCTTGGAGTCCCCTCTGTGGAGGTGTTTTGACTGGCAAATATTTGGAGGGATTGAAGGAAGAGGAACTTAGTCGCTTTACTGACAAGAATAGCGCTTTCCCTGTCTAGATGGTGAAACAACTATTT
>Ga0302191_10002147_pt1 | contig 12401 bp, 8 predicted proteins | sample II_Bog_E3_1_FD_198775 | JGI IMG/M metagenome (GOLD analysis project Ga0302191, IMG submission 198775) | Peat permafrost microbial communities from Stordalen Mire near Abisko, Sweden - II_Bog_E3_1 | ecosystem: Environmental > Terrestrial > Soil > Wetlands > Peat | place: Sweden: Abisko, Stordalen...
TGGTGTGTATTCAAATGCGTATTTGATGGATGTTAATTCATCTCCGATGGAAGGCTTGTTTATTCAAAGGCATAGGCAATTTCCTGAAATGCCATCAGGCAATATTTATAATGCCTTGCTTCAGGGAAATTATATCCCATTTATGTCATTTCTCATTAAGAGATTTATATACGATGATGTTGGCTACTATGATGAAACTCTTGTTTATGCTGATTATGATATGTGGTTAAGAATGGCCAGAAAATATGATATACTATATTCGGATTTTGTTTCCTCAAAATACCGGATAAGGCCAGGCAGTTTATCCTATACAATAAGAAACTGGAAGTTGTCTGATACTAAAATATTTTTAAAGCATGTAGGCGCTCCACTGCCAATGGGGCGTATCAGAAAGATAGCCTGGGATGTATATACAACCGATGATGGGGACACAATTCCCTTTTTAAAAGAACTGGCGGATAAAACGCTCGACCGGTATTTATTAACTGCATGTTTACTGTGGAAAATCGGGATTCCCAAGGATGCAGGAGTAATGGTTCTTGATAAATTGAATGAGCAGGCTGTTGCAGGAGATACTTTGCAAACAAATGAATCGGATGCTAACGATCTGAAGTTATTTATCAACGAAGTATTGCCAGTAATGCCGGTTGACATGTTGCATAATATGGCCCGGCGGTTTTACATAGAAAATGATCCCCGAAATCTTTCATTATTAAGTCAATTAGCTGATCATAAACGCAGCCGGTATTTATTGGCAGCCCATTTATTGGCTCAGTATAGGATACCTGTTGAAACAGGTGATGTAGTTTTAAGAATCATCAATGAGGTTCCGGGCCAGGATGCTTACTATCCAATAAATGGTGTACGCGGTGCTGATGCCCGTTTATTTATGAAAAATATTTATCCGGCTCTTCCGCTCGAAGTGTTAAAGGCAATTGGCTGTAATGCGTATTGTAATGAAAATGAAGATCTTATTTTATTAGTGAAAGAACTGGCTGAAAAGACGAATGACAGGTACTTCAAAGCCGCCTGGCTTTTATGGAAATTTAAAATCCGCATTCCTGTCGGGGCGATCATTTTGGAAAGAATAAATGAGTATTGCAAGATTGGTAAAAGCAATTTATTTATTGATCTTTGCATTTACAAAGATATATTTGAGGGGCGGTTGAAGTATAATTAAACCTCCGGGTAATATTTATCGTCCTACAAACAATAATCCCTTACTTGCGGAAACGATAAGCAATTTTATGGATGACCTGCCATTAGTTTCAATAGCCGCAATCAATTACAACAATTCAAAATACATTCTTGAAACTTTAGAAAGTATCAGGAACCAAACCTACCCCAATATTGAATTGATTATTGTTGATGACTGTTCCACTGATGATTGTGTGGCGATTATTGAAAACTGGTTGAGCACCTACAACGGGCAGTACAAATTTATCAGGCATGAAGTAAATAAAGGGGTGTGTGCCACATGCAATTCGGGGCTGGCCAATGCGACCGGGAAATATTTCTCACTGATAGCAACTGATGATCTGGTCTTGCCGGAAAAGATAACTGGACAGGTTCAGATACTGGAAGCAAGCGATACCGCCGTTGCGGGAATATATTCTGATGCCTACCTGATTGATGATAACAGTATGCCTTTGCCCGGCGTGTTTATTGATAACCATCGAAGTTTTGTTACAAGGCCTGGCGGAAATATCTATGAAGTTTTATTACAGGGAAATTATATTCCTGCAATGACAGTCCTTATCAAAAAGCAGGTCTTTGACGATATAGGAGGTTTTGATGAAAACCTCGCTTATGATGATTATGACATGTGGTTAAGGATAGCACGGAAATACCAGATGTTGTTTTCTGATTTTATTTCCTGTAAATACAGGATCAGGCCGGGTAGTTTATCCTCAACTATCAAAAACTGGAATTTATCGGATGTGAAGATATTTTTAAAGCATGTTGGGGCGCCGTTACCCATGCAAAGGCTAAGAAAAATCGCCCTCGATGTATATACAACCGATGATAAGGATACGATCCCTTTCTTAAAAGAACTGGCAGATAAAACGCTCGACCGGTATTTATTAACCACCTGTTTGTTATGGAAAACCGGGATTCCTAAGGATTCCGGGACAATGATCCTTAATAAACTGAATGAAGATATTGTTGCAGTAGCCCCGCCGGATACAAACGAACCTGATGCAGTTGATTTCAGGATATTCATTAAAGAGGTAATGCCATTATTGCCTGTTGATCTTTTGTATAGTATGGGGAGACGTTTTTACCTGGAAAATGACCCCGGCAATCTTTCATTATTAAGTCAATTAGCCGGCCATAAGCAAAGCAGGTATTTATTGGCAGCATATTTATTGGCGCATTACAGAGTGCCTGTTGATATCGGCGATGAAATATTACAGAGCATAAACGAGGTTCCCGGAACTGATGATAATTGTGTTGTCAATAATGTTTCCGGTGCTGAGGCTGATCTTTTTTTGAATAATATTTATCCCATTCTGCATATCGGAACACTAAAGAAAATGGCTTATTATGCATATGCTCATGACAGCGCTGGCCTTATTGCCCTTGTGCAGCAAATGGCATATAATAATGCCGGCAGGTATTTATTAGCAACGTATTTATTGGCACATTACAGGGTGCCCGTTGATATTGGAGATGGAATATTACAGGGCATAAGTGAAGTTTCCGGTACTGAATACCATTATGCAATTAATAATATTCAGGAGCAGGAAGCAGTTTTGTTCATGAATAATATTTATCCTATCCTTCCCATTGAAATGCTAAAAAAAATTGCCCTTTATACGTATGCTCATCAGAGCGGCGAACTTATCTTACTATTGAAGCAGATCACAAGTAATAATGCGAACAGGTATATCTTAACAGCGTATCTGCTTACTCATTATAGAATAACGGTTAATATCGGCGATGAAATATTACAGAAGGTAAAAGAAGCTTACGGTTCAGATTGGAATTATCCTATAAATAATCTTCAGTATTCAGATGCGAATCTGTTTATGAATAATACATATCCCGCTCTTCAAACAGATATGCAAAGAAAAATTGCCCGATTTGCTTTTGAGAACAATAACAATGAATTGATATTCCTCGTGAAAGAAATGGTCAATAAAAATGCCGACAAGTATTTATTGGCCGCATACTTACTTGCTCAATATAGATTGCCAATTGATATTGGCGATACAGTGTTAAGAATAGTAAACGGGGGGCCGTGTGAAGATGCGCATTATGATATAAATAAGATTACTGATACTGATTTATTTATAAAAAATATTTATCCTGTTTTACCCCCGGAAGTGCTGAAAACAATCTCCTTTTATGCTTATGCACATCAAAATAATGGCCTTATTTTGGTTGTAAAAGAAATGAGGAAAATAAAAGAAGATAGGTACTTTAAGGCCACGTGGTTATTATGGAAATTTAAAATCCGCATTCCTGTCGGGGCGATCATTTTGGAAAGAATAAATGAGTATTGCAAGATTGGTAAAAGCAATTTATATATTGATCTATGCATTTATAAAGATGTCATTGAGGCATTAATAAGATATAATAGCGTCCAGGAATAATGAAAACCAGGTATTTATAAAAAACTTAAAATGGAATTTCAGGAAAATTTTTTAGGTTTGGTGAAATATATACCCATTATGAATCCATACGTTGCCGCAATTAGTTTTGGAAACAGGAATGATTTACCATTGGCTATTAAAGAATATAATGCGAAGGCCAATAAATTTCAGACTGGTTTAAATACTATTGAACTGAAACACAAAGACTTCTTTATGCAAAATAATATAAGTATGGGTGTGGAAACAGTTGATAACATTGCTGATTGCACGATAACATTAAAATCATTGGATGAAAATTTACCCGAAGAAATTCAAAGGGATATAATAGACCTGTTTAACACCACCTGGTCTCAATAATAGCAGGCTCTAATGCCGCAATATTGGTAATTTGCCTTATTTCCAATAACTTATTTAACGCTTCTTCATGAGAAGAAGCCTCAATCTCTACTCTGTCATCTGGTTCAGTACCCTGATGAGCTATGGTAACCATATACATTCGCTGTAATTATCAAATACGGTTAATAATTGAATCAAAGATTAGATGAAACGAAATGGCGAAAGTTTAATCCTGCCTGCTGCACACGGCATCCGGGTTGATTCAGGGCTTGCATTTTAGTAACTGTTTCCGTATTTTATCTTCTTCCTGCTTTGTGGCGATCACTTTGGTAAGCGCTGTTTCATAATATTGTTTGGCCCTGGTTTTGTCGCCATGCTTCAGCTCATAATCCCCCGCAAGCGCATAGGTGTGGTAAAAGTTCGGATTAGTGGTGATGAATTGATTTATATCCACTGTTTCTCCGTTTTTTATTTGCTGTTTTAGTTGCCGGAAAAGGATGAAATTCTTATACGCAGTAGTTTGCAGAAAAGCATCAGGGCCAATATTTAAGGCACTGTCATAAACTTCCATATTATGCTGCAGGCCGTGCATACCGAATATTTTGTTGAGGTCGTAAGCCACAAATTGCCCCAGTTGCCACGGAGCAGTTGATACCCAAACCAATCTTTTTTGCGGTTCAAATATTACTGAGTGATGCGCAATCAGTTGGTTGATGGCCTTTTCATTGCCCATTCCTATATCTTCATTATGGAGGCCATAGCGGTCGCGGAGGATATCAATAGTTTTTTGCACAGTATTAGCGCCTTTTTCATCGAGCAATTCATTAAGCCTTTGGTATCGGTAGTATGATGCACTTTGTTTCATCTGCTGTTCGTTCGATGCCAGCTTGCTCAGTTCTTTGCCCTGGAAATGATTGGTGCAGGTGATAAAGTTATCATCGGGGGCATACATATCCATGCTATCAGGGGTCTTCTCTATGATCACCGCGCGGTTATCTGCGGCAGAGCCGATGAGGAAAGATTCTGAAACAAACATTTTCCGTTTTTTAGCAATAGCCCATGCCTCGTTAATGTTCTTTGCATACTGTAATATTTCCCTCGCTACTAATGATACTGGCGTTGCCGCCCCCGATGGTATGCTGGTTTTGTCCGCATTGATGGTTACCGTAAGCCCAGCTTCGTTCATACCCGATACTACTCCGGTAAAGCCTGCCCAGGTTACCATCATAAACCGGTAACCGGAGGATGGGTGGTAGAACGCCACTATCTTATCTTCCGCAAATTTATCGCCTACATAAAAATCAAAATTGCGGCCAATGATCAATGAACTATCGGCCGACCTGCCATTCCATGTGGCAAATGATGTGCAGCCTACCAATGCCATACTTTGCAGCGCATGGCCTATATCGTGCGCTGCATGGTAGTTCATCAGCCGTTCATATTTGGTGCCTATATAGCCATAATCATCAGAAGCGGAAAAAGAAATGCCATAGATCTCTTCCTTAAATTCTTCGTTCACATTTTCCGCGAGGTGACGGTTAAACCAGCCTATAAAATATTTGAGGAAGTGCAGGTAAATGTTGGATGGGATCATTTTCTGAAACTGTGCGGTAAAATTGTCTTCCTGCCTTTTTACCAGTTCAGCGGTCAGTTTGCCATAAATCACTCCTCGTTCAAAAGGCGCGCCTTCGATATATAATTCGTAAAGCCCGGACTTGCTTTTGCGAAACCAGTTGTTACCTATGGTATAACAGTTAGTATCTATCTGCGTTCGGTGTAATTGTAATGTACCGGTACCCGCTATTTTGGGAGGGTCTATGTGTGACACGCGTACCACATAAATAATGAGCCCCGTCAATAACAGGACCAGTACGAGAAGAGAATAACCTATCATCCGCAAAAATTTTCGCCAGCCGTTTCTTTTTTGTTCCAAAAGAGAAAATAAGATTTATTGATTATAAGTAAAACCGGTGCAAGATAAGTATTGTAAACGAGCGGTTCTGTTCCGGGCATATAGTCGCGAAATTTTGTGAATTCGTGTGATCAGCCTGGGAAACTATATTTTATCCCTCGTTGTTCTGCAAATGATCTTATATCAAACCAGGCATAGCTGGTTTCATCATCAGCATCATAAACGAAAACAATTACATCAAACTCTTCTCCTTTAAAAAAACGCAATGATCCGGTTTTATCCTTTGTTTTAAAATAATTATCAGCAAATACTTGTTTGCCTGCTTCATCGAAAGGGCATACCATCACATTATCAATAAGATAAACAAGCCCTATATCTGCCCTGAAGTCTGTATCAATAAGGTCTTCAAAATCTTCGGCTATTTCATTTGCTTCATCAAGTGTAAATGGTGTGTATTGCATATCATTCATATTTTATTTATATTTACTAGCAGTTCTTTCATCTCCACAAACTCCCCGCAGGTGATCAGCGCGCTGATAGTAACACCTAATATGCCATGCAGGTTAAGGTTCTGCCCCGTGAGGAATAAATTTGGCAGCCGTGTGCGGGCCGAAATAAAAGTCTTATTTGAATTGTGATGGTCTTTGGCAATACCATACATACTGCCATCCGCCGTACCCTGGTAATCGCGGTAGGTGAGCGGGGTAGCTACATAACAGGATCTGATACAACCCCTGAGACCAGGGAATTTTTTTGACACCACATCGAGCAGCAGGTCCGCCTTCTCTTTTTTAAAGGCTTCATAATCAGCGCCCCTTTCTTTATCCTCAGTATCTGTATTAAAAGTGTCTTTCCATTTTGCGACATCTTCATACCGCATATAAGTCATTATAGTGAGGCTATCTGCAAATTGTTCATGATTTGATGAAGCATTTACAAACAGGCCATAAGTAAGCGGCCAGTTGCCAGGTGTATAATCAACACCTTGCCAGGCATTTTCTGTTGCATGGTAATAATAGTTGTGGTTCAGGTATGGGAATGTATCTTTTTTCAAAACAATATTCATTAGAAATGTACCTGTCGTATTTTCTATATCCTGGATACGGGAGCGGTAGGCCTTCCTGATTATTTCACTGTCTGTTATTTCCATTGTCTGCGATGGGTGCAGGTTAGAAATAAAATATTGCGCAGTTATCTTTTTGCCATTTTCCAGTTCAACATACTCTATCTTTTCCTGCCCGCCAACGATATGGGTTACTTTAGTATTCCTTTGAATCACACCGCCATTGTCCTTTATTCGTTTGTTTAGCAACTTCGCGATCTGCGCCCCGCCATCTATACATTTCCAGGCGCTTTCAATATAGCTGTTGGTTATTAATGCGTGAATATAAAAGGGGGTTTTATCGGCTACACCGGCATAAAGCAGGTTGTTGCCGGCCAATACCTGTTGTAATTTGTTGTTTTTTGTAACAGACCGGATAAATGACCAGGTATCTATATGGGCCACTTCTTCCTTTTCGGTATAATCCCCGGTGCGAAGGTTGTATAACGGGAACTTGCTGCATACTTCTTTTATCTTATCACAATACAGGCGCAGGGCGTTTTCTTCGCCCGGGAAATCTTTACCCAACCGGCTGATAAAATTTTCATAGCCCTGGGCCAAACGGTAGGTTTTTTCATCTCCATCAAAACAAATAACATCAAAACCATCAGGGTCCATTTGTTTCAACCGAAGCTCATCCATAATGCCGAGATACTTAAATACCTTATTCAGGGTTTGCCCTTCGCCCAGGCCGCCAATATAATGTACGCCTGTATCAATAATGACTTTGTCCCGCGAATAGGTCTGCAGGCATCCGCCTATCTGCCGGTTCTTTTCCAGGATACAAACTTTATAGCCGTTCATGCCGAGTACTGCGCCGCACATAAGGCCCCCTAACCCGCTGCCGATAATCACCACATCATAGTCATACATAGGCCGCGGTGGGGATTTTTTTTATAACAAAGATTACATTTGATGTGTATCGCGTACTATCTATCTGCTCCACCGATGCGCTATATTTCGCTACTATGGCCCTTATGCCTGATGCTGATAAAAATGATAATGGCTTGTCTGAAGTCTTATTGAAACCAATTGCCCTGGTGGAAAAGAATTCAGTGAGTGCCGTGCCTTTTTGCCGTTGTTTAAGGTCAGTGTCCCCGTCTCTTATTATTATAACTCCGCCGGGCGCCAGGTTGCTGATGCATCTTTTTATGAGCGTTTCCTGCTCAGCAGGCTGTAAATAATGCAGCACATCGCTGATAATAAAAGCATCGTGCTGATCAACGAGGTAATCCATTACGTCCCCGCATACAAACTGTAATTGGTTTGTTTTTAAATAACAGAGGTTGGCAGTCGCAATTTTTTCTTCATCAAAGTCAACACCGGTTATTTGGCGCTCTTTGGATAGGAAGTGCAACATGTAAGACATAAACCCATACCCGCAACCCAGGTCGAGGATTCTTCCTTTTAAAGGTACAAGCCGGTGAAATTGTTCATAATTTTTTTCCATGCGGGTTTTTATCCGCATATACCATTCCAGCACAGGGCCTTTATAAAGATAATTGTATAAAAGCTGCTCCCTGAAGTATTTCGGGGTTTCTGTTTCAGCACGCAACTGCTCATATTCCTGCCTGAAATAGTGCGTTATTTTTTTTGAACGTTCATAGTATCCTTCGCCCCAGCTAATATCCCCGGCTTTTATCCGTGGCAGGTATTTTACGGTGATCTCCCCATCTTTCAAAAGAAAGTCTCCCTTGGTCATGGTATAGGCAGTGCCATGAATAACTACCGGCAGTATATCTAATCCCAGTTGTTCGGCAATATAAAATGCGCCTTTGTGAAAACGTTTTATTTCCGCCTGCGGAGATCGGGTACCTTCCGGGTAAACAGCAATGGAGTATCCCTGTTCTATTTTTTCTTTCAGCCGTTCAATGGCATCTTCCACACCATCGGCCACAGGGTAGTAATCCGCCAGCCTCACCACGGTGCCAAATACAGGCGACCGCCATACCCATTGATTCGTCAGCAGAATAATTTTCGGGTTAAGGGCAGTAGATACCAGTATGTCGAGGAATGACTGGTGGTTGCTGATGATAACGGCAGGCTGGTCAAGATGTTCATGCAACGGATTCAGGAATGTTTTCTTTACATTGCCCATAATATAGAGTAATGACCAGGTATATCCTGAAAGTATCCTGTGGTAGAGGTATTTTCCTTTTCTTTTATTAAAAGGGTTGAGCTTTATCAGGATAAAGCCGACGATGGCAACAATGCAACAACCAACTACAAAATAGGTAAATGCAAATACCGACTTTGCCCAGCCGGAGAGGGTCCACGGCGCCCTGCCTTTATTTACCCTGTTTGTAACCAGCCAGTTGAACAGGAACGGGATCAGTACCTGCGACGTAAGCACCACACAGCAAATCCCTACAATGGATATAATCGCGATAGAGCGTAGTGAAGGATGCTTTGCAAAGATCAATATACCCAACCCAAGTACGGTAGTGATCGCGGAAAGAAAGATGGATGATTTAAAGGATGAAAGGTGCTTCTTGCCCGTTTTATATTGTTGCAGCAGCCCGTCCATAATAAAGATACTGTAATCATCACCCAGCCCGAATATAAATGTGGACAGGATGATGTTGACAATATTGAATTTTATCCCGAAAATGCCCATAATGCCCAATATCCATATCCAGCTTATGAGCATAGGTATAAAAGTGATCAGCGTGAGCTCTATACGGCCATACGAGATAAACAATGCGAGAAATACCAGCAATGAGGTCATCCAGGCTATGTTATTGAACTCATTATTTATTTCCCCTACCAGGCTGTTAGCGGCATATTGTTTATCCAATACAGTTACATAGGGCAGTTTGTCAAGCGCCTTATAGAGCAGGTTCTTTTGTTTCGGGTCAATCTTTAACAGTGTTACTACTGAAACTGTACCGTGTTTTTTTACAATGTAGTTATTTAGCACACCAGCTTTCAATATTTCCAGATCTCCGGGTTGGGTAACTGTGAATTTCTTTTGCAATAACTGCTCAAACTGGTTGAACGCCGTTGGTTTGAAATGGTAAGCAGCTCCGGCCAGTTTCAGTTCATCAAGTAGGTTTTGCTTTTTGTCTTCAGTCCAGTAACTATTCCAGCGGTCAATACGCGCCTGCTGCTCCTTTGCCGAAAACAACAGTTCACCTACTCCCGCTGTTTTCTTTATTACACCTTCGTTCTGCAGTTGCAGCAATACCGGTGTAACCCGCTCATTGTTTTCCAGGGCTTCTTCCAGGTCCTTCCCTTCTGTAACAAGATATATGGACTGGGCGGTATAGGCATTGATGTCGTTAAACCTTTTCTCCGCCTCTTTAAGTTTTGGCGTCATAAAGTTCATGCGCATCATGTCGCTTTCAAAAGTTACATTTTGGGCGGTAAAGCAGAAGACAACAGTGAGCGCGAATATCCCCGCTACAAGGTATTTGTTGCGCTCCGGGTGGTATTCCGATATTTTGTCTATCCAGCTATGATGATGGTGTGTTTTTTCTTCTGTGCGTTTTAGCTGGTTGCCCCCCTCTATCCAGTGTGGTAAAAATATAAGCGAGAACAATGTAGCCCCTATCAGGCTGAAAGCGGCAAAAAGCCCCAGGTCATTGAGCAGGGGAGAGGGCACCAGCATCAGGCAGAAGAAGCCGCCGATGGTGGTGAAGCTGCCTATCGTCATGGGCGATGCAACATCCTTTATCACGCCCCGCATATCTGGCAGGTGCCGGTGGTGGTTGAATATGTGCAATGAATAATTTACCGCTATCCCCAAAACAATTGACCCCGCCCCTAATGCCACCACAGAGATATGCCCCTTGATAAGATAAATAACAGCCAATGAAAACAACCCTCCGAATAATACCGGCAACATGATCAATACCGGCGCCCGTTTTTTCCGGAAATAGATGCCAATGAATACAATGAGCAGCAATACAGTGATCCCCTGTGTTAAAAGCGTATCTGTCTGCAATTGGTGCGCATTGCCAACCGAAACCGCCGAAGCCCCGAAATAAGATGCTGATATAGCGGGGAATTGCCGTTGCAGCGTGTCCAGCACTACATCCAGCTCTCCGAAAAATTTTGTGTTCTTGCCGGTTGCATTAGGTGGGTTTGCAGGGGTGATGAATAAGAGCAGGTTGCGATGGTCTTTGGTCATTACATACCCATCATACAACTCAAAATGATCGTCAATACTGAGGCGTTGTAGTTTCTTCATGCCTATCCAGGTCATCCCTGCGGGGTCGTTCTGTATTATTTGCTTAAGTACCAGGCCGGCAGGCGATATGAGATTATTGTAATCCCATGCCAGTTGCTGTTTTATTTTTTCAGGGGTTATGAGGGTATCAATGGTTATATAATCTTTTGCTGCAAGAAATACCGGCAGGTCATTCTGTACACCCTGCATCAGGTTCATGGCAGAGCTATCGTCTTGGCCGCCCTGGATGCCGGTGATGTATTGCGCCAGTTTGGTTTTGGCTATTTGTGTAAATGAGTCGGCAAACCCGGTAAGTGCATCCGGTTGGGCAGCCCGTGTAGTATCTTTTAATGAAATGGTGAGCGATAGCTTCTCGTTAAACCTGGAATCCTGGAATACCTGCTGCTGTTTGTCTAATTTCTTTTCATGCGGTAATATTTTGGTTATATCCTCCTCCAGTTTTATGCGCGAAGCAAGGAAGCCCACCAGCAGAAAAGAGGATATTGCGGCTGCCCACATAATACCCTTATGCTTTTCAAAATAATTATAAATAGCTAAAAAAAATCGTTCCATATCCTTTTTTCAAACCCTTGCCCCACTAATATAAAATTAATTTTTCGCTTCTTCCGCTTTAACCCTCAGCCTTGCAGTAGTTTCCAGTATCAGCCAGGTAATTCCAAAAGCAAGCCCACCCGCTATAACTGCAAGGGTAATGCTGCCATAAATATATTGCTCTATATTCAGCCACATCATTTTCGTGTTTATATTTCTGCTGAACAGTATAAATACTGCATTTCCGCCCATCCACATGCGTCCCATTAAAAAACTTAAAAAAACGATCAACGGTATCATTGGCGGTATGCTGATATTGGATGCGATGATCGTCAACGCCTTATTGAGCCGGAATACAGTTGCCAGCAGCAATGCCACCGCCATCTGGAACCCCCATATTGGTACTATCCCCATAAATACCCCGAACCCGATAGACGCTGCTTTCTTTAAAACCGGTTCTTCCTTGTTGAACAGGTTTTGCCGCAATAGCCCCTTCACATTTTCGATCTTAGACATATGCAATATAAAATCACGCGGCTTGATGTACAGGAGTGCAAACAGTACAAGAATAGTATTCAGCACACTGATACGCGTAAAGTCGGGCCCAGGCCTGAAGTGGGATATTCTTTCGGCTGGGGGAGGGTAGTATACCTGTACCGGAACCCACCTGATGTTTATCCCCTTCCATGCACAGCGCACCAATACCTCCACCTCAAATTCATATTTAGT
>Ga0302191_10002150_pt1 | contig 12384 bp, 4 predicted proteins | sample II_Bog_E3_1_FD_198775 | JGI IMG/M metagenome (GOLD analysis project Ga0302191, IMG submission 198775) | Peat permafrost microbial communities from Stordalen Mire near Abisko, Sweden - II_Bog_E3_1 | ecosystem: Environmental > Terrestrial > Soil > Wetlands > Peat | place: Sweden: Abisko, Stordalen...
GCTTTTAATGGCAACTATCCCATCTGTTGGCCAGCCTAAAGCCGTAACATACAAACACCCTTTTTTCTGAACGAACCGTATATCTTCTGATGAATAAGTACTTCCTTCATTAAAGCCCTGGGCTTTCATTGGACGAATCTTTTCGGCAGTCGGTCCTTCACCGAAAATCTTCCATGGGCGTGTGCCAAAAATACTTTCTTTATTTATGTCCATCCATTTAGTGATTCCCTGTAAAACAGAATCTTCTTTGTCGTCAATAGTACCATCCCCACGGATAGGGATACTTAATAGTAAATTACCGTTTTTACTGACTATATCCACCAGCATTTGGATCACGGTTTTGGCTGATTTGTATTGATTATTATCGTACAACGAACGCTGATAATGCCAGTTGCCTATACAGGTACATGTTTGCCAGGGTTTCGCCTGCGCCTTATCGGGCATTCCACGTTCAACATCCCAAACAAGGCATTCTTTTTGTTCCGGCGTAAGGATCTTCCCAAAAATCACATTATTCACGTTACCGTTATTCTCTGCTTCACTTTTATTATAATAATCGGCGGCAATATCAAGTCCGACTTTACTTACCGGATATAAAGGCAGAGCCGTATCATCAAAATAAATCAAATCAGGATTAAACTGGTTAATCAGATCAATGGTCCTGTTATAAAACTTATTACAGTATTGTGAATCAGGAACAGAAGCTCCGTTTCCCCAATCCCACTGTTTGTCAATGGATGAAGGATTGTCACTTCCCGAACTGCGGGGATGATTTTGGGCATAAAGGTCTTTAGGATCTAGTCCCGCCCACCATTTACCTGTTCCATCTGCTTTTGTAAGATTTCCATCATAGTCCTGTGAATATTCATACCAGGTCCAGGCATGAGATGCGTGAACACTCACCCCAAAGAACAAATTGTTGTCTCTTGCTGCTTTTTCCCAGCCTGCAATAATATCTTTTTTAGGACCTATATTGACAGAATTCCACGGTTGATATTTACTGTTCCACATATCAAAATTATCGTGATGATTAGCCATAGCCATAAAATAGGTTGCTCCTGCCCTTTTAAATTTTTTGACCAATAAGTCGGGTTGCCAGTTTTCGGCTTTCCAGGTATTGATCACATCCTTAAACCCAAAATCAGTTTGATTTCCATAATTTGCAGCATGCCATTTGAACTGTCTGGTGCCTTTGATATACATTGACCGTGCATACCAGTCACCTTGTTCAGGCTGGCACTGAGGCCCAAAGATAGCCCAGATGCCAAATTTGGCATCGCGAAACCATTCGGGTGTTTTATATTGTTTAAGCGATTCCCAGGTTGGTTTGAACTTCCCCGGAGCAATTGGTTCAGTAAATTCCTGTGCAACAATAATATTTATACTGATCGATAAGAGAAAAAACACTAACAAATACCTGAAATATTTTGAACTTCTTTTCATAATGGGATTGTAATTAGAAACGCTATACTGATGCAATTTAAACATAATTATTTACTAAATAAATTTATTTACAATAATGTTGCTCATCCCATAAAAGGAATGAGTTACTTATTCGTTTTAAAGACTCTAAACTATATAAAAACATTTCTGCAGATCAATGAACTTCCATTTCGGCTAATTGAAGATAGTAATCACCATCTGTAAAAGCACGAAGTTTTGTTGCATTCATCCTTACGTATTGCGCTTTTACAGTTGTGAAAGCAAAATGTTGAGCTGTTGGCGCAGTAGGTGCAGGATAATTGTTGATACTTTGAACAGTAGTCCAATTGATTCCATCATTTGACACCTGAATATCAAAATCAACAGGAAATGACTGACCTCCGGTAAAAACTCCGTTAGTTGTTAACGAACGTGGATAAAAATCCACACTGCTTATATTGTATGAAAACCCGAAATTAACTCCGGCCCATTCTGTATGTTGAATTGTAATATTGGACATATCACTGCAATATCCGGTTCCACCATTCACAAGGTCACCATCAGTTAAGTTTGTTAATGCCCATCCCCATTGCGAATAAGCAGAAGATGCAATAGGAGTCTTGTTTAATGCAATATTGACAAATACAAGATTTTGCATTGCTGTTGTCAGGTCAGCTTTGGCCTGATCAACCTGTTGCTGTGTAACTGAAGTATTCGCCACAACTGTATTGGCTTCAACCAATGCAGTTTGTAAACCGGACCAGCCACTTGTAACATTTGTAATTATATTTGTATTTGCTGAGGCAATCAATGCCTGAAGATCAATAACTGAAACAGTTGTTTGTAACGAATAACTAAAGTTATAGATACCTGAGCCAACTTCAACTTCAACTTCACCATTATTGACGATAAATGAATTTATACCATTTCCAACAGCAAGTGGAATGCCATTTTCCGTAATGCCTGTTAAATCAGTTCTTAGCAAATGAATAGTGGCAGTCGAATTTACAGGTACTTCTACCAAATGATTGATCGTATTTGAATTTCTGTTCCAGACAGATCTGATTTTACCATACATGGAAGCCGTTTCAACATGGACAGAATCCAACCCTGTTGGGAAACAAGGTTCCACAATGAATTTATGAAACGCAATATCGCTGTTTTTAATTCCTCCAAGATGTTCATAAAACCATGACTCAATATGTCCCATCATGCAATGATTTTGTGATCCTGATAAATCCCAGTATTCCGGTGTTGTTGTACATCCGCTTAGAACGAAATAGCCGTAACTTGGTTGTGTAGTCTGCGTTGCCATTGTATAAACCACATCGTTGTATCCGTTTTCAGCAAGCGAAAGGAACAGCGGTTTAAGAGCAATTTCTCCGGTTGAAAGATGATAACCGGCATTCTGGACCTTTGTTACAAGGTTTTTTAGCACGGTTGATTTATTATTATCCTGGACAATACCATAGAAAACAGCCATAGCATTTGATGCCTGGGAACCTGAATCGTACGAACCTGTTGCACTTTTATAATAGGTTGTATTAATTGCATTCCTGATATTCGTTGCAAGAGTGGCAAATTTTGTCGAATCTGCGGCAATCCCCAATGTTTGTGCTACTAGACTCATGACTGTCGCCAAATGATAATATGTACAACTAACCGTGAATCCTACAGTGGTTGAAACATCCACTGCACCCCATTCGCCTAAACCGTAGTTCAGGAGATAACCGGAAGCACGGGTCGCAAAATAATTCATCAATTTTGTCATTACAGGATAAGCATTTTTCAACTGGTTAAAATCTCCATAAGTGACATAATTTTGCCATGGGACGGTAATGGCAGCGCCATCCCAGGTCGGATCATCACGGTATGGGTCAGCAAAAACCGAATGTTCGGGTGCTGTTGTAGGAACCATGCCATTCGGCAATTGAGAATTTTTAGTATCCATCGTTATTTTTGACATCCATGCTGACAAATCATAACCAGGTGATACTGAATTATAAAGCAAGTTTGGGACTTCAAGCCACCCAAGTTTTTCACGCCCCGGACAATCAGTAAAAGTATTATACAAATTAGCTTCAATTGACCGGGTAAGAATTACATCAGTCTGATTTAATATCGAATTCGACGTACTGAATTTTCCAATCTTATCTAAGCCTGAACGAATTAATTTAGCCGTAAACATATCAGCAGTCGGAGCAGTAGTTAATCCACGTATTTCAAGGTATCTGAATCCATGATATACAAATTTCGGACCCCATGTTTCGATAGTGTCGCCTTTAAATGTGTATGTATCATATACAGGTGTACCGGTAGCCGATTGATTGGCTCTGCCCGAACCGTCCAATAATTCGGAAGGCCAGAATTGGACAGATGCTCCGGCCGGAGCTTTCATACTGAATTCATACTGTCCTGCAAAATTTCTGCCAAAATCCACAACATAAATGCCTGTGGCAGGATTCGTAATTTTCACTGCTTTCCACGAATCCATCACAATGGTAGCCGGATAAAACTGAGCTTTTAAAGTACCTGCACTTTCGGTACATAGTGCAGCATTTCCCCATGTTGACGGGATAGTAAATCCGGATTGATTTATATTGGCCTGTTCCAGACGGGCATCATAATCTTCACCACCATACCATGAACTGTAGGTTATCGGGCACTGTGAATTTTTCCAACTATCGTCTGTAATGATAGTCTGACTGGTGCCATCTGTATAAACGATTTCCAGTTGTCCGATAAACTTAAGCGAACCATATACCGAGCTGATTTTTTGATATCGTCCACTTCCGGAAGGATTATTATATAATGCATTTCCAAGTGTCGAAATCATTGTATTTTGGCCAACGACAAGTAAATTCTTAACATCATATGTCGCATACAAATCTGTAAGATTATAATTTGTTTCGCCGGGCTCCATTAAATTTGTTGTAACAGCTTTTCCATTTACTTTTAAATCGAATAAACCCAAACCACAAGCATACATTTTGGCTGTTTTTATCTCTTTCGTAATTTGAAAGTTTTTTCCAAACATTGGTAATGACACATTCGTCTTAACCAGAGCCGGAGTTGCCTGATTAACAATCGTCTTTCTGACAGTAAAAACAGTTCCATCAGTTATTTTTGTTTCAACACTATAGTCTTGAGGGAAGCTCCCAACCAAAGCACTGTTTGCTTTTGACGACACATCATTACGTGGATATAACACTACTTTATTAACCATCATTTCACTTCCCAGGTCAATTTGAACATAGACAGGGGTTGTTAATACGCCGGAAGTATATGTATTTGTAGTAGCCCCCGAGCTTGTTGATGTAGATGTAAGAATTCCATCTGTTAAATAGCTTGACAGCCAGGGGCCATAAATAAATTCGTTCGTGATAGTAACTGTATGGTTTAATGCCACATTAGCCAGGGTATCTAAAGGACCAAAAACCTGCATTTCGGCCAACTGTAATCGCCACAAATTATTTTCATCAACCGGAATACCAATTTTTGTCACATCCAGACGGATATACCTTGCTAAAACCGGTTCGTCAAAAACTATATCAACATGAGTATAATTCCGGGCATTTGCTTTATAGGTAATCCAGTTGGCAGTCCAGTCACTCGTTTGAAGCATTGCCATTCCAAATCGGGCCGACTGACTCCAGTTACTTTGTACACCATCCTGATCCCGGACACATACTTTCCAGTAATAATCCGTTTTGCTCTTTAATGGATCTCCGGCATATGAGATATTATTGGATGCAGAAGATTTTATATTTCCGCTATCCCAGATATCGCCGGTATTTGCATCTAAAAGTGCCTGACTGGATGCTACTAAAATTTGATAAGCCGATTGACTTTGACCACGGGCATCTGAAGTTATCTGCCAACTGAAAAAAGGGGTCATATCGATTCCTAACGGATTCGTTAAATTATTAGTTCTTAGATTTACAACATTTGTTACCGAGGCTCCGGCTTGCATGGCAAGTAAGAATAGAAAAATAAAAGGAAGCAATAGTTTTTTTATAGCTGAAGTATTCATATTCATTTCAGATTATTTAGTTATAGAAGTACATAAACGGAATCCCAGAGAGTTATAATAATTGGCAGGATCTCCATAATATCGCAAAGTATTTCTTGTCAATGGCGCTAAAGTATAACAACTTCCACCACGAAAAACCTTATAAGTTGTAGGATTTTGCACCCCTGGAGTCAGATCTGCCTGATAAAAGTCATCACACCATTCCCATACATTTCCGCTCATATCATTGATCCCAAGTTCATTAGGGGCTTTACCGCCTATCATCCTCGTTTGACCGGCTGAATTGCTACTATACCAACCGACATTACCTATCAGATTCGATCCGCTGTAAAGATAGTTTTTAGTCTGCATTCCACCGCGGGCAGCAAATTCCCATTCAGCTTCAGTTAACAACCGGCCACCAGCCCGGGTACAAAATTCGTTGGCTCCATACCATGTTACATTTACTACAGGAAATAATTCGTAGCCTGTTATGGGTTGCCAGTTCCCATTTACATATTGTAACGACCATTTGTGAGGGACTACAAGAGTTTGCGTTCCAAATTCAGCAGTGGTATCAAGTCCGTTAGCACCAATTCTTTTTTCGTTCAGAAATTTTGCATATTGGATATTGGTAATTTCATACCGACTGATATAAAAAGAATCTACATTTACCTGATGCATAGGCATTTCATTACTGTAAGCTAAAGGATCCAATTGAGAAGTGGTACCCATCATAAAAGTTCCTCCCGGAACAAGAATCATGGGCACTTTTACTGAACCGCTGATGTAAACTGTCGAAAACCAGGGAGTACATGTTCCGTCACTCACTTTTGCCATATAATATGCAGGGATTGCATCATCAATACCAAGCGAAGTATTTACTGAATCTTTTATATCCGACCAAACCGATCCATTGAGTGATTGTTGCCATTGCACATGACCATATTTATAACCGTCGATATTAATGACAAAACTATTTTGTGCAGTTCCTGTGAAATTGATCATCAGGCAAGCAATAATCAGTTTCAAACCTTTTATAAAACTTTTATTTTTCATAATTGTGTGCCGTTTCATTTGATTATTACTAATTTAGTTTTGGTAAACAATTTATTTTTTACTTGCACCAGATAATTTCCCGGAGTATATCCACTAAATGATATTGTTTGAATAGTCTGAATATCCTGTGCATGCAGTGTCTTTTTTTGCAAAATCTTGCCGGCACTGTTTATAACCGAAATTTCCGCATCACCTTCTATAACTGGTAATTTAAGATACATTTTATCAATAGCCGGAACCGGATAAAGCGAAATGTCATTACTCCCGGCATTTGTAATCACCAATCCTGTTTTTAGCAATGACAATATTGCACAACTTGTACAATTATTTTTATCTGTAACAAGAATGGTATATTCCGGAATTGCGCCTGAATTTGCAATTGGATTGGCAATTGCAGGATTGTCAAGGTTTGTTGAAGGAGTCCATAAATAAGCATAATCGGGAGTACCACCACTTACCTTTAATGTTGTACCAAGGTAAATCTGGTTCCCAACAATACTGGCAGTATCAACCGTAACCTTCAGGCTATCAGGTTGTGTTAAAACAACACGGACTATTGTTTTCTGATTCTCTCCATATATTATAGTCGGGAGACAAATAAATGCGATGAGAAATCCTGTTGTGAATGTTTTTGTAATGTTTCTTTTCATATAAGATTCATTTTTTCATTGTTTATTCATTGTTTCTTTAATAGACATTATATAGATTAAAAAATATCTAATTAAAATTTAGTCTGTAAATCAATAACATATACTCTTATCGAAATAAGTTCTAATATTATCTGTTTTAGATCGATAAATAATTAAGATGTGATTCCGATCAATATTATAGCCAACTGAAAAGGCAAATTAGCTTAATCTGACTTCCAATTATTCAGGCAGTGCCATTCATATATACAACAAATAAATTAATCTGATATAATAATTGGCAAAACATTAATCTACTGTATATTCTGTCTTGCTTCTTGGCTCTTGGTTCTTGCTTCTTGCTTCTTGGTTCTTGCTTCTTGCTTCTTGGTTCTTGGTTCTTGGTTCTTGCTTTCTATATATTAAAAAATCAGTGTCATTTTATCTTTTTGAGATAAGTAATTGGAACATAGATTGTCGTTTTTAGTCTTCATCCGATCATACTCATACTGAAAACCCTGCCTTCTCTCAGGGTGATAGAGCTATGTGTAAAAAAAGATTTATAAAAACAAAACGACAATCTATAGTTCGCAATACTTATTAATTTGTTACATCGGTTAAAATTGAAAGTGTTAAAAGGTTATCTGCATAAATGCAGATAACCTTTGGTTTTAAATAAAAATGAGAATTATAAAATTACTTTCAATAATGAGGCATTAACTTTTACAAAGTAAATGCCCGAATTCAACGTAAATGTAGTTTTATCACTTACAGCCGTTAGCACTTTTACCAGTTGGCCGCTTACATTATACACTTTAAGAACATCTCCTCTTACAGTACCGTTAACTAAAACCTGGTTGCCTGAAACTGTTGCAAATAAGTTTTTGTTAAAATTGGATACAATGCCAGTGCTGATCGTAAAGTTTAAAGTATAAGTTTTATTATCGACACGGTTAGGAGCAGTCACGATTATTGTTGATTTTGGATTTAATCCGGTTACATCAATAATTCCCGTTCCACTTAAAGTTGCACCTAATACTTCAGAAGCTGCAGTTCCCGCAACAGTTACTGATGTAGTACCTGAAGGTACTGCTACATTATAATTAAGAATATCAGGAGAAAAAGTCTGATCAAATGATCCCTCGCTACTTGATAAAGCAGATAGAGTTGCATCGGTCTTATCAAACGAAAGAGCATAGGTAGTGGCATGGTTCACACCATCATGTCCGTTTCCTGTAAGATCGGTTGAAAGTGTTGGTTGTTGGTTGTCAAAGTTCCAGTAACCCACCAATCCTGTTTCTTTTCCTGTTAAAGTTACACCTTTAGTATCCTGTAATTCCTGAGCGGTTCTGGCAACATTCCAAATTCTGACTTCGTCCATAAGACCTTTAAAGCAACGACCTTGATTTGGAGAGGCTAATGGATCCCAACCTAAAAATGAGTTTGCTGCCAGTACATTATTAGTATTATTCATTGCGGTTGTACTTGGAACACCATCAACATAAAGAGTAGTATTAGTAGAGGTTACTACAAGAGCAATGTGGTGCCATGAACCGTAAGCAGCTGGAGCAATAGTATTACCTGCATGTCCAGAAGTATTCCAATAATAATTAATATATGACATATTTGCAGAATATGGATCATAATATATATTACATGCAGAGCTTACTCTGTTACCAAACATAGTTCCATATTGACCCATATCACTTGCAGGTTTAATCATCATTTCAATCGTTACCGGCAGACTTGTTATATTTAAAGCAGGAAGTGCCACATTTACATTCGTTCCATCATTTCCACCAGGGAAACTCATTGCATAGTTCGCTGAAGAAACGGTATAATTAATTGTATATGTTCCTTTAGAAGTTCCATCATCAGCCGTAACCACAATGGTAGATATTCCTGAGCCGCTTGAAAGATCAACGGATCCATCACCTGTAACAAGTTGTCCTGCATCGTTTTTTGTTGCCGTTGATGTTACTGTAGTTGTTCCACCCGGTAATACTACAGTATAAGTATTAGTTGCAGAATTAAATATAGGATTTAATGTGCCTGTACTTATAGTTAGATTTGACAATGTAACATCATTATTAATTTTTGTCGTTGTAACCGGAATACTCAATGTATAGTTACCACATGAAAAAGTCAGATTGTCGCTGATCGAAGCTGCTTTATCCCATGTAATTGTGATTGCATTTCCTTTTATTGTATCCAATGTTGTCGGATTAATTGTAATTCCGGCAGGTACGTGTGTTGCAGTCAAAAGATCTGAAGCACCTGATACATAAAGGATCAAATTAGAAGTTGATGCCCCGCTTGAAAGCATAGTTATGCTTGGAACGGAAGAAGTTAAGCCCGGTACTTCACGTACTTCCCAGTTGTCGATATAACCGGTTGATGACAGTAGAGCCCAGTTTCCAAAATAAATACGTGGATCTCCTCCAATGGTTGAACCGGTTGTAAAATTTTCATTAAAGTCAGTCCATGTTGTTGATTGAGGAATTGCCTGTGTCGTTTCATTTCCACCATTATAGTTTTTCAACCCAATGACAAAAGGACCATCTACAGCCCACACTTTAGCTCTGACGACATAATTAGTCAGGGTTTTCAATGCATTTCCACCGGCAGTAGTAAATGCACAGTCAAGTGAACCTGTTGATTGGTTCATATTTCCATTATTAGTAGGCAAAATAGCACCACATCTTGTTCCACTCTGAACAATAGTAGGATCTGTGCAAATTCCGGTAGATCCCCATCCTGAAAAGCCACCGGCTGTTAATGTTGCGGCATTAAATTCAGGATCCTGAATGTAGTTTTTATTCGTATTTAATGGAGTATAAGTAGAACTTACTGTAGTGACAGCAGTAACCTGTAAAGACAAAGTAAGAGTTCCATCGGAAAGTTGAATACTTCCATTCACAGGTGTTGTACCATCCCAGGTTGCAGTAACCGAAGTTCCCTGAGTTGTAACAATTGAATTTGTGCTTAAAGTAATACCGGTAGGAGCTACTAACGAAACACTGGCAGCTGCCGAACCTGAAACTGAAACTGTAAATGTTTGAGAGTTAGTTTTAGGATCAAAGGCTATGCCATTTACGGATGCTGTAATTCCCGGAACTTCATAAACTTCAAAATTATCAACTAATATAGCTCCGTTACCATTGCCCGTACATGTATTAATAGCAATACTTGGGCTACTGACAGTTGTACCAGTATAAAATGTAAAATCAACAGGGGCGTAAGTAGTTGTTAGTGGAAAAAAATAATAAGCATGACTACTGGCAGCGGTTAAACCATCAAGCTGCAAACCTCCCAGCCCGCTTGTACCGGTTGCTTCGGCCATTACTTTTACCCGGTATTTGGTAAGAGGTTTTAAAGCATTACTGTTTGCTGTTGAGAATGTTCTTCCCAATCCAGCTGAACAACCACCTGTGCCAATTGAAACTCCATTTCCGCAATATCCGTTTGAAATAATACTAACATTACCCCAGGCTCCATCATATCCACCTGCAGCTAATGTAGCAGCATTGAAATCCGGATCTGCAATCAGATTTGTTGTTGGATACGTAGGCGTATAGGGGCACTGTGCCTGAACCTGAAGGAAATAGCCGGTTACAATAACCAGCAACAAGAGAGAATAAAATTTTTTCATTACTTAATTGAATTTAAAGGTATAATAAATTAATAAATTGAAAATAATTAACTGTATTTATAAGATCATTTTTTATCTCACAATAGATTTTAATATAAATATTTGATTTCCCAATTGAACTTTTACTATATACATGCCACTTGAAAGTGGAATCCATGTAATCCCGGTTGTCAGCATCTTTTTTTCGATTGAACCATTCATTTTGTAAACTGTAATAAATGACTGTTGATCCTGTAAAACCTGAATGCCATCTTTCATAGAAATTACTTTTACAGGACTTTCATTGAAATCAGTCAATGCAGTAGTGGTTTTTTTTACAAAATCGAGAATAAAATTTGTATCAGGATTCAATGTAGTGATACCCGAACCTGTCACAACATCCGACACCAAACTCCAAAAGCCTGAGTCGGCTCCACTTCCGGCTGTCTGAACAGCATAAGCCGACCCGTTATACAGAATATTAAACGTATTCCAGTCTGCAAGAAAAGTATTTATATTACGCCTGATATAGACATTCTCATTAATATAAGCAGGCACATCACTTTTACTGTCAAGTTCATAACGTCCATTTGATAAAATTGACAAGTGAAAAAGCTGATCGTTACTGCCCGGGATTTCACTTTGAAAAGCCGGCTTTTCAGTTACAAAGTTTAAATTCGTTTTATTTGCATTTGTATTTGTCCAAAACAGATTAGTCCCTGCTTTCTTTATAGTATAATCCCCTGAAGTTAGCGTGTTGGTTGTGTAAATTACAGATGACTTAAATATATTCAAAGCAGCAGTCAATTGTGTATTCATCTGACTGATTTCAGCAAGTGTGTTTGACTCATTGATTGTTTTGGCATTATTCAGAGATCCTGTAAGAGCATCTACAGACGATTGCAGATAGGTACCCGGTATTGTTCCCGTAACAGCAGTTGACAATGTGTACCCAACAATTTCTTCCTGAATGGTCAGCGCTTGTATTCCCGTTGGAATGGCAGGAATTCCGGAAACTGATATAACTACTATTGAATTCGTCGAATTAGGAGCAACATTCGGAAGTGTTATTTTAAGCATCCCCATGCTTTCTGAATAAATTAAGGATTTAGTGGAATCGTTCAGGAGATAAATATTATTTATAGTATTTGAAAGAGAAGGCACTTCCAATATATTATCAGATGGCCAGTCAAAAACATGGGCAAATAATTTTCCTGCTTTTTTTGTAAAATAGCCCCATGATGGTTCAGTCGGATATGGACTTCTGGTAGTTCCATATATGCTCTCACTGTTATTACTCATCCACGTAGCAAAATCAGTTAATATTGCGACAGAACCATCCGGCACTGTTCCGTCTCCCTTTGGCCCGATATTCAACAGGTAATTACCATCCCTGGATACCACCTGTACCATCTGTTGAATCAAATCTTTCGATGACTTGTAACTATTATCGTTGGCATTATATCCCCATGAATTATTCATTGTCTGGCAGGTTTCCCAGGGTCTAATTTCAGGAGTGGCAGGAACGGTCTGCTCAGGACACAAATAATCACCAAGCCCAAAGCCCCTGCATACACGTTCATTAACAACAAGGGTTCGGTCTAACCCCATCAGGTAATTATATAAATCCAGAC